>Ga0074195_1003075_pt1 | contig 16629 bp, 30 predicted proteins | sample EPASupsiteHSE623_FD_64525 | JGI IMG/M metagenome (GOLD analysis project Ga0074195, IMG submission 64525) | Bioremediated contaminated groundwater from EPA Superfund site, New Mexico - Sample HSE6-23 | ecosystem: Environmental > Aquatic > Deep subsurface > Groundwater > Contaminated ...
GTGTAATACAATATGCAAAAAAGAAAAAGTATAGTATATTTAAAAGAACAAAAGATGAATTGATTATATTAACAAAAGATAATTTGGTATTGCATTATTATAAAGAACAAAAAATAAGAGGAAAGAAAAATGAGTAAGTGTGCGATGTGCAATCAAAGAAATGTTTGTGGTGGATTAAATAAAGGATATTTTGCTGCACATACAGATGCAGAATTAAAACCCTACATTGATACTGCTATTTCTGATGATGTAAATTTATATAGAAGAGAACAAGAAACTGTAGATATTATTGTACCAGCTTATAATTTAACAACAAATTTAGGAAGATTATTAATTGAAATAATCAATAAAACAAAACCACCTTATAATTTAATTTTGATAAGACAAAAGAATTCAGCCGCTATAAACAGAAATATTGGATTATCTAAATCAAATTCAAAATTTATTATAATGTGTGATGATGATATTGCAGAACTGCCTTATGAATGGAATAAAAAATTAACAGATGTTTTGCTTTATAATCCTGACATTGCAGTTGTAAGTGCAAGGTTATTAACTGAAGATGGGAAGATTGGAGTGAATTCAGCAAATAATTTTGATATAACAAAACCATTAATTGAAGTAAATATGGTTCCAACTGCTTGCGTTTGTTTCAGAGCAAGTGATTTTAAAAGATTTAATATTAAATTTAATGAGCAGCACTGTGGCTCTGGTTGGGAAGATACTAATTTCTTTTCAGAATTAATTCATAAGTTAAAGAAAGAAAAATTAGGAATTAAAATTGTAATTAATAATGATTGTAAAGTTGCTCATTTAAATACTGAGACTAATAATAATCAATGGTATGAATATAATAAACAATTATTTTTAAAAGACGAAGAGAGAAGAAAGAATGAAATGTGAATGTGGCTGTGGTAGAATCACAATTGGCAATGAACGATTTGTACGTGGCCATAATCAAAGAGGAAGAAAAGGCTTTGAATCAGATTGCCCATTTTTTGATAAGTGCAAGAAACTTCATATGGCTGGGATTACTTGCCTTATGAAAAATGAATGTGGAGTTAGAAATTTAATGATTAAAAGTGAATTAAAATTGAAATTAAAACAAGAAAAGAGTAAAAAATGTTAATAGGAATGTCTTTAGTTCACAATGATAAGTCAAAAGGTTGGCTTGAGAAATGGATTAAGAGAGGCATTGAATGCTTTGATAAATGGGTAATCTGTGATGATTTTTCTTCTGACGATACTTATGAATATATCAAAAAACTAAATAATGATAAAATAATTTTAATTAGAACAAATAAAGAAACATTTAAAGAAAATGAGAATTTAATTAGGAGCATATTATGGAACAAAGTTAAAGAAATTGCAAATGAAAATGATTGGGTAATGTGCTTAGATAGTGATGAGATTCCTTGTGAAGAATTTGAAAAATCAATGAAAATAATGATTAAAAATAAAGGTGTTATTGCATTTAAAAAATTAGAAATGTGGAATGAAAATGAATATAGAATTGATGGCTTATGGAGTAATTATTTTGTAAGAGCTTTTCCTTTTGAAGACAAAGACTGGACAAATAAAGAAGCAGGCTTTCACAATTCTCAATTGCCAGCATATACAAAAAATTATACAACTCTTATTAATTCAGATATTAGAATAATGCATTTGGCATATCAAACACCAGAATTAAGAAAAACCAAATATGATTTTATGATGTCTAATCCACAACAAAAACAGGATGTTACATATTATCATCTACAAAGTGTATTTGACCAAAATCCAAAATTAAAATCAGTTGATGCAAGTATGCCAAAGACATTGTTAACCATATTCTTTTATAATTTATATGAATTGCCAGTACAGACAAAGCATTTTTTAGAAACAACAAAAATTCCAAATCAAGATATTGTAATTTATGCAACAAAATGCTCTGCTAAATTATTGCAAGAATTAGAAAATTTAAATTGCAAGCAATGCATAGATTATAAAGTTATAAACAGCATGCCAGACAAAGAAGCATCTGAATTTAAATTGAAAAACAATTTCTTTATTGATTATAGCAATAAGCTACTTGATTATGATATAGTGCTTATGGCTAATGGACACAAGCCATTAAATGAACAATTAGTATATCATCACATTATTTGTGAGAAAGACTGCATGCTTGATGTAAGTGATTATAATTTTATAGGGATTATGAGAGATATACTTGCAAAATATTTGGATGCAAAAGGATATTTATATATAAAGAATACAGAGCCTATTTTTATACAAATAGCAAGAGTTATTAGCTTAATGAGGTATTATATTTGGGGCACAGTATCAATGGTGCCATTTCCAATAAATAATGCTATAAAATGAATGATACACTATTGTTGGTTCAGTGTGGTGATAGAGGTACCAAATGGATAAAATATTTTATGCATTATTATAAAGAAAATTGGATTTGCTCTGATTTTATAGACACTGCATTTTTATTTGAAAATAATATTCCAGAAGAACTAAAACAAGATGAGTTAGCATGGCCAATTTATATCTATCAAACAGGAGCGGTGCCGTGGGGACAAGGTATGATTAATTTTTTAAATTCAATACATTATAAATATATATTATTATTGCATGAAGATTATTTTTTAACAGATGTGCAAGATGCTTTGAAACTAAATAGACTTCATGAAATAATGGAAGAATATAATATGGCATTATTAAAAATTTGTGGTGATTGGGCTGGAAATACTGCAACACCAAAATATCCAATTGAAAAATTATCTAAAGGAGAAAATATTTATTTATATTCTTTAGAGGGAAGTTATATTACTAGTCATCAAATGTCTATATGGAGAAGAGATTATTTATTAAAGACATTGATACCAGAAGAGAATCCTTGGCAGCATGAATTGTCAGGGCATATAAGAGCAAGAAATTTGGGAGAGCCTGTTTATGCATATTTAGGTGAGCAACCAATACCTTATCATGAATCTGTAACAGCAGGAGCACCAAGACCTACAGAACAGCATTGGTTTAATATAGAGGTGTAATAATGATTAAGTTAATGAAATCAACATTTTATCATGAGCAAGAAATTAAAGATAAGCTTTGTGATTTTATACAACACTCAGAGCAATTAAGTATGGGAAGCAAGTGTGCAGAATATGAAAAAGCTTTTGCAGAATGGCAAGGAAGGAAATATGCAGTTATGTATAATAGTGGAAGCAGCGCTAATTTAGCATTAATACAATCATTATTAAATATTGATAAATTAAAGAAGGGGGATGAGGTTGGTTTTTCAAATATTACATGGGCAACAAATGTTATGCCACTTATACAGCTTGGATTAAAACCATTACCTATTGATGTATCTTTAAAAACATTAAATGTTCACGAAGACAATTTGCATCATTTTTATTTAAATGATACGAAAGCATTATTTATAACACACTTACTTGGCTTTAGTGGTGACATAGATAAAATAAAAAATTATTGTAGAGATAATAAAATTCTATTACTTGAAGATACTTGTGAAGCATTTGGTAGCGAAGTTAATGGAACTAAACTTGGAAATTTTGGATATGCTTCTACTTTTTCAACATTTGTTGGGCATCATTTATCAACTATAGAAGGTGGTATGGTTTGCACAGACGATTATGATTTATATAATATGTTAAAAATGGTTAGAACTCACGGATGGGATAGAAATTTAGATAAACCAAAACAAATATCTTTAAGATTAAAAAATGGGGTAGATGATTTTTTTAGTAAATATACATTTTATGATGTGGCTTATAATTTAAGGCCAACAGAAATTCAAGGTTTTTTGGGTTTAGAACAATTAATTTATGCAGATGAAATTATAAATAAAAGAGTAGAGAACTTTAAATATTTAAATGATATAGCAAAAGAAAATAAATCATTAATAAAATTGGATTTATCACACATGAATAAAATTTCTAATTTTGCTTATCCTGTAATTAGGATGCAAGATTTGGAAGCATATAAAAAGGTATTTTCAGATATAGCAGAAATAAGGCCATTAGTTGGTGGTTGTATGACACAACAACCATTTTTTAAAAAATATGTATCTAAAAAATATGCTTGTCCAAATGCAGCATTTTTAAATAAAAATGGATTTTATTTTGCTAACAATCCAGAACTTACAAAAGAGGAATTAACATCTTTAGGAGGATTGCTTAAACAATGAATAAAGATTCAAGAATTTTGGTAACTGGTAGTTCAGGATTAGTTGGACATGCAGTTGTTAAATTATTAAATGCAAAAGGTTATACAAACTTAAGATTAACATATAAAGAAGATAAAGATTTAACTATACAACAAAATGCAATTGATTTATTCAATGAATTTAATCCTGAATATGTAATTCATTTAGCTGCAAAAGTTGGTGGTATTATGGCCAACATAAAACAACCAGCTGACTTTACTTATGAAAATTTAATGATGGAGTGTAATGTTATTGAAGAGTGCAGAAAACACAATTCAAAACTTTTGTTTATAGGCAGTGTTTGTATATATCCTACTGAATGTAGACAACCAATTGTTGAAGAAGATTTGCTAACTGGAAAGCCAGAAGAATCAAATGAGGGATATGCCATTGCTAAAATTGCAGGTGTAAAACTTTGCGATTATTATAACAAACAATATGGTACAAATTTTATTTGCCTAATGCCTTGTAATATTTATGGAGAGCATGATTATTTTAATACAGAAAAATCTCATGTAATACCAGCAATAATAAGAAAAATACATCAGGCTAAAATGACAAATGAACCACATGTTGATATGTGGGGTACAGGCATAGCAAGAAGAGAATTTATTTTTGTTGATGATATTGCAGAGGCCATCTTATTTTTTATAGAGAATTATAATGCAAAAGACATATATCCTTTTATTAATGCTGGAAGTGGCAAGGATATTTCAATAAAGGAATTGGCAGAGTTAATTAAAGAAATTGTAGGCTATGAGGGTGAAATTGTTTTTGACCGCATAAATCCAGATGGAATGCTTAAAAGATTAATGGATTGCTCAAGAGCTGATATTTATGGCTGGACAGCAAAAACAGAATTAAAAGAAGGATTAAAGAAAACTTATGAGTGGTATTTAAACAATGAATAATTTTACAAATCCAGAAGTAGAAATGTCTGATTCACAAGTTAAACTTATTAAAGAAATAATAGGAAAGGATAAACTTGTTGTAGAAATTGGATGTTATGCAGGTAAAAATACTGTGTCAATGGCAGAGCATAATAAAGTAATTGCCATTGACCCATTTATTTGTGAAGATAAAAATGATAAATGTTTTGGTGATTTATCAAATATTAAAGATATTTTTATGCAGAGAATTGAAAATAATAAAAATATATATTATTGTGATGCAAAAAGTATAGATAGAGTTGGAATATTTAGAAATTTTGATGTGTTGGTTATTGATGGTGAACATACTAGAGATGGTTTTGTAAATGATTTGATGTGGTTAAGATATTTGGCAAAAGATGGAATTGTTATATTTCATGATTATGGAATTGGTGTTTATCCATATATTAAAGAATATGTGGATAAATTAAGAATGGGTGAATTAAGAATTGATTTTGATGAGATTGCAAGTGATTTTGATGAGATTGCAAGAGATGGTTCACTAATAATATTAAAGAGGATAAGATGAATATAATAGAAAAACATACAGAGGGGTATCATTTTAGAGAGCAAAATTATAAATATTGCTTTGATTTAGAAAATTGGAGAAAATCAAATAGTTATGCAATATTAAAAAAATATTGCAATAAAGATGATGAAATTTTAGAGATTGGCTGTTTAACTGGGCATCATTTAATTTTATTAGCACAAGACGGATATAAAAATTTAAGGGGTATTGATTTTGTAGAAGATGCGATAAAATGGGGAAAGGACAAAATTAATAAATTAAAAATAGATGTTAAATTGGTATGTGCAAAGTTCCCTGATGATTTTATTTTAGATATGCAATTTGATAAAATAATATTGTTTGATGTTTTAGAGCATGTAGATAATTTAGGAGATTTTTTAAAAGCTGTCAGCAAATTGTTAAATAAAGATGGTGAAGTCTTAATTCTTGTGCCAAAAGGAATAGAATATTTTGATTGCTGTCACATAAATTTTTATCCTAATTATCAAGCTTTAAGCAATTTACTAATAAATTATTTTAATATTGTAGACACGTTAGAAACACAAGATAATAAGATATTTGCAAGATGTATAAAATAATTATTTTTAAATAATATGAAAACTATAAAATCTCTATTCATGAATATTGCTGATTATATTAGGAAAAAGTATCTTAGCTATAAGACTAAAATTGCTTTATTTTGGAAGGAAAAGTATCCATTGTTTTTAGAAATATTTAATGTTGTATTTATAAGTTGTTGTATATTTTTATGTATGTGTCTTTTTAGACCATATCATTGGGCAATGTGGCCAATTAGTTTTGCTATATATTTTTTATGGCAAGAATTAAAGGCTGATATTAAAGATTTTTTAAAAATTAACAGAGGCTAAAGATTATGAGATTTAAAGAATTATTTTCAACAGTGACAGGACATTCTACACCGCTTATTGCTGGTTTTGGTACAAATAAATTTGGTATGAACATTTTTAATACTGCAGAAAGAACACCACATTGGGAAATGAGAGAAAGTTTAGAAATTTTAGAAACAAGACCTCAAGTTAATGCAGGTATAAAACAAATTTGTAGATTTGTTATTGGTGATGAAATTTCTGTAGAAAGTCAAGATAAAACAACTGTTAAATATATGAAAGATTGGATAAATAATAGACCTGCAATTTATACAGAACTTTATAATTTACTATTTTTAGGAGTTGGTTTGGGCAATGCATATGTTGAACCAATTTATATACAGCAAGGAGATAAATTAAAATATAGTAATTTCAGAGTAATTCCTGATTCAAGCAGGGTTTATATTAATATGAGTCCAACAATGGATTTAAATCAAAATTATTGGATATATACGATGCCAAGAGAAGTAAGATATAAAGATGTTAATCCAAGCATTTATTTAATAAATTACATTAAAGGTGGCGTATTATTTAGAGAAAGTGTTTTTGGAATACCTTTCGCTTATAAACATTTTGAACACTTTAAAATAGGTTGGAGTAGAGATGGATTATATGGTAGAGGATATTTGTCTTCAACAATAGATGACAATAATATTTTAAAAGAGATTCTGAAAAATATAGCTTTAATTGCAAGATATAGAGCATTGAATACAAAATTAATAACTCCAGCAAGCGAAGATACAGAACTTATTGAAGATGATATAGTTACAATTGAAAATAAATTCTTAAATAAAAGAGATGAAGACCATATGTTTTTGAATAAAGCATTGAAAGTTCAATCATTAAATAACACAAATGAATATGATACTATGAATAATGAAATTGACTTTTTAAGAAGAGATATTAATGCTGGATTACTTCCAAATTATTTAACACCTTGGTCACAAGATGGTGCAAAAGCAACAGCAAGTGAAAGTAAAATACCATTTATGCTAGAGTTAGAAAGCATTAGAAAAGATTTAGTTAATTTTTTAAATGAAAGTGTATTGGAAAAACTTAAAAAAGATGGTGCTCCAATTGCTGATGATGCAACATTTAAATTAAGTGGCGCAAGAATGGAAAGTTATGAAGAAAGAGTTCAAATTGGAACTACATTATATCAAAATGGAGTTATAACATTTAATGAATTAAGAAAGATGGTAGACCAATCAACTGTTGCAGGTGGAGATAGATTTAATTGGCAAATTAAGCCAGACCAAGATACTATGTTTGGAACAAAACCTATGACAACACCAAATGTAAATATCAAATCAAATCAAGAACAATTTTTTACAACACATCCAGAAAAAAAGCCAAGAACAAGAGTCTGCAAAAATTGTACAGAATATATGCCAAAAAAAGGATACTGTAAAAAAAATAATTGGCGTTCGGAAGGCACAGACGCGTGCAACAGATTTTCTAAAATTTCAGAGGAAGATGAACAGACTACAGAAACTACATGAAAGTGTATGTTTAAAAGAAGATTGGAAAAAAATTTATGATGGCAATTTCTTTATAAAATTATTTAATTATAAAAACAATACTACTTTATGGTGCAAGAGAGATAGAATATCTGATTTTAAGGTATTATATATGTGTGGTATTAATTCAGAACTTAAAAAGACTTTTAATAATCAAACAGCTGCAATCAATTGGATTGAAGAACAAAAATGGATTTATAATGAATCAATTACATTACCAATAGAAAAAGGCGATGTTATTTTAGGTGGAAAGTTTAGAAATAAAAGAATTGTTGTAGATGAAATTACTGAAAATGAAAGAGGCGAACCATTAATAAATGGTAGACCAATTCTCAGTGTTAGACTTACAAAAAAAGAAAGTTTTAATTCTGTTGATGATGAAACAACTGATTTTTTTAATGTATATGAAGAATTATCTTCTCTTAATCAACAAATTAAAAATTATATGAAAAAATTTAATATTGGTACTAATATAGAAGAACCAAATAAAAAAGAAACTAAATCAATATTAACAACATTGAGAGATTTTTTAAATGCAGACTTTGAACCAGAAGGTGGTGTAAAAGACTTGCAAAAAAATATTAAAAATGAAGTGCAAGAATATAAAGATGGAGAGCCAAATATTACAGATGCTCATATTGAAATGATAGCAAGAACAGAACTTGCAAATATGAGGGAAGTTAAAAAAGTTTTAGATTGGAAAGAACAAGGATTTAAAAAAGTTCAATGGATTGCACATTTAGATGAAAAAACAGGGAAAGACCATAGAGAAATGAATGGTAAAATTTTTAATATTGACGAAGTAATAAAAAATTATGCCGAAGATGGAGAAATAAAAATTCCAAATCGTCCGAATTGTCGCTGTACTTGGAGTATAATAGAATGAATCAATCAATATCTTATTATACATTAATGATTTTTGTAATGTTGTTTTGGATATCAAAAACATTTCAATGTATTGCACATAAAGAGAATATGTTTTATGAAGTTGAAGAAGTTATTGTTGCTGCATTATTATCATTAATGGTAATTCTATCTATATTATTATAAAAATTAAATATGAAATGTAAAGCAAAATGTGCACACTATAAAAGATGCACATATAAAGCAGTTATGCAGGGATATTGTATTAATCATTATTGTTCTATAGTTTTAAAGAGATTTAGGGCTAAAAAGCATTTATAAATCATTTATAAATAAAATGCATTATTCTTATAGTATATAATAATATTATACACATAGCAGAAGCATTTTAAAATATTATATTATAATATATATATTGCAGAATATAAAAGTATATAAATAACCTTATATTATAATATAATATTACCCAAAAGGTAAGGAGGCACAAAATGAAAATAATAAAAACCATAAAATTAGAAAATACTGAAAATGAAATTTTATATTGGTTGGCAAGACACGAAAAAGATAGAATTTTTGAAATATTGCTTAAAAAATATGTTAAGCATCCAATGCCCGAAGATGTTAGAATTAAATATGTTAAAAAATTGAATTTAGTTCTTTCTATTTTGGAAAAGTTAGAAGGAGAGTATTAAAATGGGAGATAGAATAAGCATTCAATTTAAAAACGGAAAAGAAAAATCTGTTGTTCTTTTTTCACATTGGGGAGGACTTAGTTTTTTTGAAGTGGCAAAAAAATATACATTAGATTTGATAAACGAAATTGGATTAAAAGAAATGACCCCTTTAGATAGATTGGAACCAAATACGGTAATGGTAGATTTTATAAGATATGTTACTGAAGATGAAAAAAGAATTGAATCTAATTTATATTTAGGTGCAACTGAATTTGATGGAGATAATAGTGATAATGGTCATAAAATTATTGATTTAATAATAATGAAGATGGAAAAATGATACACGAAACTCAGTGGAAAAAAGGATACATTGACAAAGTTACTTGCGCGGATGGTGAGAATACTCACGAATTTAAAGATGACTTTATAATGGAAGATGGCGAAAAAATAAAAATAACACATTGCAAAAAATGTGGATATTGGTGGTGAAAAAAATGAATATAGAAATTGATACAGATTTAATTATAACAAAAGTTATTACAAAGGAAATACAAGCAATACTTGATTCAGAAAATATAAAAAACATTATAATTAAAAAAGTTAATCAACTAATTAAAAAAGCTGTTGAGGAAGTTTGCTATTATGAATATTCACAAAGATATAATTCTCTAAATGATTTAATAAAGGATATTATAGATAAAGAAATGATAAGTATAAAAACAGAGATGCAACAAATAGCCAGAGAAAGAGTCATTGATAATGTTGATAAAGCATTTGAAACAACAAATTTAATAACTTTAGCAAAAAATCACAATCATTAAAAAGGAGGAAAAAATGAACTTAGAACTTTATATTGGAATGACAATAGCAGGATTATTTACAGGTTTAGGTTCAGCAGTAGGAAATTATCTAGCTCAAAAGCATTTAGTAAATAGTCTTGAAAAAGTAGTTAAAAAAATAAACGGAAAAACAAATGATAAGTAATTTAGAGGAAGCAATTATTGAAAGTAATTATTATTTGTATCTTGTAAAAAATAACATTAATCATTATGGTCATAGAGCTACAACATTAACTGGATTTCATTTAGCAAGGATGTATTTGCAAATTGTGAATAAAATAATTACTCGTAATGATGTTGATGTAAAATACAAAGATGTTTATGAATTCAATATGATTAAATATAAACAATTAAGATTAATATATATAAACAGTGGTTACAGTCACAAAGTTGACAAAAATATACACGGAGGTATAAAAAATGAATAAAACAATAGCAATGTTGGCCATTATGATATTGGCACTAATTACAACAGCAAGTGCTGTATCATTAGAAAGCCCAACAAGAGCAAAAGAATATGCATTGCTTGATGTTGCATATGGAAAAATAACATCAACAAATACAGTAGCAGATGTTGTAAAATTTGGTGCATGTAAAACATTACCAAGAAATAGTGATTTATATGCAGAAGCAAATGGAAAGATAGTCCAAGATGGAATGGAATACATAGATGGACTATTATTTCAAGTAATTGAGTTAAACAAATATGGAAAAGCAATAGTAAATATTGGTGACCATGTTTGGTATGATGGAACTCTAACAACTGTATCTGGATGCGGAAGACAGCAAGGAGATAAATTTGTGTATGAAAACACAAGCTATGACTTTTTGAGAATTGCAGGAAGTCACGAAGCAGATTATTATGTTGTAACAAACTAATAATTTTTTAAGGACAGGGTGGTAGTTTTTAGGTGCCTCCTTTGTAAAATAAAGGACTTTCTGCTACCACTCCCTTAAAATTAATATTATAATATATATATTATATAATATAAATATATATAAATAAGATAATTAATGATAATTATAGAGGTTATAAAAATGAAAAAAACATTTTGTAATTTGTGTGGAACAATAATTGATGAAAACATAGACTATAAAAAACAATTAAAGCATAATAAGAATATAAAAATAGAGACTCACATTATACCAACTTATAGTAGTGGTATGTGTAGTGAGATAGAAGATGCTGTTCAAATTATAATTAATAGACAAGCATCCTTTCCAGTTTATTTGTTAATAGATATTCATGATACAGATATTTGTTGCGATTGTATTTTAAAAATAGAAAAAGTTCTTAGAGGTGTAGTATGGTAGAAAAATTTGAAGTTGGAAAATGGTATTATTTTATGCCAAGAAACAGAGAAGAATGTGCAACTTCTGCAACAGCAAAAGTATGTCCATTTGAAGAGACAAATCTTGCTGAATATTCTGACACTTGTAAAGGACACATGATAAAACATAGAATTGTAGAATGCATAAAAATAAATAATGATGATTACGTGACACCAGCTTTAGTAAAATTTAAACATATTGATGATAATATTATAACAGCATGGAACTGGTGTTCAGAGGATTTTGAAGAAATAAATGAAGATGGAACACCAATAAATTTAGGGATATTTCCTTGGAAAATAGGAATGCTGGTGAAATTAAAAATAGATTGTAGTGGTTGCGAAAAAAATGAAATGTGTAAGATACAATATAATAGTGATGATGATAGTTATTTTGCAAAATCATTTAAAGATAAAGGAAATTGGTGTGATTGCAATAATAATTGGAGATTGCAAAAAGAGGGATATGTTGAAGACAATATATTAACATATGGCGATATAGCTAAAGCATGTGCAGCACTTTCATCAACCGATACTGTAAAGTTTGAATGCAGATCAAGAGATTTATATCCAGAGGAAATAAGGATAAGAGAATATCAACAAAACGAGGTAAATAAAATGGAACTAAAAGATATGAATAAAGTAAATTTAAGAGAAGCAAAAAAACAGTTTGAGAAAGAAAAAGCAAATGAAGAAGTGGAATTTGCAAAACACAAGCTAAGAGAAACTACAGATATGATAAATGAGTTGGAGAGAGAAATTAAAAATAAGCAAAATATAATTGCTAGTTTAAAAAAAGAGTATTTGAGTTTTTTTAAATGATTGAGGAAAAATGAGAAAACTAAAAAGAAATAAAACAGAAACTTTTGTAGAAAAAGAACCATTTTACAAAAATAAAATATTTTTAGGCTGTGTTGCAGTTGTATTATTGTTTGTTTTGATTTATGGAGTATTAATGTTAGTCAATTACTCTATAGATAAGCACGAAGCAAAAGTAACTATAACAAGAACAAATGAAACAATACAAAAAAGTCAAACTGAATTAGATATTGAAAAATTAAAACTTGAAATAGAGAAACTTAAAATTGAACAAGATAGCGAACCAATAATAGTTGTGCCAAATTCAGCTATAAAAACACAAGTTATAGAATTAAAACCTTGCACAAGTATGACTGGCATGACAGTTGGAATCTATAATGAGGGCAATTATTCATGTTGTAAAAAGTATGTTGATGGCGAGAGATTCAAATGCAAAAGATATGCAGAATATGAACCTACATTATGGCAACTGCTATTGACAAATATGTCAAAGGATTATGTAATGCAAGATGATACTTTCATATATATAAAGGCAGATTAAGATGGTAGAATTCAAATATACTTTGATATTTTTTATTTTTAATTTATTTTATTACTTTTTTAATCATCAATTTGCATTTAGTATGTGGTATACATTTTTAGTATTCCTAATAGAAATTGTAGTAATTTCAATATCTATAGTACTTGATGGTGAAGTAGCAAAAAATCAAGCTCTAAAAAATTTAAGAAAATAGGGGTGACTTAATGATATTTACAAAAGAAGAAAAAGAATTAATACTTGGACATAGGTCAGAATATCCAAATTTATTTTGTATTATTGCTGGACAAAATAGGGTAAGATGGGAACAAGATACTAATCGTATAATGAATTAAAACAAGGAGGAAATAGAGAATGAAAAAGAAAACAAATGTGAAAAGGCAAATAACTACAAAGTTGTCTGCTTTGTTAGTGCCAACAATGAAGTATCAAGGAAAAATATGGAAGGTGCTTGATAGAACTTGTGATGCAACCTTTACATGCAATGGAACAGTTGATAGTCCAACAGCATCGGCATATCCAGTATTAAAAAGACTTCCAATTGCCGAACTGTTAAAAGAAGAGAGAAAACTAAGAAACAAGTACAAAAAAGTAGAATTAAGAACTGCTCACGATATTGTACATCTTTGGAGAGAATCAGTAAATGATGGAAATATTGATAAGATGCCAGAAAGAGATTTTTTACAGAGAATGTATATAATTGGCAAAGGATGGAATAAAATAAATCCAATGGATGAAGCAGCAGCAGTAGAAGATAGCAAAGTAATAATTCCAGTGTCTGAAAAAGCCAAGACATTTGTCTCAAAATATTGGGCAATAGGCATTGCAGCATTAATTGGAATTGCAGCTATAATTTGGGCATTTTTGCACAAAAAAGGAATGATGTGAGGTTAAAATGAATATAAAAGAAATGTTGGCAGACCACGAAACTGCATTTGTAACTGGAATGGTTATAATAATTGCATTAATAACTTGCGGAGTTGTATTTACAATTCTATCTCTTGGTGAGAGTAAAGTTATTACCAACAATATAACAAACAATTACAATAATACAGTAATTGAGCCATTGAAAGAAACAATAATGCCTTCAACAATAATAAGTGGCGATGCCAATTATAAAGAGGGATTAAAAATATATTGCGACCAATGGAATGATAACTTGGGAAAAATGATGTGCAAAGGTTCTGATGAAGAATGGCATTGTTATGAAAGAGATGGTGATAGATATACCAGAAATTTCACAACAATAGAGCTTCCATGGGATGAATGCAGAGAATAAATTTTTTATTTTTTTTATTTTTTATTGTGAGGTAAAAATGTATAAAAGAACATTTCAAATACAATTAGAAAATTCAGCAAGCAGCTTAGAATTGTGTAAAAATAATTTGGAAGAATTAAATGCTCAATTTGGAAAAGACTTACAAGACTATGATATTCATATAGAAGGAGAAGTAAATAAATTAACAGCAATAATTAATCTTCTCCGATATAATATAACAAAATTGCAAGAGTTGATTGATAATGAAAATAACAATAGATGATGTAGAAGATGTAATTGATACTGAAATAAAAACAAGCCCAAAATGCTCATCATCTTATATATATTTTAATAAAAACAAATATAAAGGCAAAAAAGCCAAGATTTGCATTTTAAAAAAATAATTTATATTTTTTATTATATATTTTAGAGAATATAAATATATATAAATAGGATAAATAATATTATTTATAGCAGATAGGCACAGAGTAAGGACCCCGAATTATTAATTAGCGGAGAAATCTCCTCTGTTTTAACAGAGGAGAATTATATTCATGAAATCACAAACATTAACTAAATCACAGTTTCTAAAATTCTTCTTTTCATTTTTACTTTTTGGTATTTTATTTGTTATTTGTCTACCTTTTTTTGTGGTTTTGTTGGTAGCGATTTATATAATAAGCTTAATTGTATTATTTTTTATCCTATTGTTTTATAATGGAAAATAAGTGGCAAGTTGCAAAGTTTTTGATAATTACTTCTTATAATTATGTAGATGATATAACACAAGAAACTAAAAAAATAAACGATATATTTACAATACAAACAGAAGATGCTGTTAAAGAGATGTGTTTTGAATTATTAAAAGATGGCTATGAAATTGAAGCAATATATGAAATAAAAAACTATTTCAATTATAATATTGATGTTAAATTAGAGGTGCAAAATGAAGAAAATAGAAAAACAAAAAATTGAATATTTTAAAAAAAATTATAAGCCAAATGGAATTTTGAGGGACCCAGTTGATGATAGAGATTTAACAATAAGTAAGATAAAAACATTAAATGCTGAGTATCCTCCAATTGTTGAATCTGCTTCTTGGAAAAAATTAAGAGTCAAAAATCAACAAAGAACAAACAGCTGTGCTGGACAATCTGGTGATACAGCAATTGAAGATATTGAATTTAGGAATGGTAGAGGAGAACTGGATTTTTCACCTTTATGGATTTATTATAATGCTAGAAAATTATCAGGATTGCAAGATAGAGATGCTGGATGCTATTTAAGAGATGTTTGCAAGGTTTTATGCAACCAAGGAATAGCTTTAGAAGAGCATTGGCCTTTTGATGCAAGCAAAGTACTTACAGCACCATCAGCAATATCTAATTTCTTTGCAGGATTATTTAAACAAGATAGTTATTATAGGTGTTATACAGTTGAAGACATTATGGAAGCTTTGACAAAAGGATATTCTGTTATGATAGGAACTGCAGTATTTGAAAGTTATTACAAAGCAACAGGTGGAGATTTCACTGTAAAACTTCCAGCAGATGGAGAGCAAAATTATGGTGGACATGCAGTATCATGTCAAATGGTTGATAGACTGAACACAAGAGTTGGAGTGCAAGGTTCTTGGGGGACAGGCTTTGGTAATGGTGGATTTTATTATTTATCATATGAATTTCTTGTAAAATATGGATATGATATATGGGCAGTAAAGCCAAAGAGAATAAATTGGATAACAAAAACAATGAGAAAAATATTTGGAAAATAGGTGAATTAAAATGAAAGCAAAAGAAGCAAAAATAATAAAAGATGAAAGAACCATAAATATAAAAGAAGAAGCTGTTGAATTTAGAGTTGAACAAATACAAGAATATACTAAAGAAGCAGCAAAAAATGTATATGTTCAATTAATAGAGCAAAAAGAGCAAAAAGAAGCAGCAATTGTAGATTTTTCAAAACAAGAAAATGATATTAAAGAAAAAATTAAAATAGATGTTGAAAAAATAGCAGCAGAACTTCAAGGAAGTAGTGACGATATTACAAATGAGCAAATGGATATTTGGAAAAAAGTACAACAAAGAGCAAATTTTGGTATGGTTAAGAAAAATGTTGATAGAATAAAAGACGAAATTAAAAATCTTGATGATGCATTAAAATATTGGGATGTATGCAAAGATTTGCCAGAAACAGCATATGAAAAAGCAATGAAGGATTTTAAA
>Ga0074195_1003076_pt1 | contig 16623 bp, 21 predicted proteins | sample EPASupsiteHSE623_FD_64525 | JGI IMG/M metagenome (GOLD analysis project Ga0074195, IMG submission 64525) | Bioremediated contaminated groundwater from EPA Superfund site, New Mexico - Sample HSE6-23 | ecosystem: Environmental > Aquatic > Deep subsurface > Groundwater > Contaminated ...
CGGAGCATCTTTTTTTGTATCCGTGACGATGTACACATCGGACTGCTCCCCCAGACGGAACTGTTTCAGGGGCTCGCTGAAGGCCACATCAACCTCCAGCTCTTCGGTCACCCGATCGCTCTGGCGCCCCAAACGGGCAACCTGACCGGTGAGCTGTTCGCCGGACGAGGAACGTAGGGTGATTATGGTTTTTTTGCCTACAGCCACCCCTTTCAACTGTGATTCGTCCACGTTGGCCTTGACCCAGATGGTTCGGGGGTCTGCCAGGGTGAAGATCGACATCCCCGGCGAAACAGTGGCTCCCTTCTCCAGGTCACGGGTGATGATGACCCCATCCTGGGGTGCGTAGATCAGCGTATCTGCGACCCTGCTTCGGGCAAAACCAACGCTGGCACGACCAGCCTGCTGCTCCATGCGCACCGCCTCTACAGCTGCCTGGCTGCGGGCGACCTCTTCCCGGGCAACCTGGCTGGCGGTATCATACTGTTCAGCCTCCAGCCTGGAGACGAAGTTCTTCTCGGCCAGATTTTTGTAGCGTTGGGCATTCCGTTCCGCCAGGGTCAGATTTGACCGGGCCTTTTGGAGGTTGGCCTGTTCCACGTTCAGGTTGGCCGCTGACTTGTTTAGTCCAGCCTCGGACTGCTGTTCCTGGTGGCGGAAGTCGTCATTTTCCAGCTTGGCGAGGAGTTGGCCCCGTTTCACCAGATCACCCTGATCAGCGTACAGTTCCACTATTCTGCCGGTGATCTTGCTGGAAACACCGACCACAACCTTGGCCTCAACCGTACCGTTGCCGTAGACCTGGGCGGTGAGGTCACGCTTCTCAACACTCACGGCATTTACCTTGGTCGGGGCTAAGAGCGTCATTTTGAGAGCAATCCCTCCAGCCACGAGAACAACCAGCCAGAGCAGATATTTTTTCTTTTCTGCCAATCTATTCAAGAGATCCATACAGCACTCCTTTACGGTGATTCTTTATTGTTTGCCCACAGCCCTGTCGAGTCTTGCCAGCGCGGTGTAATAATCAAACATTGCCTGAATGTTTGCTGTTTGGGCATCAAGGGTTTGGGACTGTGCATCGGTGACTTCGATGATGCTGCCGACCCCTTCCTGATAGCGCCCTTCAGCCAGCAATTTACTTTCATTTGCTGCATCAACTTCTTTCTGTGTTGAAACCATACGGGCAGCGGCATCGTTTCCACCAAACCAAGCAGATTCGACTTCTTTGATGATCTGAAGTTTGAGGTTGTTCTGCCTGGCCTCGATGGAGTTCATAGCAGCAGTAGCCTCGCGCACCTGCTCAACGGAAGAGAACCCGGAAAATAGCGGTACGGTCAGGTTCAGTCCGACCCCCCAGACATTCCCGGTGGGTGGAAAGTCACGGTCGGCATAGCCGATGTTGGCGACACCGGAGAGAATCGGCAAATAGCTGCTTTTGGCTGACGTGAGATTACCGGATGCAGCTGACTTCATGGCCGCAAACTGGTGCAGTTCGGCGCGGTTGCGCAGGGCGTCCTGTTGCGACGAGTTCCGCTCCGGCAATGACAGTAAATCGGAGGACGTCGCAACCGGGGTACGTTCCCCTAAGGTGGCAATCCCCATGGCATTGGCAAGTTCTACCCGGGCAATCTCCCGATTGCTTTCCGCACGTATCAAATTCGTTTTAGCAGCAAAAAAGTTAGCCTCGGCCCTGGCTACGTCCACCCTGGCCCTGATCCCCTGATTGAAGAATTCCTGCGCCTGACGGAAAACGTCTTCCCGAGCCTTGACGTTTTCTCTGACGGCCTGGACCTGTTTTTCAAGCGCAAGAACAAGATAGAAAGCAACCCTGACACGTAACGTCAAATCCTGTCGGATCACGGTAAGCGCATTGTCGGCTGCTTCGCGGTTGCCTCTGGCTGATTCGACCGCACCAGCGGGGCGGCCAAAATCATAGATGGTCTGCTTCAGATACAGTGACGCAGTGTTAGTTTCAGAAATTTTTATGGTTTCCTGGGCCGGAAAGTACGTCTGGCCTCTGATCCAGTCAGCAGTCAGGTTTATCTGAGGATAGTAATTTGCCAAAGCCTGGCCGGTTTTAGCTTCGGCACCGTTCAGGTTTTCCTTGGCTTCGATTACCTGGGGGTGGTTTTTCAGGGCTGTACCCAGCGCCTCGTCCAGCGTCAGGTCGCCTGCAGCATAAATCGGCTGAGTCGAAGTCAGGAGAGCCAACAGCACAAACACAAATCGTTTCATAAGATTCCCTATGTCATGCTTAAAATTGAATATAAAGTGAATTTATATTCACATACGGTGCAAAAAAAATCAACGAACAAGGGTCAGGAAATTTTGCCATAGTTTTTCCGCTTCCGGCCGTATTTCAAAGGATGCGTTACTTATTGTCCAGCGCAACGCGGTAAACTGGATCATGCCAAGGAGTGTTAAGGCCGTTTCCCGGGGAGACAAGCCGGGTTTCAAATCACCTTCCGCTATGCCTGCGGCAATGACACCTGTTATAGTTTCGATATAATTACCAATACGCAGTGCGAGGGTGTCAGCAAGATTCCTCTGCCCCAGATGGATATCATCGGAGAATACGAAGCGTGGAATTCCTGGATGCTCTATGATAAGAGCGACATGGGAAAAATAGATCGTCTCCAGTTTTTCCAGTGGTTTCCGACTCCCTCCGGCGATAGCGGAAGCATTACTCATGACCGAACTTCCGATGAATTCTGCAACAGCGGAATAGATGTCGTCTTTCCCGCTGAAATGTCGGTAAATATTGGCCTCGCTCATTCCTGCTGATGCTGCTATTGCAGCGATGGTAAGAGCGCGAACTCCATTTTTACCTACTACCTCAAGGGCTGCCTGGATGATTTCTTCTTTACGAACGCGTGTGCTTTTTTTCTCTAGCATAGGCACCTCATGTGATTGTCTGTTCACATAATATGCCTGTTTTTACATATGTGCAAGCAGATTAAGCGAACGAATATAATCAGATTAAATGCCGGCCTATTAACCAGACTACGGTGATAGAAATATGAAACCGCTCCTTTTCCAAATCAGACGTGTGGAGTACAACGATTCAGCAGTCCGTTGACCGATCATTTACTCCGCTGGTTTGCTGCAGCTTGCTTTTAGTAATCTCACACTTCAGTCTCTTTTTGCGCAAGGCCGCACGCGTACCGAAGAACCCACCGGCAGCTGTCAATACCCAGATCGTTGCTGTAACCGCTATTTCGCTCGTGGTGATCATATTTTATTCTCCGAATTCAAGACTATTCCTGCTCATACTGCGTAACAATGGTTTGAAAACGCTTGCCAAACTCCGGGAGTACCTGAGCTTCTGCGGCTTCTGCGGCTTGATACCTCTGCAGGATGCCGGTACGCATAGTTTCGGGAATCACACGTTCTGCTAACGGGTAAAGAATTTCGTCTTCCTTACTTATATGGTCCCGCAGCAGGGCAGCATACCCCAGGGCATTATCTGCAATTGCCTGGTAAGTTTCTGTAAGCCCCGCTTGTGCCTCATGAACAGCAAATTCCATTGCGCGGACAAAGTTCCTGCCCTGATCATGTTCCATCAGCATGGCAGCTACAGGACTGTTTTCCTTCGGCATACCGTTGTCAACCAATGCTTTGAAAAGGACATCTTCTTCCTTGGCATGGTGAAAACGGTCAGCATACTGACGGATGAAGTCGATGCCATCAAGATAGAATTGCCAGTTGAGGTAATTACCTTCAGCTGTCCGGGGTGCATTTTTTTCAAGCAGGGCGATCATCCGCAAAATCAAACGGTGCTCGTCCACCAAGGCCTTGGTGATGTCTACTTTCATCAGTTCCTCCTGGCACCGTCGATACCGACAATCACTGTCTCCAGCGGGATATCCCGGCCACTTTTCTGAATCGCTTCTTTTACCATAATGTCCAGCCCTCGGCAGCAAGGCACTTCCATGATTGCCACGGTGACATGGGGCGTATCATTGGTTGAAAAAATTGTGGCCAGTTTATCTACATACGCGCCCGTATCATCCAGCTTCGGGCAGGCGATTGCCAGTGCTTTGCCCTTCAGCAGATCCTGATGCATGCTCCCCATGGCAAAAGCCACGCAGTCGGCACAGACCAGGATTTCCGCGTTCTTGAAGTACGGAGCGGTCGGCGGAACCAGATGGAGTTGTACCGGCCACTGCCTGAGTTCAGAGACGGCCCTAGTGTTATTTGTTTCGTCTGTTACCGGTCTTTCGATTACCTTCGCCATGCTGCCGGAGCAGCCACATCCCAGATTTCCCATGAGTTATTCTCCTTTTTTCGCTAAATGCGCGTTGATTTCCTGCTCAATTTTCGCTTCGTCTTCCTTGGATAAGCCGTGAATGGAAACAACATCCTTCAGCAGACAGATCCCCACCTTACAGGTGGTGCAGCCAATCTCGTAACGAGCGAGTATCTCGCCGATTTCCGGGTAGGTCTGCATCACATCCTGTATCGCTTTATCACCAAGTTCGTTATTGAAATTCATTGAACACCTCCTCGCTCTGTTATGAATCCAGCTTAGCGAAATAATTGACAGATTAGTTTGATGTGGGTCAACAAAGTAATTTCATTTTCGGAGGGAGAGCTACAATCGTGACGGGAGAAGAACGTGGTTATGTGAATCTCACCTCGTAAGGCAACAGAGTGAGGTACGGAGTCCATATACTGTGATTATCCACAAGACTCTGAGATAGCGCTTATGAACTACTGCGAATGTAATTTGAGTATATTGGTAACCTCTTGCTGCATGTTTTTCGTGTCGATCTTCGTCCACGACAAGAGTGAGCCCCAAGTCTTGGTTCCAGCCTTTACTTCAAGATAGAGCTGCTTGGCCGACTGTTTCGTCTTGGTGGCAATAACGGTGGCGATAATCAATTCCTGATTGTTGGCACCCGCTTTACGCATGTCGGACAAATCCCTCTCACTCAGCAATTGTTCCTTGAGAAAAAGCTCGTCAACCACCGCTTCTGATAATTGGTCAGTCAGTGCATTTGCGTTGAGAGTATTTGAAAACCGTGCTCCCAGGGATTTCGGAGGAAGATTCAATGGCACGACTGTATTCTTCCATGAATCACTTTTAGATTTGGCTTGGAGCAGGCTGTCCGGGGTCTTGCCGGCTTTTGAGGCGACCCAATAGGCTACCCAAAGATCGTCAGGAGAAGTGCCTTGCTGTTTTTTCATCACGATGCTCTTCTTGTCTGTTTTAAAGACGATGGCAAAGAAGGAGTTTTGCGTAGTGGCTAAAAAATACGCATCGGCAGCTGCTGGATGCGCGGCATCATAAGAACGGTCGGTAAAGCAATGACACGTAATTGCGGGTATGGCGTATGCCGACAGCGGAAATGTGAACATCGCAACAAGACAGAGAACTGTTTTGGTACCGGTAACGAGATGCATAAGAGACCTATAGCCAGTGTTTAGGATATGAACGGTGGTACACCACATTATTCGTAAAGATTGCCGTAACCAGGAGAATCAAGGCGCCTGCCAACACCGGCAACAGGATGAATCCCGGGCCAACCGCCGCTTGAACTCCGATCAGGGCGGTAGCCCCTCCCGGTGGATGGGTTGTATGAGTCAGGTTCATCACAAAAATTGATAGCCCAACTCCAAGAGCCATGGCAAATGTAGTAGACCCGAAGAGGGCAACGACAATTACTGCTACAATGGCGGAGACGAGATGCCCACCAACCAGATTGCGTGGTTGGGACAGCGACGAGTCAGTAGCTCCAAAAAGTAGAACTGCCGAAGCTCCAAACGACCCGATCAGCAAGGGATGACCGACCAACTTTGTGATCTCGCAAATTGCCAGGATGCCAAGAGTGGAACTCAGGAAACTCCAGAGTGCATAGTGTAGGGACATTTTTGGGCGTGGGCCCCACATGGGAGCCTTGCAGCGCATTGCAATTCCGGTGATTCTTCTTATCGGCACGAGCCTCTCCAGAGTTTTTACTTTATTCTTGATGAACACTCCCTTCACAATATTGGGGCAGGCGCACGAAATGTTTCGGGTTTGCTATCTAATGCTTTGCCGCATTTTATTGCGTCCTTCAATCTCAATGACTCAGGCTCTGAACAAGAGGGATGAGCCGTTGATAGTCGGAATAACTCAGCGAGCTCTGCCAGTGCCCGCTGACCATCCCAGCACCTGTTCCCGCCATGAACATGAACACAACCACAGTAGGGAAAACCCACACCGGCAGCGGTCGCTTCCAGAAGACCGGCTGCATGGCGAGGACATTTCTCTCCGGGCAATGTGCCACACAGGTGAGGCACCCGGTGCACTCAGGCGAAGAAACTGCTGTGGAGGAATGCACTACAAGGCCAGAAGGACATATGGCGGAACAGCGTTGACATCCAGTACAACGAGTCGAGTCCCTTCGGATTTTGAAGGGACTGACGATACTTGCAAGTCCAAGTAATGCACCATAAGGGCAGAGATACCTACACCAGAACATTTTGTAAAAAAGTGAAAATAAGGTCAGGATTGCCAGCACCACCATGGTGGTTAAGGACATGCTCGTGAAGAAATGGAGCATTTTGACGTCGCTAACTGCCCAGTATGGAGCATCCAAAAATCCGCCAAGCGCTTCGACTGACATGTCCACCAGGATAAATTTCACAAACATCAGCAATAGCAGATATTTGATACTCCGCAATCCATAGTCAAGCCATCTCCATATTCGATAATTCCGGCCAGCTAACTTCCGGCCAATTTTGAATGCTCCTTCCGAAAGAGTGCCGACCGGGCAAAGCCATGAGCAAAATGATTTCTTGGCAAGCAGACTCATGAGCAAAATTGTCACGAATATTACCAGTGCAGCTGGATGTACCGGATGTATTTCACCTGAAACCAGCCAGTACTTCAGACTTGTTAGAGCTCCGATTGGCAGAAAGCCTTCCACACCCGGAGGGCGGGAAACCAGCGGAACGACTGCGCCACGTTCAACAGAATTGACAAACATGCCGAAGCGGATGCCGATCCCGATCACCCACAACATAAAGCACCACTGCACAACAGTCCGTATGGTACTGGCAGATTTTGTAGAAATCCCATTTAGGTACATGATTCTCCTCTTCGTATCATGCTGTTTAGAGAAACATTCTTCACCAGCCCCGTTTATGTGGGGCTAGAATGCCTGCCAGATGAACCAGGCCCCGGCAAGAGAGATTATGAAGCCGCTTACTTTCCTGCTCCAGTTCGAAAAGTTGATCACCCCACGCGTTTTGGCAAAAGATTCCACAAAACCGGTAAATGTGCCGGCAACGAGCATGAGCAGGCAATGGCCGACGGCATAACTGAACATCAGCATGATGCCGTAGAGCACCTGTCCCTTGCCGGTGACAACGGTCAGCAGCACAACCATTACCGGTGTGGCGCAGGGAGAGGATACAAGTCCAAAGAACAGACCAAGCATGAACGCGCCGATGATGCCCCCCTGCTTCGGTTTGAAGTCGCGCTTTACCGGCAGGCGTATTTGATACATCCCCATCAGCTGACCACCCATTACCAGAGCCACAGTACCGGCGACAGCATACCACCAGCCACCGACAACCCCGAAGACTGTGCCGAGCAATCCGGCGGCAGCGCCGAAGGCTGTGAAGGTGAGAGACAATCCAACAATGAACATCAGGGAATAGCGGAATGCCTTCCAGCGGTCACCATCGCTATAACCGCCGACAAAACCGACCACCAGGGGGATGGTGCTGAGAACACAGGGTGAAGCTGAAGAAATGACGCCTGCCAGAAATACTGCGCCGAAGGCCAGCAGCGGGTAAGCAGCAATGATCTGTTCAATGTTGTCGATGAAGGTCACTTGAGTCCTGCCGATTTCAATCCCTTGATGATCCCTTCCTTGTCCATAAAACCGGTGTGACGTTGTACCTCTTTCCCCTGCGGGTTGATGAAAATCTGGGTGGGCAACATCTGGACGCGGAATTTTTGTGCGGTTGACTGGTCTGAACGTACGTCGATGAAAAGAATATTGGCACGCCCCCGGTAATCATTGGAAAGTGATTCCAGGTAGGGTGCCATCTTCTTGCAGACGTTGCAGGTGCGCAGGCCGAAATCGATCAGCGTCGGCTTGCCGGATGACAGGGCCTGATTGACGACTGTCGCGCTGGCTGCAGGGATTTCCGCATTGGCTACGCCGGCAAACAGCAATGACATGGTAAATATTGTAACGATTAGTTTCATATCATCCCCTTGATTTCGGCTACTGACAACAATTTGCCAGAACACGTGAGCTGACCGTCAATGACCAGCGCGGGCAGACTGGTGATGCCATATTTCAACATGGAGGAAATTTCCACGACCTTCAGCACCTCGCCCTGTTTTCCGCTTTCAGCGAGTGCTTTCTTTGTGTTCTCGTAAAGTGTGATGCAATCTACACAGCCGGTACCTAACACTTCTATTTTCATTGTAAAATCTCCTTATTGGTCACGTATCAATAGACCACGATATGGTTCTCTCAGTAAAAAGCTGCCTGACGGGGTGTTGTCCCTGCCAGGCAGCAATCCTGTGTTATGGGGTCAAATCTGTTACACCTCTCATAACGTCAGTGTTTAGAGGGCACTGACTCATTTTTATGCGCGTTATGTTTTTCGACTTTGCCATGCTCACCATGTGCGCCTTTAGCGGTTGCATCCTGATGAAGCCGCTCTACATAATGGGTGTAGGCAACATAGGCTTCCACAAATTCCCTTCCCTGCGCAACACCCTCATCCTTGTGCTTGTATGTAGTCGCTGCATGCTCGTAACGGGTCTTGATACCAGCGGATACATCGTCGGTGACCAGTTTCACCAGTGCGTCGGCTGAACCGCTCGCCAGGGCCTTGTCAGCTTCGGCAACGGCAGGTTCTACTGCGCCGGCCGGTTTCAGACCGGTAAATGATGCACCTTCTCCGGCGCGATGGATTTTGACAAGGGTTGCGAAGAATTTGTGCTCTGTTTCTTCCTGGTTCTTTGATTTGCTGGTCAACACTTTGTTAAAGGCAGCTCGGACAGCTTTTTCATCCTTTGGCTTCACCCATTTCAAAATTGGGGTGATATCCTTGGCTTCGATGGCCTTTCTGGCATCCTGGATAACCGGGCCGTCCAGGGTGTCACAATGGGCAGCAGCTTCGCGAGGTGTTGCAAAAAATAGCACCGTAAATGCTGAAACTGCCAACATGCCTGTTTTAAATATGTGTGTATATCTCATGAGTTATTTTCCTTTGTATGTATGGTTTGACGGTTGATTCACCAGTACTAAGCGAATTTGCACGTTATTGCCGGGACTGCCTTACAACGAAAGAAGCTAATCCCGGCAGATATGAGTCAAACGTTATATTTAGGAGGGAATTCCGGAGGAGCGCCGTAGCCTGGCAGAAAGGCGCCGTTGTATGAGGCCTTGTGAAGCGAAATGAGCGGAGAGTGTTTAACTACTGTTCCGGATACGGTGTCGCATGGTGCATCAAGTTCGTGGCAGTGAGGAATCTGATCGTGCCTGTCCCGGGATTCATGGTCGGCATCGGCGTCAGAATGGGCACATGCAGTTTCCGTATGACCGGTTTCACTAGTACTCATATTAGTCGAGACGTAAAGCGACCCCGAAAGCGGCAGACAGAGCTGAACCAGCAGTAATAGTACAGTCAGAATCCTGCTATGTCTGTTAGTAATAATCATAATCATTATTCCGTCGCATCATGTTCTGAAGTCGCTAATCCCGGATCAACGATCCCATAAGACGTGTGAAAAACTTTGATGCAGGCAATATTTGAGTAAATAGATAGCCAAATATTCTAAAGAAACCTAGTCCGTTGTTTCTGCTAGCTTTGTTTTGCAAGCAGCCAAACTCTCCTTCAATGACTTTTCTTTCTTCCACCGCTCAGTCACATCACGCATGATTGAGGCACAGCCTGCCATGACACCATCTTCATCTCGTAGAAGAACCATGCTGAATTCCAAGGAAACACGGGAGCCGTCCTTGCGAATGCCGGGTGAAGATAACAGACCGGTTTTATATTTTGTCTCACCGGACGCCATCACCCGCCAATAACCTTCCCAGTGACGACTCCGCAAATTTTCAGGGATAATTAGATCAAGTGATTGACCGACCGCTTCAGCTGCAGTATGGCCAAACATCTGCTCTGCTCCCCTGTTCCAGAAGCGGACAATCCCTTTCTGGTCCGAGACAAGAATCGCGTCCGGTGCATCCTTGACCATCTGTTTTAATAGTCTGTCCATATATCCTCCCGCAATCTGCTTGCATTGTGATTATACGTTACGGCAATAGTGTGTGCGGGTGTTTGACCTATATCAAGAATAAGTTGAAATCTTCAAGTACAAACTGGTTCAAGCTTTAGAGTAAATTCTGTATTACTGAACCATTAGAAGATCCTCCAAACTAAACTTCCTGGTTGCATCTATTTTGGCAATAATGTTGTTTTCCTTGTCAACCACATAAATCCACACAAAATCTGTTCCAGATGGCACTGACCATCTAGCGCTTTTGTGTTCCCAATCAAGCCAAACCGGTGGTGCGTTGCTCCATTGCAAGGAGCGTTTTGCACTCCCTTCCATAAATTTGGGGACAGTGCTTAAATTGGGAATCATCACTATACTGACTTTTTTGTGGAGGTAGGAACCCTGTATCACCGTTGTCACTTTCTTTGCCCTTTCGAAGCCCTTCCTAGTCATGCTTATAGCAATAAGATGTTTTTTGTTGTTATTGAATAGCGACTCCCTGTTTAATAGCTTTCCATACTGATCTGTCGTATCCAGCGTGGGAAACGTGTCATAGCCAAATACAGGCTGGTGGGTAATAAACGTGATTAATACCATCAAGCGCCATTTAAACTTCACAACAAACTCTCCATTAAACATTATCTAATAATTGTCATTTGCAAGTTGATCAACTTAAATCATTACTATCAATTTGCTTGCACATCAAGGTATACACGTTCAGCAGACTTGAGCAGTTATCTATAAGCCTTTGTCATGTTTTTCCGAATCAACACAGGTTCTATATGCAATTTGTTGATTATTTCCTTCAGCTTTTCTTTTGCGTACTGAAACTCTTCTGATGCAATGCTATACTCATTCCAGGCATCTTTCAGTTCTATCTTGCTTTCTATTTGGTCATATGCTCCTTTTATATTATGGCTTTGCAGTAATAGATTATATCGTTTTGTTTCGAACAGCCAACAGGCTAACGCAGCTTGTGTGAAATTACATGCATTCAGGAACTCCATCATCTCTTCTGGCTCTTCAATCTGGTCAGCAATTTGACGGATGTATGCACGGGCATTTGCTGGATCCCTAAGCCGTAAATCGTCTACGTTCATAGTAAGTAAATCCTCTTCATAACATGTCTAAAGATTGCCTGACCCTGCTTTGATATTTTTGTGTACATGACTATAGCAATTTTTCTAATCACCCTGAATCTTGTGTAATTTCAGCAGTACAAAACAACAATTAATTAAAACACGCTTCACAAATTGCTTAAATAGCTAGTCGTAAACGAATGGCAAATCCTTTCATACGCTATTTATATTGGACTCGAAATATTATGGACGCTTCAAATTTTAGCTCTACTGCCTCTAACAGGCAGCTTGTCAAAGACATCAGGCTTGGTTTATTTCCCTTGCCATTGCGGAATATCACGATGTACAGCAAATACCCATGTGAATCTGAATAAGCATCTTCATCGCTCGTCGCTTACCCGAGCCTCTTCCTGAACCGAAGGGAGCTGGTCGTTATGACTACTACACCAAGCAAAAGAAGGGCGGCCATCTGCGGCCAGAGAATATCGATCCCGTTCCCCTTGAGGAAGATCCCTCTGATGATGACCAGAAAATATCGAAGGGGATTCAGGTAGGTTCCGTACTGAATGGCCACCGGCATGTTCTCAATAGGAAACATGAACCCGGAGAGGAGGACCGCGGGTATGTAGAAGAGGAAGGTGGCCATCAGCGCCTGCTGCTGGGTCCTGGAGATGGTGGAAATGAAGAGCCCCACCCCCAATACCGAGAGCAGATAGATGGCTGTAGAGAGAACAAGTAGTGGAATACTCCCTTTAATCGGGACATCGAACCAGAAGACACCAATGGTTGTTACAAGTGCCATGTCGAAAAAACTGATGAGTGCAAAAGGGATGGTCTTCCCCAGCATCAATTCCACCGGTTTCAGCGGCGTAACCATCAACTGCTCCATGGTCCCGATCTCTCGCTCCCGCACCACCGCCATGGCGGTCAGCAGCAGACAGGTGAGCATGATTATGATGGCGATGACCCCCGGCACGTTGTAGTTTCTGCTCCGCAGCTCAGGGTTGTACCAGGCACGGGAGCGCAGATCTATACGTGCCGGCTTTACAACCTGCTGCATGCCGACCCGGGTCCCGATCTCCCTGCCGAAACGGGTGATGACCCGCGTGGCGTAGTCCATGGCAACGGAAGCTGTATTCGAATCGGTTCCGTCCACAATCATCTGCACTTCCGTGGGGATGCCCCGCGCCAGGTCCCGGCCGAAGCCCTTGTTGATCTGCACCGCGGCGAGGACTCTTCCCCGATCGAGGAGTTCCCCTATCTCTTTCGCCGAAGAAGGGGTGACAGTGATGCTGAAGTAGCCGGATGCTTCGAGCCGCCGGCCCAGTTCCCGACTTTCATAGGAGTGGTCCAGGTCGTAGAAGGCGGTGTTTATGCTCTTTACGTCGGTGGTGACCGCGTAGCCGAAAATGAGGAGTTGTAGGATCGGGGTCACAAAGATGATAGCCTTCATCCTCCGGTCCCGGAACACCTGACTGAACTCCTTGATCACCATTTCCTTGATCCGTTCGAACATATCACACGATCCTTTTCTTGAATTTCCTGACCGAAAGGGCGAAGGTCACTATGCCGAACAGTGTAAGAAGAATCGTTTCCGTTGCCAGTTGCCTGAGAGTGCTCCCTTTGAGAAAAATTCCTTTGAGAATCGCTACGAAATAACGGGCAGGGATGATTCTGGTCATATTCTGGAGCGGCAACGGCATGTTGCTGATGGCGTACATGAACCCCGACAGAAGGAAGGCCGGTAAAAAACTCACTACCATGGCAATCTGGCTGGCAACTAGCTGGGACTTGGCTACAACCGAGATGAGTATTCCCAGGGAGAGACCTCCAAAAAGAAAGAGGGAGGTAAGGAAAGCGAGTAGTAACAGGCTCCCCCGCAATGGTACGTCGAAGATAAATACCGTCATGGCCACGGAAACGGCCACGTCGATAAAGCCGATGAAGAAGTAGGGCAGCAGTTTGCCGGCGATCAGCTCTGTAGTTTTTACCGGCGTGGCGATCAGCTGCTCCATGGTGCCCCGTTCCCATTCCCTGGCGATGGTTAGCGAGGTGAGAAGTGCCGCAATGACTGCCATGATTACCGCAATCAGTCCGGGAATGATGTAATTGCGTGATTTAAGCTCCGGATTGTACCAGACCCGCACCCTGGCATCTATGGGGGCGCGCGCTATTCCACCTGTAACCCGTTGGCCAAAGCGTTCCGTCACCCCCTCCACATAACCAAGGGCAATGGTGGCTGTGTTGGAATCACTGCCGTCCACAACCACCTGCAGCGGAGCAATCTTTCCCCGTCGTAGATTCTCTGAGAAGTCAGCAGGGATCCAGAGAGCCACCTGCCCCCGGTTTGCGTCGAGTGCTGCATCAACATCCGAGGGACGATCCAGGATAGTGACAATCGTGAAGTATCCCGACTCCCGGAACTGGGCTACCAGCTCACGACTCAGGCTGCTTTTGTCCAGATCGTAAACCACGGTCCTCAGGTTGTTCACGTCCATGGTAATGGCGTAGCCGAAGATCAACAGCAGGATTACCGGCATGAGGAACGCCATGGCCAAGCTCAGGGGATCACGGAACACCTGGATCAGCTCTTTTTTTGCTATGGCACGGACCCGGATAAGTTTCATATCAAGACACCTCGATCAGGGTTACAAACACATCTTCCAGCGACGGGACGATCTTTTCGATGCGGACGACCTTTAGCCCCGCTTTGACGAGTGATTCCCTGATCCGTTGGGACTCCTGCCCGGCGTCAGTCACGGTGGCATGCAGGACGCTGCCGAAAATGGCTGTTTCGATGCCGCTCTGTTCAAGGACTTCAAGCGCATCCACCACCTGCTCAACCTCGATTTCCAGAACATCCCTTTCCATATACTCCTGCTTCAGGGTGGTCGGTGTCCCTTCGGCGATGATCTTCCCCCGGTAAATGAGGGCCAACCGGTCGCAATATTCCGCCTCGTCCATGTAGTGAGTGGTAACAAAGATGGTCTTTCCCTCCCGAGACATGGCATAGATGAGCCGCCAGAAATTGCGTCGGGAGATTGGGTCAACCCCCGAGGTCGGTTCATCGAGAAAAATGATGGGAGGTTCGTGAAGGATTGCGCAACCGAGCGCCAGCCGCTGCTTGAAACCACCCGAGAGGGTTTTTGTCAGCGCCCCCCGCCGGTCCGCGATCCCGGCCATCTCCAGAACCCATTCCTTACGCTCACGTTTCTTCTCCCTGGGAACCCGGTAGATACCGCTGAAGAAGTTGATATTCTCCTCCACCGTCAGATCGTCGTAGAGGGAAAACTTCTGGGACATGTAACCGATATTCTTCTTGATCTCTTCCGCCTCAGTCATGATATTGAAGCCCCCCACCTTCCCACTACCAGCGGAGGGGGTGAGGAGGCCGCACAGCATCTTGATGGTGGTCGATTTACCGGCTCCGTTGGGGCCGAGGAAACCGAAGATTTCTCCCTTGCCAACAGTGAGGCTGATTTGGTCCACGGCAGTGAAATCGCCGAAAACACGAGTCAACCCGGTAAATTCCACTGCTGTTTCGACACTGTTCATGGCTCCTCCACCATGGCGATGAAGACATCCTCCAGGGAAGGGAGGATAAAACGATGATCCCGAACCATAATCCCCTCTTTCTGGAGTCTGCCGATAACGCCATCCAGCGCTTCGCTACGCTCCAGAGCGACATGAAGACGGTCGCCGTAGATGCTCACGCTGTGCACCTCTGGACAGCCCCTTGCGATATCCTCGGCCTTGCGCGCATCCCCGGTCCATAGTTCCACCATGGGAAAGCCCAGGGATGCTTTGATCCGTGCCGGGCTGTCATCGATCAGGATCTTTCCCCGGTGCATGAGACCAACCCGTGTGCAACGTTCCGCCTCGTCCAGGTAGGCAGTGGAGACGAAGATGGTAATCCCGTCCTTCAGCAGGCCGTAAAGGATACGCCAGAAATCCCGCCGTGAAACTGGATCGACCCCGTTGGTCGGTTCGTCGAGAAAGAGAATCTCAGGGGTGTGGATCAGGGCACAGGCAAGGCCGAGTTTCTGCTTCATCCCTCCGGAAAGCTTCCCGGCCAGTCTTCCTTTGAAAGGGGTCAGGTTGGAAAAACCCAGAAGACGCTCGATTCGCTCCGGACGTTCTTTCTGTGGGACTTCGTAGAGGTCAGCATAGAAGATGATATTCTCCATGACGGTAAGATCTTCATAGAGGCCGAACTTTTGAGACATATAGCCGATCTGTTCCTTGATCCGCTCCCCTTCCTTAAGAACCGAGTGACCCGCTACCCATGCATCACCGGAAGTGGGTTCCATGATGGCGGTTAACAGGCGCATAGTGGTGGTCTTGCCGGCACCATCCGGTCCGACCAGGCCGAACAACTCCCCTTTTTTGATCTCCAGGGTGAGGCTGTCGAGTGCAATGTTGCCGTCGAAGGTCTTGGTCAGCGCTTCTGCTTTAATTGCTGCGGTATTCGTATCCATTTCGCAACCCCTACCTTACCCTGATCTTGACGTCCGCCGGCATGCCCGGTTTCAGCTCTTGGTTCGGATTATCCACGCTCACCTTGACGCCGAAGACCAGTTTCACCCGTTCTTCCTGGGTCTGCACGTTCTTGGGGGTAAACTCAGCTTCCGAGGAAATATAGGTCACTTCCCCGTCAAACTTCTTCCCCGGATAGGTATCGACCGTTACCTCCGCTTTTTGGCCCAGCTTGACCAAGCCCAACTTGTCCTCCTTCACATAGATCTTTACCCATGGATGTGCCAGGTCGCCGACGGTAAAGATGGGAGTTCCAGCAGTAACGGTTTCACCAGCTTCCACATTTTTTCTGAGGACCACTCCCTGCACCGGCGTTTTCAAGTCCATATCCGCCAGTTGCTCCTGATACACCGCCAGCTGCGCTCTGGGCTGTCGGACCTGGGCTTCAGCTGCCTTGATTGTTTCCGACCGCGGCCCTTCTTTCACCAGGCTCTCGTTTTGCAAAGCCTGATCGTACTGCGCCTTTGCCACCTCAAAGGTCCGCTTGGCGGAGTCGCGCTGTTGTGCCGAGATAGCGCCGTTTTTAAACAGCATCTCGGCACGTTCGAAATCCTTGCCTGCTTTTTCAAGGTCAGCGGAGGCGGAGGACACGAGCGATCGAGCGCTCTTTTTTTCCTGTGGGCGCGAACCACGTTGCAACTCGAGAAGTCTGGCGCTGTTGGAATCGATGACGGCCTGCTGCGCCTCCATCTGGCGCAGAAGCTGTGTGCGGTCCAGCTTTGCCAAGACCCCGCCTGCCACGACGTTCCTACCCTCGTCGGTCAGGAGCGT
>Ga0074195_1003078_pt1 | contig 16607 bp, 12 predicted proteins | sample EPASupsiteHSE623_FD_64525 | JGI IMG/M metagenome (GOLD analysis project Ga0074195, IMG submission 64525) | Bioremediated contaminated groundwater from EPA Superfund site, New Mexico - Sample HSE6-23 | ecosystem: Environmental > Aquatic > Deep subsurface > Groundwater > Contaminated ...
TCCTTTTATTCAATTATCTCGCTGATGACGCCGGCGCCGACAGTGCGGCCACCTTCGCGGATGGCGAAACGAAGACCGGCTTCCATGGCGATCGGAGTGATCAGTTCGCCGGTGATGTGGATGTTGTCACCAGGCATAACCATCTCCACGCCTTCCTCAAGCGTGCAGACGCCAGTTACGTCGGTGGTCCGAAAATAAAACTGCGGACGATACCCGTTAAAAAACGGCGTGTGACGACCGCCTTCCTCTTTGGTCAAAATGTAGGCCTCGGCCTTGAACTTCTTATGCGGCTTGATCGAACCCGGTTTCGCCAATACCTGACCGCGGACAATCTCCTCACGCTTGATGCCACGGAGCAATGCGCCGACATTGTCGCCCGCCTGGCCCTCATCCAGCAACTTGCGGAACATCTCCACACCGGTACAGGTAGTCTTGGCAGTCGGACGGATACCCACGATTTCAACCTCGTCGCCCACATGAACAACACCGCGCTCAATACGCCCGGTAGCAACCGTGCCGCGGCCGGAAATCGAAAAAACATCTTCCACCGGCATCAAAAAAGGCTTGTCGATCGCTCGCTCAGGTTGCGGAATATAGCTGTCTACCGCCTCCATCAGATCCCAGATACATTTTGCCTTCTCTGCATCCTCGGGAAACTCCAGTGCATGCAAAGCAGAACCCTGGATAATCGGGATATCATCGCCCGGAAAGTCATACTTGTCGAGCAATTCGCGAAGTTCCATCTCGACCAGCTCAATCAACTCAGGGTCATCAACCATGTCACATTTATTCAAAAAAACAACCATGGCCGGAACACCTACCTGACGCGCCAAAAGGATATGCTCACGGGTTTGCGGCATGGGGCCGTCGGTCGCGGCGACTACCAAAATCGCACCGTCCATCTGGGCGGCGCCGGTGATCATGTTCTTGATATAGTCAGCATGGCCAGGGCAATCTACGTGCGCATAATGGCGGCTCGCCGTCTCGTACTCGACATGGGCGGTAGCAATGGTGATACCACGTTCTTTTTCCTCGGGAGCTTTGTCGATCTCACTGAAATCAGTGAACTTTGCCATGCCCTTGGTCGACAACACGCGGGTGATGGCCGCCGTCAGGGTTGTTTTTCCGTGGTCAATGTGACCAATTGTTCCGACATTGACATGCGGCTTTGTCCGCGTAAATTTTTCCTTCGCCATCTCATGCACCTCAACGGATATAAGGGTTATACGCCTCTAATCTTATGTATAATGACTTCAGCACGTTTTGATGGAACTACTGAGAACTCACTGAATATCATGGTAAATGTCGCTCGGCCTTGGGTTGCCGACCTCAGGTCAGTTGAATACCCGAACAACTCGGCTAACGGAGCCTTGGCATGGACAACTTGCCGGCCTTTTTCTGTGTCCACCCTATGAACATGAGCCCCTTTTTTATTCAAATCATTGATCACCTCACCAAGGTACTCATCGGGAGTGACAATTTGTAGATCCATCAATGGTTCAAGCAGCACCGGTTGCCCGAGAGCAGCAGCCTTGCGGCAGGCCATAGTCGCTGCAACGCCAAAGGCCATCTCTGTAGACTTATCTTCGTCGTATGAACCTCCCACCAACTTGGCTACCACATCGTACATCGGGTAACCAATCAATGGCCCTGAGTCCAAACTGTCCAAGGCGCCTTTTCGAATGGCCTCGACAAACACGGGTGGAATTTGGTCCTCGTCGACTAAACATTGAAACTGATTACCCACCCCTTTTTCTCCAGGAACAAGTTCAATTTCAACGTGTCCGTATTGCTCCTTGCCGCTGCCCAAGGTCTCGAATCGGCCCTCGGCCTTACAGGCTTTGGTGATCGTCTCACGGTACGAAACCTGAGGTTTGCCGACATTTGCTGCAACTCGAAACTCGCGGACGAGTCTGTCGACAATTATTTCCAGGTGAAGCTCACCCATCCCGGAAATGATCGTTTGGCCAGTGTCTTCGCTGATCGTTACCCTAAAGCTTGGATCCTCTTGCGCGATCTTTTCAAGACTCTCGGCAAGCTGATTCTCATCGGCTTTGGTCTTAGGTTCTATGGCAACGCCAATAACCGGCTCAGGAAACTGTATAGTCTCCAGGAGAATATAGTCGTCTATCTCACAGAGCGTGTCGCCAGTTCGGGTAAATTTCAACCCGGCAATCGCACCAATATCGCCAGCGCCAATCGCAGTTATTTCTTCACGCTTATTGGCATGAAGTTTTAAAAGTTTCGAGATCTTTTCCGTTTTCTTTTTTCGCGGGTTATAAACCTTGCCTCCCAGCTTAATTTCGCCGGAATATGCACGAATAAAGGCCAGATTCCCCACATACGGATCCGTTTGCAACTTGAAAACCAAGCCGCAAAACTTTTCACTCCTCTCCGGCTTGCGGATAAGCGGCGCACCGTCCTTATCCGTCCCCTCGACTGGGGGAACATCAACGGGTGATGGTAGATACGATGCGATCGCGTCAAGCAAAGGTTGAATTCCCTTATTCTTGAACGCCGAACCGCAGAGTACTGGCACCAACTCCAAGGCAAGCGTTGCTTTTCGCAGCGCCGCTCGAATTTCACCGGGAGCGATCTCTTGATCGTTTAAGTATTTTTCCATGACCCCCTCATCGAAGTCGGCCAACTTCTCGAGGAGTGCCATTCTAGCGGCCGATGAATCTCCTAATAATGATTCCGGTATTGTATCTTCGGTGATGACCTGTCCCATTGTGTCTTCATCGAATCGATATAATTTAAATTCGATCAGATCAATAACACCTGAAAAGGCATCTTCACTGCCGACAGGGAGCGTGACAGCTACCGGAGTAGCTCCCAGCCGGGTTTCGATTTCATCGAGACATTTTTGAAAAGATGCCCCGACCCTGTCCATCTTATTGACAAAAGCAATTCTTGGAATCCGGTAAAAGTCGGCTTGCCGCCACACAGTTTCCGATTGCGGCTCAACTCCGCCAACAGCACAAAAAATTGCAATTGCTCCATCAAGGACGCGCAAACATCTCTCGACCTCGATGGTAAAATCAACATGCCCCGGAGTATCAATAATGTTAATTTGACATCTTTTCCAGGTACAGGTCGTGGCAGCCGAGGTAATAGTGATTCCTCGCTCCTGCTCCTGTTCCATCCAGTCCATGACAGCAGTCCCGTCATGTACCTCGCCGAGTTTGTGTGATCGGCCTGTATAAAAAAGAATCCGCTCGGTGGTTGTAGTCTTTCCTGCGTCAATATGGGCCATTATGCCGATATTACGCACATTGGATAATGGTTCGACCCCTGCCACCGCTGCTTCCTGTCTAAGTGAAGAACATTCCTCCGGTTAAGCCCCTAGAAAAATGTTGCTGTTATTACAGCAAATCCCTTTGCTTGTCAATTGCCTTTTCCGCCCCGCAAAAAGCGAGCTAGCCTTACCAACGATAATGGGCAAAAGCCTTGTTTGCTTCCGCCATTTTATGGGTATCGTCTTTCTTCTTGACAGAGGCACCACGATTATTGAAGGCGTCAAGCAGTTCCGCAGCCAGCTTTTCCGACATGGTCTGCCCAGAACGGCTCTTCGAGAAATTGATGATCCAACGTATAGCCAAAGCGTTTCGGCGCTCAGGCCGAACCTCGACCGGAACCTGATACGTTGCGCCACCGACGCGACGGCTCTTCACCTCGACCCGAGGCCGCACATTCTCCATCGCCTCTTCAAAAACCGTGAGCGGCTCCTGCTCAGCTATCTTGCCACCAATAATTTCCATGGCATCATAGAAAAGACGCCGCGCGACTGTCTTTTTCCCGTCGGACATCAAGCCATTGGTAAATTTTGAAACCAAAACCGAATTGAATTTTGGATCAGGGGCAACTGGCCGCTTATCTAACATTTTTTTTCTGGGCATACTTTCACTCGTTCAGAATCTTGTACAGAATTTCACTTAGGACGTTTCGCTCCGTATTTTGAGCGACCTTGCCGCCGGTCATTCACCCCAAGCGTATCCAGGGTACCACGGATGATATGGTAACGCACACCAGGCAAGTCCTTGACGCGGCCGCCACGAATCAACACAACCGAGTGCTCCTGCAAGTTGTGCCCGATACCCGGAATATAGGACGTCACCTCGATTCCATTTGTCAGCCGGACCCTGGCAACCTTACGCAAGGCCGAATTCGGTTTTTTGGGAGTCGTCGTGTAAACACGAACACAGACCCCGCGTTTTTGCGGGCAACTCTGCAAGGCAGGCGTATTGGTCCGCTTGGTTATTTTCTTTCGTCTATTCCTGACAAGTTGATTGATAGTGGGCATTCAGGCAGCTCCTTTAAAAAATACAATCAGGCCGCCCTTCAAGCGAAGAGGCGAACATGAAAGAACAGATTATTAATCGAACCACTCATAAAGGTCAAGCTATATCTTTGTTAATTATCCTGGTGAAACCGATATCTCTTCAATCCGGTCCCGGCGGAGATGAGACGCCCCATGATAACATTTTCTTTAAGTCCCGACAGGTCGTCTATTTTTCCGGCCATGGCCGCGTTGGTCAACACTTTCGTCGTTTCCTGAAATGAGGCCGCGGAAATAAACGAATCTGTCGATAACGAGGCCTTTGTTACTCCGAGGAGCAGAGGTTCGGCGGAAGCCGGCTGTATCCCATTCTGCAACAGACGTTCATTCTCTTCTTGAAATTTCCACCACTCCACCTGCTGATCCAGCATGAAGCGCGAATCACCTGCATCGGTGATGCGCACCCTTTTAAGCATCTGCCGAACGATGGTCTCGATGTGCTTGTCGTTGATCTTGACGCCCTGCAAGCGGTAGACTTCCTGGATTTCGTTGACGAGGAACCGCGCCAGTGCCTCGGCACCCTTGACCCGGAGGATGTCATTGGGTAGCCTGTTCCCTTCCATCAACGGATCGCCCGCTTCGACACGATCATTCTCGTGCACGGTGATGTGTTTGGATTTGGGAATCAGATATTCCTTCGGCTCCCCAATCTCAGGAGTTACCACCACCCGCCGCTTTCCTTTGAGATCCTTGCCAAAGCTTACCCGGCCGTCGATCTCGGAGATAATGGCCTGCTCTTTCGGCTTCCGGACTTCGAACAACTCGGCGACACGAGGCAAACCACCTGTAATATCTTTAGTTTTCGTGGTTTCGCGCGGAATTTTTGCGATCACCGTACCAGGAAAAATCACATCCTGTTCATTGACCGTGATGATCGAGCCTACGGGCAAGGGGTAACGGGCGGCCAGTTCCCCGTCCGGTAATTTCAGCGTCCGGCCACGATCGTCCTTGATGGAGATGCGGGGATTCATCTGCTTGGTCGAACTCACGGGTGTGATGACCTTGCTCGCCTTGCCGGTGATCTGGTCGACACGTTCCTGCATGGAGTCGCCTTCCACCACGTCGCCATATTTAATCTTGCCCCCCACCTCGGCAACTATCGGGATAGAGAAGGCATCCCAGTCGGCGATCACGGTTCCAGGATCGACCACCCGGCCGTCACTGATACGCAGGGTAGCGCCATAGGGAACAGGGAAACGCTCCCGGTCCACGCCTAGATCGTCAAGAACGGTGATCTCGGCGTTCCGGTTCATAACCACTTCATAGCCCTCGTTGTTGGCAACCGAATGCAGATTCTTGTATCGGATCTGGCCTCCGCGCTGGGTCCGCACCTCGGCCTGCTCCACCGCGCCTCTGGCGGTGCCGCCGATGTGGAAGGTCCGCATGGTCAACTGGGTACCGGGCTCACCGATCGATTGGGCCGCGATAATCCCGACTGCCTCGCCGATATTGACCATGTGACCTCGGCCGAGATCGCGGCCATAGCACATGGCGCAAATCCCCCGCTTGGCCTCGCAGGTCAACACCGACCGGATATGGACACGATCGATGCCGGCGGCCTCGATCGCCTCAACCCGATCCTCGGTGATCTCCTCGTCCATCCCGACCAGCACCTCACCCGTGTGCGAATCCACGACATCCTCTAGGGCAACACGGCCCAAGATACGCTCGCCGATGCGGACAATCACCTCGCCACCTTCGATCAAGGGTTCGGCCAAGGTGCCGCGCATGGTGCCGCAATCTTTCATGACAATGGTGGAATCCTGGGCCACATCGACCAAACGCCGAGTTAAATACCCGGAGTTGGCGGTTTTCAGTGCCGTATCCGCCAGACCTTTGCGGGCACCGTGGGTCGAGATGAAGTATTCGAGCACACTAAGACCTTCGCGGAAATTGGCCTTGATCGGTGTTTCGATGATCTCGCCGGACGGCTTTGCCATGAGGCCGCGCATGCCGGCCAACTGCCGGATCTGATCCTTGGACCCGCGGGCGCCGGAATCGGCCATGATGTAGACCGAATTGAAGCTCTTGATCTCCCGGACCTTACCGGAGGCGTCGGGCATGAATTCCACCGCCATTTCGTCCATCATTTCCTTGGTGATCTTGTCGGTAGCCTTGGACCAGATATCAATGATCTTATTGTACTTTTCGCCGTCGGTGATCAGACCGTCCGAATACTGCTGGTCGACATCGGCGGCCTCTTTTTCCGCATCCTCGACGAACTCCTCTTTCCTAACCGGAATCTTCATGTCGTTGATGCAGATGGAAATACCGGCCCGGGTGGCGTATTCATACCCCAGATCCTTGAGCCGATCAGCGAGAATAACCGTTTCCTTGGTGCCGCCGTGACGATAGGCATAGTCGATGAGGAAGGCCAATTCCTTTTTCGACAACTCCTTGTTGACTAGCGAATAGGGGACCATGGGCGGCAATAATTCGCCGACGAGGATGCGGCCGATGGTGGTGTCAACCATGGCGCCGTTAATCCGTGCCTTGACCTTGGCTTGCATGTGAACGGCGCCGTGATCATAGGCAATGCGGGCCTCGGCCGGAGACCCAAAGACGGCACCCTCGCCGACCACCCCCAAGCGCTCGCGGGTCATGTAATACAATCCAAGCACGATGTCCTGGCTGGGAATAATGACCGGTCCGCCGTTGGCCGGCGACAGAATGTTGTTGGTCGACATCATCAACACCCGGGCCTCGACCTGGGCTTCGACCGACAGGGGTACATGCACTGCCATCTGGTCGCCGTCAAAGTCTGCATTGAACGCCGCGCAGACCAGCGGATGCAGCTGAATGGCCTTGCCCTCGATCAACACCACCTCAAAAGCCTGCATTCCCAGGCGGTGGAGCGTCGGCGCCCGGTTGAGAATGACGGGGTATTCCTGAACAATGTCATCGAGCACATCCCACACTTCCTTGGTGCCTTTTTCCACCATCTTGCGGGCGCTCTTGATGGTGGTGACATATCCTTTCCGCTCGAGTTTATTGTAAATAAAAGGCTTGAACAATTCGAGCGCCATTTTCTTGGGCAGACCGCACTGGTGCAAGCGGAGATGTGGGCCAACGACAATGACGGAACGGCCGGAATAATCGACGCGCTTGCCGAGCAGATTTTGCCGGAACCGTCCCTGCTTGCCCTTAAGCATGTCGGAAAGCGATTTGAGCGGCCGTTTGTTCGGCCCGGTGATCGTCCGTCCCCGCCGACCGTTATCAAACAGGACGTCCACAGCCTCCTGCAGCATTCGCTTTTCGTTGCGGATGATGATGTCAGGGGCATCGAGTTCCAGAAGCCGTTTCAGGCGATTGTTGCGGTTAATCCCCCGCCGGTACAGGTCATTGAGATCCGAGGTGGCGAACCGGCCACCTTCCAGGGGCACAAGCGGGCGCAGATCGGGCGGCAACACCGGAATGACCTCCAGGATCATCCACTCCGGCCGGTTGCCGGAATCACGAAACGCCTCGACCACATTGAGCCGTTTGCCGTACTTGGTCCGTTTGGTCACCGATCCGGTTTCCTTCATCTCCTTACGCAAGGTCTCGGACAGTTCCTTCAAGTCCAGCCCCATCAGCATTTCACGGATAGCTTCCGCGCCAATGCCAACACGAAATTTACCGGGATGCTCCTCCAGAGCGGTCCGGTATTGATCCTCGTTCAGAAGTGAGCCGACCGGCAGGTCATCGACGTGCGAGCTGACGACGGCGTAGGACTCGAAATAGAGAATCCGCTCCAGTTGTTTCAAGGTCATATCGAGGATGGCCCCGATCTTGGATGGTAGGCTTTTGAGAAACCAAATATGCGCCACCGGCGCCGCGAGCTCGATGTGTCCCAGCCTCTCCCGGCGGACCTTGGATTGAATGACTTCCACACCACATTTTTCGCAGACCACGCCGCGGTGCTTCATCCGCTTGTACTTGCCGCAGTTGCACTCATAATCCTTGACCGGCCCGAAAATCTTGGCACAGAAAAGGCCGTCGCGTTCAGGTTTGAACGTGCGATAGTTAATGGTTTCCGGTTTTCTGACTTCTCCATGCGACCATTCCCTGATCTTTTCCGGTGAGGCGAGCGAAATCTTCACCTTGTTGAAACTGACGGGACCTTTTGGTTTTGCAAAGAAGCTAAACAGTTCTTCCACGTATTCACCTATTTGTTTTCAAATCAATCCGTTCAAACGGTAGAGACGACGATGCCCTTTTCAATCGCTCCGCGGGAGCGTGCTCGTACTACTCTTGCAGTTCAATATTCAGGCAGAGTCCCTTCAATTCCTTGACCAGGACGTGGAACGACTCCGGCAATCCCGTCTCAAGGAAGTTATTCCCCTTGACGATCTTTTCATACATCGTTGTCCTCCCTTCGACATCGTCGGATTTGACGGTGAGGAACTCCTTCAAGGTGTATGCCGCGCCATAGGCCTCCATGGCCCATACCTCCATCTCTCCCAACCGCTGACCACCGAACTGAGCCTTGCCGCCGAGCGGCTGCTGGGTGACCAGGGAATAGGGCCCGGTCGAACGGGCATGAATTTTGTTGTCCACGAGATGGTGCAGCTTGAGCATGTACATGGTGCCAACCGTGACCTGGTTGTCAAAAGCCTCGCCGGTTAACCCGTCGTGCAGGGTCGTCTGGCCAATCTCGTCGGCGCCGGCCTCGACCAGCAACTGCCGGATCTCCGATTCGGAAGCTCCATCAAAAACCGGGGTGGCGACATGGAGCCCTTGGCCGTATTTACTCATGAAATCAAGTAGCTCTTCGTCGCTGAGTCCATCGGTCAATTGATCGTATTCCGCCGGGGAATAGACCTGCCGCAAACGTTGCTTCAACCCCTCAACTTCTTTCCGCCGGGCTAGGGCCGATACTTGCTCGCCAAGTTTCTTGGCGGCAAAACCGAGGTGACATTCGAGGACCTGGCCAACATTCATACGCGAAGGCACACCGAGCGGATTGAGCACAATATCGACCGTGGTGCCATCGGCAAAAAACGGCATATCCTCTTCGGGCAGCAACCGGGAGACGACACCCTTGTTGCCGTGCCGGCCGGCCATCTTGTCGCCCACAGCCAGCTTTCTCTTGGTCGCGACATAGATTTTCACCATCTTGACCACGCCGGGAGGCAGGTCATCCCCTTTTTCCATCCGCTCAACAATCCCCTGATAGCGGCCTCTAACAATGGCTGACTGGCTGTTGTAGCGGCTGAAGATCGCCTCCATTTCCTCGGTGTATTTGGCCTTCTCGGCAAAATCCAACTCCCGCAGGTCAGCAAAACTGACCTGCTCGACAATCTTGGCGGTCAACTGCTTTCCCAATTTGAGAATAATCTTGCCTTTCCTGTCCTTGACATCGCTTTTAGCGGTGCGGCCGTCAAGCAAGGCCGCCAAGGCCTTGCGGACCCCTTTCTTCAAACTTTTCAGCTCATCTTCCATGTCCCGGTTGAGGCGCTCTATCTCCATTTCCTCAATCATCAGGGTGCGTTCGTCCTTATCAACGCCTTTTCTGGAGAAAACCTTGGCGTCGATCACCACCCCCTCGATGCCGGGGGGTACGCGCAGGGAGGAATCCTTGACGTCGCCGGCCTTCTCGCCGAAAATGGCCCGGAGTAGTTTCTCCTCCGGCGAAAGCATGCTCTCGCCCTTGGGGGTTACCTTGCCCACCAGCATGTCCCCGGCCCGGACCTCGGCGCCAATGCGGACAATGCCCGAATCATCGAGGTTGCGCAGCCCTTCCTCACCGACATTGGGAATATCACGGGTGATCTCCTCCTTCCCCAGCTTGGTGTCCCGCGCCATGGTCTCGAAAATTTCGATGTGAACGGAGGTGAAGGTGTCTTCCTTGAGCAAGCGCTCGTTGATCAGGATCGAGTCCTCGAAGTTATAACCGCGCCAGGGCATGAAGGCGATGGTGACGTTTTTGCCCAAGGCCAGCTCGCCAACCTCGGTCGATGGCCCATCGGCCAGCACCGTCCCCTTGTTGACCCGATCTCCGGGATACACCAGCGCATTTTGGTTGAAACAGGTATTCTGGTTCGATTTTTTGTACTTTGACAGCCGATAGACACCTATGCCGGTATCAAAGCCATCCACGCCGGGCTGGTCATAGCGAATGACGATCCGGTTGGCGTCAGCCTCCTCGACCACCCCGGCGCCACCGGCTAAGAGACAGGCTCCCGAATCGCGCGCCACATATTTTTCGACACCGGTCCCGACGAGAGGCGAACTGGTTTTGAGCAACGGTACGGCCTGGCGCTGCATGTTGGACCCCATCAGTGCCCGGTTGGCGTCGTCGTTTTCAAGAAAAGGAATCAACGAGGCGGCAACCGAGACCATCTGGTTGGGCGCGATATCCATCATCGTCACGTCATCGGCGGAAACCATGGAAACTTCGCTTTCGTGACGGGCGATCAGATACTCATCGACCAGACGGTTGCCATCGAGCGGCACCTTGGCCGGCGCAATCACATGATCTTCCTCCTGCAGCGCGGAAAGATATTTATGGTCACTGGAGACCATTCGCTCTTTCACATGCCGGTACGGCGTTTCAATAAAACCATAAGGGTTCACCGTGGCATAGGTCGCCAGGCTAACAATCAGTCCGATGTTCGGCCCCTCAGGGGTTTCCACCGGACAGATCCGGCCATAATGGGTGGGGTGGACGTCGCGCACCTCAAAACCGGCGCGTTCACGGGAAAGGCCACCAGGGCCAAGAGCGGACAGGCGCCGTTTATGGGTAACTTCGGACAGAGGATTCGTCTGATCCATGAATTGTGACAGCTGGCTGGTGCCAAAAAATTCCTTGATCGCCGAGGTGACGGGTTTGGGATTAACCAGATCATGGGGCATCAAGGTTTCAATTTCCTGTAACGTCATCCGTTCCTTAATGGCACGCTCCATCCGGACCAGCCCCATACGGAACTGGTTTTCACACAACTCACCAACAGTGCGCACCCTGCGGTTGCCCAAATGATCGATGTCATCGCCATCCTTCGATTCATCCTTAATCCGTACCAAGTGCTTGACGCTTTTGACAATGTCTTCCTTGGTCAGGGTTCGGACCTCAATGGGAGTGTTGACCCCTAACTTCGTGTTAATTTTATAGCGTCCCACCTCCGATAAATCATAGGTGGCCGGATTAAAAAAGAGATTGTCGAAAAAGGACTTGGCCACCTCCAGAGTTGGAGGGCTGGAGGGTCGCAGCCGGCGATAGATCTCGACCAGGGACTCTTCAGTATCCTTGATTTTATCGAGCAACAACGTCTTCCGGAACGATTCGCTAAAATTCACCCCGTCGATGAAGAGAAGAGAAAAAGTGTTGATACCAGCTTCTGCCAGAGTCTGCAAAATCGCAGGAGTAACGATATCGTTACATTTGACCAGGATTTCACCGCTCTGTTCGTTAATGACATCATGCGCAAAAAAACGGCCGTGAAGATCCTCGACATCGATTTGGAGCGCAGAAACCCCAAGGCTCTCTATTTTTTTAGCCAGGGTCCTTGTGACCTTTTTGCCTTTCTTGGCAATAATGGTACCATCAGCAGAATTGATAATGTCGGTATTCAACCGCTGATTGGCAAAGGTTATCGCATTAAAGACAATCGAGTACCCCGTGCCATCAAAATGAATGGTATCGGAATGATAAAACTCGTTGAGCAGTTCTCCTTCATTATATCCCAGTGCCTTGAGAAGAACACTCACCGGCAGTTTCCGGCGGCGATCGATCCGCACGTAAAGAATGTCCTTGATATCAAACTCGAAATCAAGCCAAGAGCCTCGAACAGGAATAATGCGGGCCGAATACAGTCTTTTCCCGGATGCGTGAGATTTGCCGTGGTCATGGGTATAAAAAAGACCGGGAGACCGCTGCAATTGGTTGACAATCACCCGTTCAGTGCCGTTGACCACGAAAACCCCATCCTGGGTCATTAGAGGCAATGCTCCAAGAAAGACTTCCTGCTCTTTGATGTCGCGGACGGACTGCACCCCCGTCTCTTCGTCGGCATCAAAGGTGATCAATCGTACGGTGATTTTGAGCGGTGCCTCGTAGGTCATGCCCCGCTCGATACATTCTGCAACCGTGTATTTTGGCTCACCAAAGGAATACCGGACGAATTCAAGCGAGCAGAGGCCGTTGAAATCGGTGATCGGAAAAATGCTCTGAAAAATGGATTGCAGCCCATGATCTCTACGTAACTCAGGCGCAATATTTCGCTGCAGAAAGTGCTCGTAAGATTCCCGCTGCATGGCGATAAGATGTGGCGGTTCTATAATCTGGCATGTTTTAGCAAAACTCTTACGTACTCTTCTCATGGTTCCCTCGAAACATTCCGCGTGATGCAGATTGCGCTTTTATTATTTTGCTGAAATTTCGTTATAAAATAAAAAAAACGATCTGAACTAAAAAGGAAAAACCTACAAACACAGGAACGCTACGGGGCTGTAAGCCCTATAGCGTTACCTGATTGATTGAATGCCTTCGGGCAAAAAAATCCCGATAGCGTAAAGAAAAAATTATTTAATCTCTACAGTACCGCCAGCACCTTCGATTTGAGCTTTAATCGCGGCAGCCTCATCCTTGCTCACACCTTCCTTAACTGGAGCAGGCACACCTTCAACTAAATCTTTTGCTTCTTTCAACCCAAGCGAAGTAATGGCGCGCACTTCTTTGATGACTTTAATTTTCTGGTCACCGGCGTTAGTCAAAATAACATCAAATTCGGTTTTCTCCTCAGCGGCTGCACCGGCATCAGCAGGACCTGCAACCGCAGCAACAGCCACAGGAGCGGCAGCGGAAACACCAAATTTCTCCTCCAACTCTTTGATCAACTCCGAGAGTTCGAGTACAGTCATATTCGCAATAAAGTCAATAACCTCTTGTTTTGTTACAGCCATCTTCATTCCTCCTGACAGGATGACAAAATCAATTTACTCCGAGTGTACAACTCAAGAGCGCTTTTGTTTTAGTTTTCTTTCTGGTCTTTGATAGCGGAAAATGCATAAAGTAATTTCTGCGGCACTGCACTGAGGACTCTGACGAATCCAGTCGGAACCGCAGCCATGGTCCCCAGCAGTTTGGCGAGCAACTCTTCCCTGCCGGGCAGCTTGGAGAGCGCCACTACATCGTCGGCACTTAACAGGGTCCCGTCGAGCACTGCCGTTCGAATGGAAAACGCATCAAATTCGGCAGCAAAAGCCGTGAGCACCTTGGATGGCCCAACAGGTTCTTTAAACCCGACCGCGACCGCAGTAGTACCAGTAAAGGAATCACTCAAACCTTCATAGGCGGTTCCTTTGACGGCAAGCCGCAACAAGGTATTTTTCGCTACCTGAATTTGCGCGTCATTTTCACGAAGATTCTTTCGAAGCTTCTCCAGTTCCGTTACTTTAAGCCCACTGTAGTCAGCGACCACTGCAAACTTTGCGTTGGAAAAGGTCTCGTTGAGTGCACTGATGATCTCGGTCTTCTGATCGCGATTCAACGTTGATACCTCCTTTCGTGTCTACGGGACTGTCAAAAAGAGCAGAAAGAGGAATGAAGACAAATATCCGGCGCAATGTCTTCGCCGGCATGGCCTCGGCAGGTGACACCCATCATCAAGATAGATATCATTAAACATTCGTCCCTGCTGTCTTTGACCTTCCCAAGGGTTAATTGTACCTAATCAAGAACTACAGTAGAAAAAATACGCTGACAATTTCTCTAGTGTCAGCGCAATAATCACGATGATTTTATGAGGGATCGCACCTGTAAGGGATCTATCTTAAAGCCCGGCCCCATGGTACTGGAAACCGAAATAGCCCGCAGATAAATACCTTTGCTGGTCGATGGTTTGAGCTGGATGAGTTTATCGATAAAGGCCAAGATATTCTCCGCCAATTTTTCAACGCCGAACGAACTTTTGCCCATCACCGCGTGGACAACGCCTGCCTTGTCAACCCGGAAATCAACCTTGCCTTTTTTGATTTCATTGACAACCCGTTCAATATCAAAGGTCACTGTTCCCAGCTTGGCGTTAGGCATCAGGTTGCGCGGCCCAAGGATGCGACCGATTTTACCGACCTCACCCATCATGTCGGGGGTGGCTATGGTTTTATCAAATTCGAGCCAGCCGCCTTTGATTTTTGCAATGAGTTCATCAGCGCCGGCGTAATCGGCACCGGCGTTCAGGGCTTCTTTCTCCTTCTCCCCCTTGGCGAAAACTAGAACCCGCGCAGTCTTGCCAGTCCCATTAGGCAGGATGACACTGGAGCGAACCATCTGATCTGCATGCCGGGGATCGACGCCAAGCCGGACAGCTATGTCGACAGACTCATCGAATTTGGCAAATTTGGCCTTCAGGACATTTTCAAGCGCCTCAGTTAGATCGGTTACAGCGTGACGATCTATTGAACCTGCGGCATTTTTATAATTCTTTCCACGTTTCGGCATAATAACCTCTGTTTATTCTCCCTGGTGCCCTGTGGTTGGGCACAGGTATGACGAATTTATTGCTCTTATTTTATGACAGTAATGCCACAGCTTCTTGCCGTTCCTTCAATGATACGAATGGCGTGCTCAATATCATATGCATTCAGATCGGGCATTTTGGTTTCAGCAATCTCCCTAATTTTTGCCTGATCCAGTTCGGCAACACGATCTTTCTTCGGATTACTCGAGCCCCTTTCCAACCCGGCAGCTTTCTTCAACAACACCGACGCGGGGGGCGTTTTGGTAATAAAACTATAGGAGCGATCCGAGTAGACTGTGATCAGGACGGGAATAATGGTATCGCCGACCGACTGGGTTTGGGCGTTAAACGCTTTGCAGAAATCCATTATGTTGACGCCGTGCTGCCCAAGAGCCGGGCCAACCGGCGGCGATGGATTTGCCTTGCCGGCGGGGATCTGCAACTTCACAAATGCCTGAATTTTTTTTGCCATGATACAAACCTCTCCGAGAGATCGGGAGCTTAACTTTTACTCACCTGGATATATTCTAGTTCAACCGGTGTCGAGCGGCCGAAGATCGATACCATGACCCTGACCCGGCCCTTTTCCGGAAAAACTTCTTCAACGACGCCTTGAAAATTGGCAAAAGGTCCATCAATGACGCGCACGGCATCACCCTCCCCGAAAATGACCTTGGGTTTGGGCTTGCTCGCACCATCTGCAATGCGGCCTAATATTTTATGCGCTTCCTTGTCGGTGAGAGAAGGAATTTTTTTGTAAATATCTTTATCCGAACCAGCTTGACTCATGTTGATACCAACAAAGCCAGTCACCCTTGGCGTTTCTTGAACGATATGCCAAGTATGCTCATTCATCTCCATGTTAATAAGAATGTAGCCAGGGAAGAATTTACGCTCCGATGTTTTCCTCGCCCCCTTGACCATTTCCACGACTTGCTCGGTGGGAATAAGGATTTCTCCGAAGCTTTCCTCCTGACCCGCCATTTTGATACGCTCTTCCAGGGTGGCTTTCACCTTGTTCTCAAACCCGGTGTGCGTATGAACTATATACCAGCTTTTCGCCATAAATATTTTCCCGGCAGGTCAATCAATTGAGGATAGTGGACACCAATTTTCCCAAAAGGAGATCAACGGAGCCAAGATACAGAGAAATCACAACAACCAACAGGATGACAAAACCGGTTAACCCTGCCGTCGTTTTTTTCGGCGGCCACACAATTTTGCGAAATTCGGATTGTACTTCCAACAAAAATTGTCGCATACCGGAAAAGGAGAAATAGGATTTCTTGTCGGGTTCCACAGCCCCTTTTTTACTTTCCATCTCTACCTTGCTCGTCCGATTTGTTCATTAGCTTGACATCTTCCATTGAGAAGCCTGCACAAAACCATGCTCGCCCATGGCAGGCCAGGAGGGATTCGAACCCCCAACCCCCGGATTTGGAGTCCGGTGCTCTACCGTTCGAGCTACTGGCCTGTCTACTTCGTTTCTTTATGTGGCGTATGGGCCTTGCAGAAGGGGCAATACTTTTTTAATTCCAACTTGTGAGGCACGGTTTTCTTATTTTTTGTTGTTGTATAATTTCGCTGCTTGCAAGCTTGACATGCCAACGTAATGGTATCTCTCATAATATGTACCCCCCACCAGAGTGGAGCAGCCGGGACAAGCCCGGCTGCTCCATTTCCTGTGTTCTATCCCCTCAAGCGGGGTGGTGATTATTCAATTATCTCGCTGATGACGCCGGCGCCGACAGTGCGGCCACCTTCGCGGATGGCGAAACGAAGACCGGCTTCCATGGCGATCGGAGTGATCAGTTCGCCGGTGATGTGGA
>Ga0074195_1003079_pt1 | contig 16606 bp, 16 predicted proteins | sample EPASupsiteHSE623_FD_64525 | JGI IMG/M metagenome (GOLD analysis project Ga0074195, IMG submission 64525) | Bioremediated contaminated groundwater from EPA Superfund site, New Mexico - Sample HSE6-23 | ecosystem: Environmental > Aquatic > Deep subsurface > Groundwater > Contaminated ...
CACCATGTCGATTTCGGATCCGTCGGGATTCGCCTCGCCCTTATCCAGCTTCCGCAGCCAGGTCTCAATGCCCGCCATGTGGCCGGCGCCCACGATGGCGACGACGTTCTCTTCCTTTTTCTCGAATATTTTGGCCGCGAGGTAACGATCGCGCTCGTCGATGAGGACTTCCTTGACCGAAGGCAGGTAGTCGGCGAGCTCGTTCATCATCTGTTCCAGCTCGTTCTTGTCCTTCAGCTGCTCTATTTCGCTTTCCGAGAGTTTTTCGTTGGAAAAAGACGAGCCGATGAGGCTGGCGAGAAGCTTCGACTTGTTCCACAGATTGGACCGCGCCCAGGCGCGTTTCAGCGTGATCTGGACGTCCCGGTCGCAGCAGGACCAGGGGATGCCGGCTGCCTCGGAGGCCTGAACCGCGGCGAGCATTTCCTCTCCCGGCTTGGCGTTTATTCCCTCTCCCATGCGTTTCTGAAAACCCGAGAGGGCGAGGTTGGCCAGGAGAAAAAAGCCCTTGCCTTCCTTCAGCACTTTCCCGATGTCGAGGTTTTCCCAGCGCGAACCTTGGGTCATCGATTGGTAGCGGCTGCTGTCCAGCTCCACGCAGACATGGCCCGGCTTTTCCTGCTCGATGATGGCCGAGACTTCGGCCACGCTTTCGTGTGAGATATGGGCGGTCCCGACCAGGGTGATGGCACGGTTCGACAGTTCGATCTTTCTAATGGTGTTCGACATCATCCATCCTTTGGCTTCAATCGGAAAGATAGTACTCTTGTTCCTTCCATCCCGACAAGATGAGTCCGCGGCCTTTTAGGACCATGGCCGAACGTATGAAGAGATGGAGGAGGGGGCGGGAGAAGGATGCCGGGAATCCGCCGCGCAGGGCTCCTTCCGTCTCCGAGGCTGCCCTCAGTATGCGGTCGCAGTCCTCGACGGCGTAGCGGTGCATGGCCGCCTTGAATTTCTTCTGTCCGGCCTTGCTCGTGATTTTTTCGCGCCTGAAGACTTCCTCGGGACTCAAGCCTTCGGCGACGCCCCGCTGCAGCTTTTCGAGCTTGCGGAAGCTCCACACGAGGGCGGCGATAATCTGCGAAGGTTCGCTCTGCCTGTCGGCAAGCAGCGTGTCGAGCACGCCAAGGGCCGTCGCGAGATCGCTTCCCGCCATTCTGTCAAAAAGGCTGAAGGCGTCTTCCTGCCGCGATTTCGAGAGCACCGCCTCGATTTCTTCGGCGCTCAGACGGGTTCCTTCGGGAAAACAGGCGGCCAGCACCAGACATGCCGACTCCAGCGCCGATGTCTCGTTCTCGACAAGCTCCAGGATGACGTCGATGGCCGCGTCGTCGGCCGAAAGCCTGTCCCTCGACAATTTTTCCCTTATCCACGCCGGTTTTTCCGAGTCGCGGAGTTCCCAGAACATTTTTTTGTTCGCCGGGCCGACGGCCGCCTCAATCGCCTTGGGGAGGGAATAGCCTTCGGTGACGAGGATGAGGACGGCATCGTCCGCCGGGTTTTTTATGTAGTTTTCGAGGGCGGTGATGGCGGCTTTACCGGTGATGGCCTCGGCGTTGCGGTATTCGATCACCCGTCTCGACGAGAAGAGCGAAGCGTTCTGCAGAAGTCCCACGAGCTGTTCGGGCGAGACTTCGCCCGCGTAGAACCTGCCGTATTCTGGCGGGCTGCCGTCCTTCGCCGCGAGAGACTCCCGGATTTCGTGAACGAAAGCCTCGCGTTTGCCCGTTTCGGGACCGGCGAGGATATAGGTCGATGGATGGCGTGCTGATGGCGGCATGAGGTTCAGTAACTCCGGATTATCGCTTTGAGCTTGCCGAGGATGCGTACATCCTGGGTGTAGATGGGGGCGTAGTCGGGGTTTTCCGCCTGGAGGCGAATTCTGTTGTTTTCCTTGAAGAAACGTTTGAGCGTGGCCGAATCGTCGATGAGGGCGGCGACGATCTCGCCGTTTTCCGCGGTGGGACGCTGCTCGATTATGGCCATATCGCCGGACTGGATGCCCGCGTCCCTCATGCTGTCTCCCTGGATGCGGAGGGCGAAGCACTTGCCCGAGCGTACGTATTCGGAAGGAACGCGAATCGTCCCCGTCCAGTTTTCTTCGGCCAGGATGGGATTGCCGGCCGCTATGGAGCCCAGGATGGGAACTTCGGCGATAGAGTTGTCGGCTTCTTTTTTTGAGACGATCTCGAGAGCCCTGGAGCGGTTCTCCTGAAGCTTTATGGCGCCCTTCTTTTCCAGGGCCTTGATATGGTCATAGGCGCCCTTGATGGAAATGGAAAAAGCCTTGGCCGTCTCGCGCACGGTAGGGGGATAGGAGTTTTTCTCGATGAAGCTGGTGAGAAAGTCCAGAATTTCCTGTTGCCTGTCGGTCAGTTGCTTCATCGCGAATCGTTATCCTTGGGTTTATGCTTCATTATACCGGAATAATGCTTGAAACACCTATTCCTTTGTATAGTGTAACCGGAAAATTCCCGTCATGCAAGCGCAAACGCAAGAAAGGATCGCCACGAGTATTCAAAAAAAATTAAAACGGATACAATCCGCAAAATATATGAAGGTGCCGAAGACGTTGAAGGAATTATTAAGCAGAAGACCCAAGGTCATCATCTATGGCGGCAGTGCCTTGGTCGGAATCCTCTCGGGCCTTGTCGTCGTAGCGTATAGGGCCGCAATTTCTCTCCTGGAAAAGTACCGCGAAGCTTCCATGGACGCCATTCTCGGTTCCGCCGTACTTCTTGTCGCCTGGCTGGCCTTGGCCATCGCGGCGGGGCTGCTGACCGCCACGATGACAAAGCGATCGCCGCTCATCAAGGGTTCAGGCATCCCTCAGGTAAAAGCTCTGCTCATGCGCAAGCTCGCCTTCGACTGGAAGAAGGAACTGCCTTTCAAATTCATCGGCGGGTCTCTCGCGCTCGGCGCTGGTCTATCGCTTGGAAGGGAGGGTCCTTCCATACAACTGGGCGCCCTGGTTGGGGATGCGGTGGACAGCCTTACCCAAAAGCATGACTATCGGCACTATCTGGTGACAGCGGGGGCGGCGGCAGGCATCTCCGCGGCTTTCAACGCCCCGCTTGCCGGGGTACTGTTCTGTATCGAAGAACTGCACAAGAATTTTTCCCCCACGATGCTGACGAGCACCCTCATAGCTTCATTCTGCGCCAACGCCGTCATGTGGCTGTTTTTCGGGAGTTCGGCCGTTTTCAACATCCATCTGCTTCAAATTTTGCCTTTGCGGCATTATCTCAGCGCGGTGCTGATGATAGGCATAGCCTCGGGCTTACTCGGGAGCCTTTTCAACAGCGGCTTGCTCGCCTTCCAGAAAGGTTTCGGCAGGCTGGTGCCCGGAGAAAGCCGGCGGATCGTCATAGCTTTCGCGGCGGCAGCGGTTGTCAGCCTTTTCATGGCCTCGATCACCGGCGGGGGGAGCCAGCTCGTCGAGATGATCGCCGTTCCCGGAATTCCTTTAGGAACGATTGGCCTGCTTCTGGCGGGGAAATTTGTTTTTACCTTGTTTTCGTACGCTTCGGGGGCTCCGGGCGGCATTTTCCTCCCGATGTTGACGATCGGCGCCTTGATTGGCGCGGCCGCGCAGGTACTTCTGCCCGAATTCGGCATAGAGGGCGATTTTCTCGCCAATTATATCTTGCTGGGAATGACGGCCTTCTTTGTCGCCGTCGTTCGGGCTCCGATAACCGGGGCGGTCCTGATAACGGAAATGGCCGGCAGCCTGGGGCATTTTCCTGCTTTCATTCTGGTTTCGGTGGTCGCTGTTCTTATTTCTGAGTTTTTAGGCGCGGAGCCCATCTACGATTCTCTTTGCGATCAGCTTTTATCTTCGCGCCCTAAGAAATCCTGCCCGTAGGCAAGACCGCGAAGGAACCGGCTTCAGCCCAGTTCCTCGTTGAAACCGGTTTCGAAAAGGTTTTTAATCGCGTCGACGGCGGCCTGCTCGTCCGCGCCTTCGGCGCTGATCGTGATCTTCGAACCATAGCTGGCGGCGAGGGTTATGATGCCCATGATGGATTTGGCGTTGATGCGGTTGCCGTTTTTCTCCAGGAAAATCCTCGAAGAAAACTTCACGGCGGTCTGCGCGATGAGCGCCGATGGTCTCGCGTGGATACCCGCCCTATTTTTGATCGTCGTCTCAATCTCAATCATGATTCGCTCCGGTGGTAGGATCAGTAGTCGTCGCGTGAAAAGTATAAGGCTCTCGCGTTTTCGCTTTCAAGCCAGCGCATGATGTTCTGGTTGAACTCTTTCGCGGAGTGATAGCCCATTTTCTTGAGTCTTTCGTTCATCGCGGCGGTTTCCACGATGATGGGGATGTTCCGTCCCGGCTTCACGGGGATTTCCAGCTTGGGAACCTTCACTTCCAGTATTTCGGTCGTGAGTTCGTCCATGCCTATCCTGTCGTACACCTTTTCGGGGTTCCAGTCTTCGAGCTGGCAGACCAGCTGGATCTGTTTCTTGTCGCGGATGGCGCCGACGCCGAAGAGGTGGGTGATGTTTATGATGCCCAGTCCCCTGATTTCCATATGATGGCCGATTACCTTGTTCGCGCCTTGTCCCATGAGGATGGAGCCGTTCACGCAGCGTATTTCCACGACGTCATCGGCCACGAGGCGGTGGCCGCGCTCGATGAGTTCGAGCGCCGTTTCGCTTTTCCCGACGCCGGAATCCCCTGTGAGGAGAATTCCTATGCCGAAAACCTCTACAAGGACGCCGTGCACGCTGATTTTGGGAGCGAATATGTCCGAGATCACGCGGATCACCCTGCTCGAGAACTCGCTCGAATTGAGGCTGGTGGTGAGGATGGCGCAACCGGCGGCTTCCGCCTCGGCGAGAAAATTCTCTGAGGGCTGGAGGGAATTCGTGAATATGCAGCAGGGGATTTTATAGGAAAAAAGTGTCTTGATCGATTGGAGAGAATTTTCCGCCTCGAGTTTCTCGAGGTAGGCGCATTCGCCCCGGCCGAAGATCTGAAGGCGGCTCCACGCGAAGGATTCATAGAATCCCGCGAGGGCCAGGCCCGGACGGTTGAGATCGGGCACGGTGATCTGCCTTCCCAATCCTGCCCTGCCCGCTACGCACTTGAGGCTGAGGGCGTTCTGTTCCTTGAGGTCCAGATCGACGAGATCGAGGACGGTAAATACCGCCGGTTCGTTTCCTATCACGCGGACAAGTGTACTACGAACGGCCAACAAGGTAAATGCGCCAATGCCTATGAAAAAGCCTTCTCGAAACCGCCTTTTCAGGCGGGGGGAAGGCTCGGGGTATCTATTTCCTTTCCTGTATCTTGTCTTTCTCCTTGGAGATTTTCTGATCCAGTTTATCCATGAGCAGATCTATTCCCGGATTGACCTCGAAGGAAGTTTCCAGAAGGTGGGCCTGTACGCCCCAGCGGAAGTTGACGGTCACCTCCAGTTTATAGTTTTTAGAATCCTTCGTAATCACGAACAGAAGATCGACGATCATATCCTTCGCGTACCCGATCCTCTCCGCCCTTGTTGCCAGATACTGTCTGCTTTCCTCGCTGAGATCGAAATGTACGGATCGAACGTCGATGTTCATGGGCACCTCCTGTGATAGTCGCGCGGCTCAAGCCGCGTTCAGTGTTTCCGGCGGCTGAACGATGAATCCATATCCAGCTCGCCCCTATATTTAGCCACCGTCCGGCGCGCTATCTTTATGCCGCGCCCGGCGAGAATCTCCACCAGTTCCCTGTCCGAAAGGGCGGCATTGTCGCCGCTTTCTGATTCCAGGATTTCCCTGAGTGTAGCCTTGACGCCTTCTTTCGAATGCGTGCCCGATGTCGACGAGGTCGAGGAAACGGCGTTCGTGAAAAAGCGCCTCAGTTCAAATATACCCCATTCCGTCTGAACATACTTGCCGTTCGCCAATCTCGACACCGTGGTTTCGTGCACGCCCACTTCTTCGGCCACATCCTTGAGGGTAAGCGGCTTCATGGCCATCGGTCCTTCGATGAAAAACTCGGTCTGGAACTTCACGATGGCCTTGGCCACCTTGATGAGGGTGGCGTTTCTCTGCTGGATGCTGCCGATGAAGAACTTCGCCTTTTCTATGTTTTCCTTGACGAAGCTGACCGTGTCCTTTTCGCCGCCTTTTTTCGCCGAGATCTCCGAGAAAAAGGGGTTTATGCCCAGAACGGGGATTATCTCGTCGTTGAGTTCGATGACGAATTCGTTGTCTTCGATCCGTATGGCCAGGTCGGGTATGACATAGCGCGTCCTTTCGGTGGAAAACAGTCTTCCGGGGAAGGGCGAAAGGGTTTTTATGTAGGCGAGCACGGTGTCGAACTGGGAATCCTTGAGCTTGAGGCTTTTCCTTATCTCCGCGTATTTTCCTTTTTCGAGGTTGTCGAGGTGGTCGCGCAGGGCTTCGATGGTGCCTTTCGGCGCTTCTGGATCCTGGGCCGCCTGCACGAGGAGGCTTTCCTTATAGTCGGTGGCGCAGGTCCCGCTGGGATCGAGTCTCCTGACGATGTCCATCGCCTCTTCGATCTCCTCACTTGAGCAGGTGGGGCAAAGCTCCGCCGGATCGCTGCGATGGAAGCCGTTGTCGTCCAGGTTCTGGATGAGCCTTTCGCCCAGTTCTCTTTTCGCTGGGGGCAGGGGGAGGATGCGAAGCTGGGCGAGAAGGTGGTCCTGGAGGGTTTCCGGCAGGAAGATGGCGCCTTCCAGGAACTTTCTCTTGGAATCTTCGTTTTCGTAGGATGAGGTGTAGCTGAAATCGGCATTCTCGTCTTCCCAGGCGTCGGGGGCGGCTTCCGCCTTGTCCTCCGCGAAGGTTTCGAGAGAGACTTCGGTCCTGTCGTCGAGAATTTCGAGGGCGGGATTGACCTCAAGTTCCGCCTGGATTTCTTCGGTCAATTCCGCGATCGGCATCGCGAGGATCTTGATCGACTGAAGCATTCGGGGGTTGAGCTTCTGACGCTGTTCCGCGACCAGAACCGGTCGTTGTACCTGCACTGAATTCTCCTATACCTGTAAATGTAAGGTACAATGCGACAATGTCAATATGAAGCCGAGATGTTTCGATGCAACCTGCCGACAAGCCCAGTGTTCCGTATGGAAGCGCTCCGATATCGGTCGCGGATTATTGACGGTCGCGCCAAGTCTTATTATTTTATAGGCGTACGCTTGATTTACAATTCAATACTCCGCAAGGTAGGAAGATGTCCAAACACAGAAATGATTCAAAGATGCATGGGGAGAATACCGCTTCCTCCGAGAACCCGAAGGGTGCCTCGGTCGCTCCCGATGCCGCCGCGGGTTCAGTCCAGCCGACCGCTGGCCCCGCTTCTGAAAGCAGGGTCAACGAACCCTCGGGAAGCGAAAATCCCTCCGCTTCCCTGACCGCCGAGCTGGAAGCTGCCCGCGCCCAGGTTGCCTCGCTGCGCGAGGAGGTGGATCAGCTGAACGAGAAATACCTCAGAAAGCTTGCCGATGAGGTGAATTTCAGAAAGCGCATGATCAGGGAAAAGGAAGAGGCGCAGAAATACGCCGTGGCTTCCCTACTCGGCGACCTGATTCCCGTTCTGGACGATTTCGACCGCGGAATCGCCAGCGTCGAGAGCACGAAAAACTACGAACAGCTCAGCGAAGGCGTCATCCTCATCAGAAAACAGTTGTCGCAGATGCTGGAAAATAAGTATGCTCTAAAGAGATTCGAATCGAAGGGAACCCTCTTCGATCCGAACCGTCATGAGGCGGTGTTCGCCGAGCCCGCCGATATCGAGGATCCGATGGTCGCGGACGAGTATCTTCCGGGCTACTCCCTGCACGACAGGATCCTGAGGACTGCCAAGGTGAGGGTGAGAATTCCCGCTCCTGGAAGGTCCGCCGGCCCCTCCGATGCGGCGGGCGAGAAAGCGGGAAGCGATGGCGCCGGTTCAGCCGCCAAGGCAGACCAGGCTTGATAAAGAAAGTTTTAGGAAGGAGAAAATAATATGGGTAGGATTATAGGCATCGATCTTGGAACGACAAACTCTTGCGTCTCGGTGATGGAGGGCGGCGAGCCGATCGTCATTTCCAATTCCGAGGGGCAGCGGACAACGCCGTCTATCGTAGGTTTCACCGCGAAGGGAGAGCGCGTCGTAGGTCAGCCGGCTAAGAACCAGATGATCACCAACGCCGAGAACACTGTCTACTCCATCAAGCGTTTCATGGGACGCCGTTTCGCGGAAGTCCAGTCGGAAATCAAGATGGTTCCCTTCAATGTCTCCGACAACGGCAACGACGTGCGCGTCGATATCCAGGGCAAGAAATACAGTCCCCAGGAGATCAGCGCCTTCATTCTCCAAAAAATGAAGAAGACCGCCGAGGATTACCTGGGTGAGCCCGTCACCGAAGCCGTCATCACGGTTCCGGCATACTTCAACGACTCCCAGCGTCAGGCTACCAAGGACGCGGGCAAGATCGCCGGTCTCGAGGTAAAGCGCATCATCAACGAGCCGACGGCGGCCAGCCTCGCCTATGGCTTCAACAAGGACCAGAAGAAAGAAAGAACTATCGCCGTGTACGACCTCGGCGGCGGTACCTTCGATATTTCCATCCTCGAACTGGGCGAGGGCGTCTTCGAGGTCAAGTCGACCAACGGCGATACCCACCTGGGCGGCGACGACTTCGATCTCAGGGTCACCCAGTGGCTGGTCGATGAGTTCAAGAAAGATTCAGGCATCGACCTCTCCAAGGACCGCATGGCTCTGCAGCGCCTGAGGGAAGCGGCCGAGAAGGCCAAGATCGAGCTCTCGAACGTCATGCAGGCCGATATCAACCTGCCCTTCATCACCGCCGACGCCTCTGGTCCCAAGCATCTCCAGAAATCCCTTTCCAGGGCCAAATTCGAGCAGATGTGCGAAGATCTCTTCGAGAGGACCAAGGAACCCTGCCGCAAGGCTATCGCCGACGCGGGGCTCACCGTGGACAAGATCGACGAGGTCATCCTCGTCGGCGGCTCCACCAGGACGCCCAAGGTCAAGCAGGTAGTCAAGGAAATTTTCGGCAAAGAGCCTTCCATGGGCGTCAACCCGGATGAAGCCGTCGCCGTCGGCGCGGCCATTCAGGGCGGCATCCTGGGCGGCGACGTGAAGGACGTTCTCCTTCTCGACGTGACCCCGCTTTCCCTCGGCATCGAAACCCTGGGCGGCGTTTTCACCAAGCTCATTCCCCGCAATACGACGATCCCCTGCCGCAAGAGCCAGATCTTCTCCACGGCTGCCGATGGACAGACGGCGGTTTCCATCCATGTCCTCCAGGGCGAGCGCGAAATGGCCAGCCAGGACAGGACGCTGGGCAGATTCGATCTTGTGGGCATCCCCCCGGCCCCCCGCGGTATTCCGCAGGTCGAGGTCACCTTCGATATCGACGCGAACGGCATCGTGCACGTGTCGGCGAAGGACCTGGGCACCGGCAAGGAACAGAAAATCAGGATCGAGGCTTCCAGCGGCCTCAACGAAGGCGATATCGAGAAGATGGTGCGCGAAGCCGAAGCTCATGCCGACGAGGACCGGAAGGAACGCGAGCGCGTGGACGCGAGGAACGAGGCTGACGCGCTGATTTATCAGACCGAAAAGGCTCTCAAGGAATACGGCGACAAGGCCGGTCCCGGCGAGAAGCAGAATATCGAGACGGCGGTCAAGGACCTGAAGAAGGCCATGGAGGGTTCCGACGTCGAGGCGCTCAAGCAGAAGACCGAGGCGCTGAAGCAGGCTTCCTACAAGCTTTCCGAGGAACTGTACAAGAACGCGCAGAGCGCTCAGGGCGCGGCAGGCCAGGGCCAGGGACCGAACGCTGGCCCCGGTTTCGGCGGCCCGGCCGACGGTCAGGGCTCACCCGGCCAGGACGAGGGAACGAAGACCGCGGACGACGTCGATTACAAAGTAGTGGACGACGAGGACAAGAAATAGACATAAATGGGCGCCCCGAGAGGGGGCGCCATGTTTTTAAACTCTTTCAGTCGAGGATAGCTTAAGTGGCGAAGCGAGATTATTACGAGGTTCTTGGAGTACAGAAAGACGCGACCAAGGACGACATCAAAAGGGCGTACAGGAAGCTAGCCATACAGTTCCATCCCGACAAGAACCCCGGGGACAAGGCGGCTGAGGAAAAGTTCAAGGAAGCCACCGAAGCCTACGAGGTGCTCGGCGACGAACAGAAAAGGCCGGCTTACGACCAGTTTGGATTCGCTGGCGTCGAGGGTATGGGCGGCGGTCAGCCTGATTCCACGATCTTTAGGGATTTTGAGGATATTTTTGGCGGCTTCGGGGATTTTTCCTCGATTTTCGGTTCCATTTTCGGAAACTCCGGCGGTGGATTCGCCGGGGATCGCCGATCGGACCGGCCTCGCCGCGGATCGAATCTCAGGTACGATATTGAGCTTCCTTTTGAAAAGGCCATCTACGGCACGACCGTGGAAATCGCCTATTCCAGGGACGATACCTGCAAGACCTGCGGCGGCTCAGGCTCGGCCGATGGTTCGGGCCGCAAGGTCTGCGGCATGTGCAAGGGTTCCGGACAGGTGCGCAGAAGCTCGGGCTTCTTCTCCATCTCCCAGCCCTGCCCCACCTGCAACGGCGAGGGCTCCGTCATCGACAAGCCTTGCCGCGACTGCAGCGGATCGGGTATCGCCAAGAAAAAGCAGAAAATCAAGGTGACCATCCCTCCCGGGGTGGACGACGGCAAGCGCGTGACGATACCCAGCCAGGGCGACGTTGGGCCCAACGCGGGAGCCCCCGGCGACCTCTATGTATTCATTCATGTCCGCAGTCATGAATTTTTTGAACGACACGAACAGGATCTCTATTGCGCCGTTCGGATCGACATGACCACGGCGGCCTTGGGCGGCGATGTCGTAGTCAACACGCTCGACGGCAAGAAGATCAAGTTGAGCATTCCGGCCGGGACGCAGCATGGCAAACTTCTCCGCGTAAGGGAGGAGGGAGTGCCGAGTTCGTCGGGCCGCAAGGGCGATCTCTATATCAAGGTTCTCGTGCAGATTCCCGCGCGCCTGTCGAGGAAGGGCAAGGAACTTCTCGAGGAGCTGCGCGGCATTGAAGGCGAAAACGCCGAACCTCAGGCCGTGAAGCTTTCGGAAGTGGCCGGCGCCTGAACAGCCTGGCTCGAATAGCCTGAAGGGGCATGCCCTGCCGGCTTTGCATTACTAAGAGCCTGGCAAAAAAAAGCCCGCACGATATGTGCGGGCTTTTTTATCGCTATAGAATTATGCGCGTTTCGAATTCGTTATGGCAGCGGGGACAATTGATGAGACGCTTTCCCTTCGCGCGCGGCATTTGGATAAAGGCTTTGCAGCGCGGGCAGGTGCGGAAACGAAATGCTCGGATATTCTTGATCCTTCGTTCCAGACGTGAAAGCCGCTTTCTCGCCGGCTTCGTGAGAGATAGGTATTTTTCGTTCTCGCGTCGTCTTTTCTCGATATTTTTCGAGAACGACCTGAAGATCGACCAGAGCATGAACAGCCATAGGACCGTGCTTAAAATTGGCGACCTGAAAAACGCGCCGACAACGATCAAAACGAGACATAGGGCATTCGAAGCCTTGTACAGCTCGTCGACGCCATATCTTCCGGCCATGAAACGCGTCAGCGCGTACCTGATTTTATCCATCCCCAAAACTCCTTAATGATGTACCGCGAACGCGATGACTTTTATCGAATTCAGAAGAAAAGTCGACTGAAAAACAGGGTCAGGAAATTCCAGATGAGTATCGCGAAAGCGATGTTTCGTACAATGTGCAGGGGTTTGCCGACAGGGCTTTCCCTCCGTCCGTACATCGATGTGCTGTTCTGTATCGTCTCCAGCACGCGCCGGTATTCCTGATTGTCCGGCTCCATCCGCGCGGCTATCCTGGCATGCTCCAGCGCCGCTGTCATATTGCCGATGCCAGAATTCGCCACCGCGCTGTAGTAGTACCATCGGGCGTCTTTATCGGCGATCGCGTCCAAGATCGCAAGGGCTTGCGGATAATAACCCGAGCGGATGTAGTTCTCCACCATTTGAAACGTCGCTTGCCCCTGGCCGCTTCCCCGGTAACCGAAGCCGCCGAAAAACGTCTCGAATGGGTCGAAGCCGAAATCGGAGGGTTCGTTCGGCTGATCGGGAGACAGAGAGCCGCTCTTGATCTGTTGGTAGGCGGCATTGATTTCGCTCATCTTTTTCGCCGCTTCCGGGTTGCCTTGATTGACATCGGGATGATATTTTTTTGCCAGTTTGCGATACGCTTTCGAGATTTCCTCAGCGGAGCTGTCGGGCAAGACTCCAAGAATCGTGTACGGATCGGCCATTATCGATATCGCCTTATTGTATTGTGTATCGTTGAAATGTATAAAAAAAAAGTCCGCGCGGCAAGGCGCGGACTTTTCATGTACGGAGATAAACTGGGTTCATTTTTACGGGAAGCCCTCAGGGCATTATGGAGACCACTTTGTAGCCGGCGTCGGCTACGGCGGCCCTCATCGCCTGATCGCTCAACGCATCGCCTTCGACCATGGCGGAGCGTTCGAGAAGGTCGACCTTGGCCGATTTGACGCCCGGGACGGCTTCCAGCGCCGACTGGACGTGCATGACGCAATGCCCGCAGGACATGCCTTCAATCTTCAATAATTTTCGCATACTCTCTCCTTGTTTATTCGCATTTATTCCGGCCGAAACCAGATACTTCCATTTCTTGCCATCTACCTGAAATATAAGGAATTTTCGGGCCGATTCAAGTGCTCGGGGCTTGAATCTTGCCGGCCCGGAAGCGCCGAAGTCTGAGCGCGTTGGTCAGGACGGAAACCGAGCTCATCGACATGGCCGCGGCCGCGATGATGGGCGAAAGCAGGGGACCGCCGAAGGCGTAGAGCAGGCCCGCCGCGACGGGGATGCCGAGAACGTTGTAGCCGAAAGCCCAGAAGAGGTTCTGCCTAATGTTTCGCATCACGCCTTTTGAAAGCGAGATAGCCGTGGGCACGTCCATCAGGTTGCTGTGCATGAGGACAATGTCGGCGCTTTCCATGGCCACGTCGGTCCCCGTGCCGATGGCGATGCCCACATCGGCCTGGGCGAGGGCGGGAGCGTCGTTGATCCCATCGCCCACCATGGCCACTTTTTTCCCGCTGGCCTGCAGCTTCCTCACTTCATCGGCCTTGTCGCCGGGAAGAACTTCGGCGAGGATGTGATCGATGCCGACTTCGCGGGCGATGGCTTCCGCGGTCGGTCGGGAATCGCCGGTGATCATCGCCGTTTCGATGCCCATGGCGTGAAGGCGGGCGATGGCTGCCGCGCTCTGCGGCTTCACGATGTCGGCCACGGCGATGAGTCCCATGAGGGCGCCGTCGAAAGCCGCGAACATGGGCGTTTTACCCGCGGAGGCCAGGGCGCCGGCTGTCGCGCTGAGTTTTTCGAGCGCCACCCCTCGTTCCGCCATGAGGCGCGTGTTCCCGAAAACGAAGGACTTTCCCTCGATCTTCGCCTCAATGCCGCGGCCGGGGAGGGCCGCGAAACTCTCGGGGACAGGGAGCGAAAGTCCGCGATTTTCGGCCACGCGCACGATGGCTTCGCCGAGAGGGTGCTCAGAGGCTTTCTCGGCTGAGGCGGCGAGCGCGAGGAGCCTTTCCTCGGCGACGCCCTCGACGGGCAGGATGTCGGTGAGTTCGGGCTTGCCTTCGGTGATCGTCCCCGTTTTGTCGAAGACCACAATCTGGATCTTGCCGGCGGTCTCGAGGGCTTCGCCGGACTTGATGAGGACGCCCAGTTCGGCGCCTTTTCCCGTGCCCACCATGATGGCTGTGGGCGTCGCGAGGCCGAGGGCGCAGGGGCAGGCGATGGTGAGCACGGCCACGAAGATGGTGAGGGCGAAGACGGCCGAGTGTCCCGCGATTAGCCAGGCGCCGGCCGACAGGACGGCGATGCCAAAGACGACAGGCACGAAAATGCCCGATATCACGTCGGCGAGCCTAGCTATGGGCGCCTTGGATCCCTGGGCGTCCTCCACCAGCTTGATGATGCGGGAAAGCGCCGTGTCGGCGCCGACACGCTCGGCGCGGAAGGTAAGGGCACCGTTCTTGTTGATGGTGCCGCCGGTGACGGCTGAGCCAGGGCCCTTGTCGACCGGTATGCTTTCTCCGGTGAGCATGGATTCGTCTACGGCGCTCGCTCCGGACAAGACAGTGCCGTCCACCGGCACCCGCTCGCCGGGGCGGACGAGGAGAATATCGCCCGGCTCGACCTCGTCGATGGGCAGTTCGATCTCCTTTCCGTCCTGGAGCACCGTCGCCGTCTTGGGTTTGAGTCCCATCAGTTTCTTGATGGATTCCGAAGTGCGGCCCTTGCTCACCGCCTCGAGGGTTTTCCCGAGGAGTATGAGGGTGATGATGATTCCGGCCGTCTCGAAGTAAAGCTCTTCCACGGCGCCGAAATCGCCCTGGGCTATCCTGAAGACCGAGAAGAGGCTGTAGAGAATGGCCGCGCTCGTCCCCATGGCGATGAGGCTATCCATGTTCGGGGCGCCGTGGAGAAGGGACCTTGTTCCCACCACGTAGAAGCGGCGGCCGGCGATGATGGGCGGAATCGCCAGGGCTATCTGGATGAGGGCGAAGCGGAGGGGATAATCCATGGGATGGAGGGCCGCCGGAAGAGGCCAGCCGAGCATATGGCCCATCGCTATATAGAGAAGGGGAATGGAAAAAGCGGCGGAGACGATGAATTTCGTCCACATCGAGCGGATTTCGCGTGCCTTGGCCGCCTTGTGCTCGTCGATTTTCGCCGCCGATACAGCTTCCATGGCCAAAGGCTCGTAGCCTGCCTTCTTGATGGCTCCCTTGATCTCGGAGAGACGCACCAGGGAAGGGTCGTAGGTCACCGAGGCTTTTTCCGTCGCGAAATTGACGGCGGCGATCTGGATGCCGGGGAGCTTTTTCAGGGAGCGCTCGATGGCCGCCGAACAGGCGGTGCAGGTCATGCCGCCCACCGGTATGGAAACTTCCCTCGCCGTGACGCGCTCCACCGCTTCATACCCGGCTTTCTTGACGGCGTCCTTGATGGTTTCCAGGGAGGCTTCTGCGTCGTCGAACCTCACCTTGAGCGTTTCCGCGGCCAGATTCACGGAGGCTTCGGCCACGCCCGGCAGCTTGCGCACCGCCCGCTCATTGGCCGCGGCGCAGGCTGAGCATGTCATGCCGCGAAGTTCCAGCGTTTTGGTTTTGATCATTGTGCTTATCCTCCTCGCGTCGGTATGGCGCGCGTCGCTTCTTTATGATAAGGAACCGCATGGGCTTTCTGGAAACGCCCAGACTTTCAGGAATCGCCCAGATAGCGTTCCAGGATGATGGCGATTTCCTCGATTTTTTCCTGGGCCTTGTCTTTGTTCACGGCATCCTTCACGCAGGTATCGATATGCTGCCGCAGAACGACGAGATTCGCCTTCTTCATGAGGGCGGCGGAGGCGAGAATCTGTTTGGAGACATCGATGCAATACCGATCTTCCTCCATCATCCTGATGGCCGCGTCCACCTGTCCTCTTGCCGTCTTGAGAAGGGTGATCGCTTTCTGGCTTTCGGCGCTGCAATGGTTCATCTGTTCGCTCCATGGACTATTCGCTTGAAACTATACCCTACCCTGGAGGGGTGGGGTATAGAAAAGAATATACCGCTGGATTTACGTCGTGACAAGTCCCCCTCGGGCGGATCAGCGGAATAGGCGGCGAGTGGGCAAAGGATCGGCTGAGTCAGGCGCGGGAGAGCGCGTACAGGGCGAGACAGCCTGCCGCCGTGAAGATAAAAGTAGCCGAATACATGATGACGACGGAACGGCCGATGTCGGAGACCTCGGGCGCCCGGCGCGCTTCGCCGAGGAAAGGCTTTTCGAGGCGTTGTCCTTCATACCAGGCGGGGCCGGCCAGCCGGATGCCGAGAGCGCCGGCGGTGAGGGATTCCATCCAGGCGGAGTTGGGGCTTTCGTGGTTGCGCCTGTCCCGCCAGCCGAGGCTGAGGGCGGTCTTGAGATTGAAGCGGGCGGGCGACGCCAGGGAAAGAGGGAGGCAAGCGACGAGACCTGAGAGGAAACCCAGGCGGGCCGGGAGCCAGTTCGCAGCGTCGTCGGCGCGCGCGGCCACGCGGCCAAAAAACAGGTAGTCTTGGTTTTTATAGCCCCACATGGAGTCGAGGGTGTTGATGGCGCGATAGGCGAGGGCGCCCGGCGCGCCGGCGATCAAAGCCCAGAACAAGGGCGCGATAACGCCGTCGATACTGGATTCGGCGACGCTTTCCACGGCGGCTTTTATGACGCCTTCCTCGTCGAGGCGGGCGACATCGCGTCCGACGATTTTCGATACGCTGGCGCGGCCGGCTTCCAGTCGGCTCCGCGCGTCCATCCCGGGCGCCTCGAGGGCGGTCGCGACGCGCAGGGCATGGGCGGCCATGTCCCGGGGAGCGATCGTCGTGTAAATGAGGATTATCCGCGTGAGGAGAGCCGCGGCTTTAGCGGCGGGGGGGGGGGGGGGGCCCGCCCCCCCCCCCCCCCCCCCCAACGTCTGTCCGCGTCAATCGTATCTGTCCCTAAATTAAAATGGCGACCGAAGTCGCC
>Ga0074195_1003080_pt1 | contig 16593 bp, 13 predicted proteins | sample EPASupsiteHSE623_FD_64525 | JGI IMG/M metagenome (GOLD analysis project Ga0074195, IMG submission 64525) | Bioremediated contaminated groundwater from EPA Superfund site, New Mexico - Sample HSE6-23 | ecosystem: Environmental > Aquatic > Deep subsurface > Groundwater > Contaminated ...
CTTTCAAGATTGCCGTGCCCGGGTATGGGTACTCCCACATCGCTTTGCAGTTCCTTAAAGATGTTCACCAGCGAGGGAGGTTGTGCAATGCCTGCAGGTACCGAAAAACATAGTCCGTGTGCCTGGCCGGGGCCGTGATATGGATCCTGGCCCAGCAAAACCACCCGCACCCTGTCAAAGGGGGTAAGCCGGAATGCATTGAAAATAAGCGGTCCCGGCGGATAGACTGTAAATTTCGATTTCTCTTCCACAAGAAACTCTTTCAGTTCACTGAAATAATCCCTGGCAAATTCGTCAGCCAGCATTTCTTTCCATTGCGCTTCAATCTGTGGATTTACCGGTTGGTTCATTTTTTTCTTTTTTTATTGGAGGCAATCAGTTTCAGATGGGTGCGGCTGCTTTCAACGGATTCTTCAATATCCGCTGAATGATTTTGCTTATGATGATCAAAGTCTGATGATGCTGAAACATGCAGTTGTTTTGGCAAATAAAAATACTAAAAGATTTCCTATTTTTGGAAAATCATCAATATCCCATCACATGTCGAAAAATAAATGGACCATTCTCCCATTTATCGTCATTGCCTCCCTCATTCTTGCTGTAGTTTATGTTGTCTCCATTCGGAAACCCGCCACACCGGCTGAACCACTTAAAGCAATTCCCCTGAGCGCCTCTTTCATTATAAAGATCAACGATTTCAATGCTCTGTATGAAAAAGCCACCCCCAACAACAACCTTTGGAACGAGTTGAAAAAAATTCCCGAGTTTGGCATTTTTAACAGCCAGATGCTATACCTCGATTCGCTGTACCACAATGTACCGGAGGTCGGGGATTTGCTACGGCAGGGACCGTCATTTCTTTCGGCCCATGCAACAGGCAGAGACCGGATCGGCATTATGCATGTATTGCAGGTATCCCCAAGGCTTGGAGAAAAAAAAATCGCCGCAGTCATTGCCGGATTGTCCAAAGGCACCCTTTCTGAACGTACCTACGAAGGAGTAACCATCTATGAAGCTGCCGTCGCGGGTCAAAAATCCGTTTGTTGGGCGGTTTCAAGGGATCTGCTCATGATAAGTTTCTCTCCCATCCTTATTGAGGATGCCGTCAGGCAGCTTCTCTCAGGTGAGTCGGTAATGAACCTCAAAGGATTCAGCGAGATCTATGGCACCAAAGGAAAAAATGTGATCGCCAATGTGTTTATAAACTTTCAGCGGCTTCCGCAGGTACTTTCCTCCTTTGTACTTCCCGATTACAGGCCGTCGGTAAGGTCCCTTTCCGGTTTTGCCGGATGGGCTGCCATGGATGTAAACCTGTTGTCGGATATGTTGCTTATGAACGGATTTGTAGATCCGCCTGACTCCCTCGCCTCTATGGCCTCCCTTTTCACGGGCCAGGCGCCCCAGAAAATCACGGCCGGCGAAATACTACCCGGATCGGTGGCTTCTTTCCTTTCACTCTCCATGTCAGATCCCCTTCAATACATAGAGGGTTACAGATCATACCTCAAAGACCATGGAAGGCTCACTGCATACAACAACGTGCTGAAATCAATTAACCAAACTTACCAGACTGACTTCCTGCAGGAATTTATCGATATACTCGACAATGAGCTCACCCTTGCATTCGACGGCGACAATGAAGGCAATCATGCGGTATATGTACTGATGCGCCTCAAGAGTCAGGGTCAGGCCGAAAGTATGCTGAACCGATTGATGGCTGACATTTCAGCAGCTACATCGAAACCGCTTACAGCCTATACCGAAAATTACAGATTCGACAGCGAAGTAAGCTTTACCATCCGCCACTTACCCATCCCCAACCTGACTGCCAAACTTTTTGGCAATCTCTTTGCCCCCCTCGATGAACACTTTGTTGCACTGGTTGACAATTACCTTGTTTTTGCATCTTCTGCTGAATCTTTGAAATTGCTGATTCATAGCCATATACTCAATAAAACCCTCGAAAGTGAAGCCGCTTATAAAGATTTTAAAAACAACCTTTCTCCCCGTTCGAATATCATGTTATACTGCAACCTCAGCAAGGGACAACCCGTGGCACAATGGCTGAAACCAGCGCTGGCAAAGGGACTGGAAGCATCAGCCCCGGTTTTTCAAAAGGTACAGGTCCTGGGATTCCAGCTGTATTCCAACAACAAGTTGTTGTATAACAATCTTCTTGTTAAATACCTGCCCGATTTCAGCGGGGAGACCCAAACCGTATGGGAAAGCAGGCTCGACACACTGGCGCTTGGTAAACCTGTATTTGTGGTGAATCACCAGACAATGCAAAACGAAGTATTTGTGCAGGATGCTGCAAACAATGTTTACCTTATAAACCAGGTTGGCCGTATCCTCTGGAAGGTATCCCTGCCCGGTCTCATTAACAGTGAAGTATTCCAGATTGATTATTTCAGGAATGGTAAGTTGCAATTGCTTTTCAGCACACGTGATTATCTGTATCTCATTGACCGTAACGGCAACTTTGTGGAAAAATACCCTGTAAAACTAAGGTCACCTTCCACCTGCGGCCTTTCCGTGTTTGATTACGAAAGAAACCGTGATTACAGGTTGTTCATCGCCTGCGACGATAAAAAAGTGTATGCTTATACCAAAGAAGGTACCCTTGTATCAGGATGGTCCTTTGATGGATCAGAAAGTGCTGTTGCACAACCAGTTAATCATTTCAGGGTAGGGAACAAGGACTTCCTGGTTTTCGGCGACAGGTTCAGAACTTACATACTCGACCGGAAGGGAAACACCCGCATCACAGCCGATATCTTCTTTCCGCACTCCGCTGCCAACAATTACAGCCTCCACCTGCCACACGACGGATCGGCCCCGGCATTCGTTTCCACGGATACTGCGGGACAGGTCCGCTTTGTATATTTTAACGGTGAGGTAAAGACGCGTTCAGTTGGCACGTTTTCGAACCGCCATTATTTTGATTACAAAGACCTGAATGGCGATGGAAACGTTGAACTCATCTTCCTCGACGGGAATACCCTGTCCGTTTTCTCCTCCAATGCCACGCCGCTTTTCTCCTACAGGTTTAATGAACCCATTGATACACGCCCGCTTTTTTACCAGTTTTCAGCAACCGATCGCAAACTGGGTGTGGTAAGCCGTAAGGAAAACCTTATCTATCTCTTTAACAACGATGGAAAGCTGTATTCGGGATTTCCGTTGCAGGGGAATACCCCTTTCAGCATTGGCAATTTCGGAGATTCCATTTCACGGTTCAACCTTGTAGTGGGAAGCAGGGATAATTTTTTGTATAATTACAGGGTGCGGTAGGGGGGACAAAGCCAACCTACAACAATCACACCAATCACAACTCACAACTTTATACATTTCATTGATTCACTGTACCTTACTCCAGAATTGCTCTATCCATCCGCTTCGCACCCAACATTTTTCCAAAAATTTTTCATGGGATGGTAACATTCCTTAGACAATTAAGTATAATATGGAAATTTGTGAAAGGTTTTATCAACAGGCAGGTGTTAATTTTGATTTGTTGTTATACAATATTTTTACTTATTTTACCTTTTATATAGGCGAATTGGAGCTATTTTCAGGTAAATTTTAAAGTGTAGGATGGTAAAAATATGAAAAAATTTATACTGGTCAGTTGCGCCCTCCTCCTTTGGATTGGCGCCTTTTCACAACAAGAAAGACAGGTAAGCCATTATATGTACGACCTAGTTTCCATAAATCCCGGTTCGGCCGGCAGTTCAGAAATGATCTCCACACATGCCATCATGCGGCAGCAATGGGTGGGAATCGACGGCGCACCCCTGGGTGTTGTCCTCAACCTGGATGCACCGTTCAAGCTATTCAACGCCAACCATGGTGTTGGAACTTCGATCTGGTATGATGAAATAGGGTTTAACAAAGATATTAATGCGTCACTTTCCTATGCTTACCAGTTCTCTGTTGGCAACGGAAAACTCGGACTTGGAATCAACGGTAGTTTCGTTAACCGGAAGCTCAATCCCGAATGGGTAATTCCTTCAGGAGCACCGCATGATCCGGTGGAAGTGGATAATGCGATTCCCACGGGAGCACAAAACGAGTTTACCTTTGACGTGGGCGCCGGATTGTTTTACCGCACCGAGGAATTGTATGTGGGTATTTCAACCACCCACATTCTGCAGGATGAATTTGTGTATGTTACAGAGGGTACCTCGGGGACGTCCGAGTCAAGTGAAAAAATGATAAGACATTACTATCTCACCGTAGGGTATGACATGCAATTATCCAATCCTGCATTTGAATTGCTGCCTTCTGTGTTGATTCAGTCAGATGCCCGTGTTACAAAAATTGATCTTAATACTACCGTCATGTACAATAAAAAGTTCTGGGCAGGCGTTACGTATAGGGTCGGTTCGGCTGTAGTAGGAATGATCGGTATTGATATTCTGAATGGTGTGAAAGTAGGCTATTCCTATGATTTTGATACCTCTGCACTTTCCAGTTTCTCAAAAGGATCGCACGAGGTGATGCTGGGATACAGTTTTACACTTGGAGTAGATAAAATACCGCAAAAATATAAAAGTATCAGATTCTTATAAAAATTACAGTATTATTAAACGGCTTGTTATTTAGGTTAAACATCTTTGTATATGAAAAAGTTATTTTCCTTAGGATTTGTGTTGGCACTGTTTGTTATCAGTAGTTGCTCCAGTAATTCCGGTAGCGGAGAACTTACCGGTGTTGAGGGCCGGCCCAAAGTAGCAGGTGAAGGTGATCCGTACGGGATGGTATTTATTCCGCAGGGAAGCTATAACATGGGATCCAACGATCAGGAAGTTGCCTGGGCGCAATCAGCGGTTACAAAAACAGTTACCGTTGATCCGTTTTGGATGGATGAAACGGAAATTACCAACAACGAGTACCGCCAATTCGTTTACTGGGTGCGTGATTCCATTATGCGCAGAATGCTGGGTGAACAAATGGATGATTTTGTAATCAGTGAGGATGAGAATGGAAATCCCATCGAGCCGCCGGCTATTAATTGGGAAACCCGCATTGATACAAGGGAAGAAGAGGTTAATGAAATCCTTAGTGAGATATACCTTAACCAGCAGGAACGTTTTTACAACAAAAAGGAGATCGACACCCGTAAGCTGATGTACGAGTATTTTTGGATCGATCTGAAACAAGCCGCCAAGAAATCAAACCGGTATAATTTCGATACCAAGAAGTACGAAGGATTCATCCTTGACAACCAGGGCGAAAAAGTGGAAATAAAAGACCGCTCTTCCTTTGTAATTCGTGATGTAGTGAATGTATATCCCGACACCCTTGTTTGGATAGCCGATTTCACCTATTCTTTCAACGAGCCTTACACAACCATGTACTTCTGGCATCCTTCCTATGACAATTATCCCGTTGTAGGTGTATCCTGGAAACAGGCAACCGCTTTCTGCATCTGGAGGTCGATGTTCCTGAATGCAGCATTGCGTGCCGGTGGCAGTCCCGGTGTCCACGACTATCGCCTGCCGCTTGAGTCGGAATGGGAATATGCAGCCCGCGGCGGCCTCGACAATTCAATGTATCCCTGGGGCGGTTATTATACAAGAAATAAGGACGGCTGTTTCCTGGCCAACTTCAAACCGCTGCGTGGTAATTACGCCGATGATGGTGGTGTAACTGCAGTACCTGTAGGAACCTATCAGCCAAATGAATACGGACTGTATGACATGTCAGGCAACGTTGCAGAATGGACGTTGAGCGCCTATGACGAGTCCTCCTATGTGTTTTCACATGACCTCAATCCCGATTACAGATACAACGCCCGTCCCGATGATCCTCCTGTTATGAAAAGAAAAGTAGTAAGAGGCGGTTCCTGGAAAGATATTGCCTACTATCTGCAAAACGCTACCCGTGCTTATGAATACCAGGATACCTCCAAATCGTACATAGGTTTCAGGTGTGTCAGAACGGTTCTCGGCGGGGTTTAAAAAACTATACTAACTAAATCAATCACTTAACGCATCGTACCAATATGGCAAGCTTAGCAGACATTGTCGAAAGCACCAGCTGGAAAAAATTCATGGCCAAATTATATGGCTGGGGTGCCTCCATCGTTATTATAGGAGCCTTGTTTAAAATTCAGCACTGGAAATTTTCCGGACTCTTCCTGACCATTGGTCTCCTTACCGAAGCAATTATCTTCTTCTTTTCAGCCTTCGAGCCGCTTCATGAGGAACTCGACTGGACCCTGGTTTATCCCGAACTGGCAGGCATGTCGGAGCAGGATGAAATGGAAGAAATGAAAGAAATTGGTGCCAATGTTGGCGGGCGGCCCCTGGAACGTATTGAAAATCTGCTCGGAGAAGCCACCATCAGTGAAGGCACGCTGAAAGGAATCGGAGCCGGGTTGGAGAAACTGAACACCGCTGCCTCGGGAATTGCTGAAATTTCTGGCGCTACGGCTGCCACACAGCTCTTTGTGACTAATCTTCAAAATGCGGCAGGATCGGGTGGACAAATGAATGAAGCCTACCGCGCTACCGTGCAAACTATTAAGGAATCGGCAGGGACCCTGGCAGGTGCTTATTTGCAGTCGGCCGACCAGATCGCAAAATCAGGCGGTGAAGTGGCAGGCTCTTACCTGAAAATAGCAGAAACCCTGAAAGGCGAACACGAACTGATTTCCCAAAGCGGAAAGGTACATGAACAACACCTCGAGGCCCTCAATAAAAACCTCTCTGCACTCAATGCAGTGTACGAATTGCAGGTTAAAGAAGGAAGCGAACACCTCAAGGGATCCCAAAAAGTATATTCCGGTATTGAAGACATGGTAGTTAAGCTGAAAGACTCCATTGATGAAACCGGCAGGTATAAGGAAGAAATTGTGAAATTAAGGGACAACCTGTCCTCCCTGAACAACATCTATGGAAATATGTTGTCGGCTATGAACGTGATCATCAATAAATAACCTTTACCACGCATCGCAGTTATGGCACACGGCAAAGAAACTCCAAGACAAAAGATGATCGGTATGATGTATTTGGTGCTTACAGCGTTGTTGGCACTGAATGTATCTACGAGCGTTCTTGATGCATTTAAGATCATTGATGAGGGACTGGAGAAGACCGGAGTAACCATGGAAAATAAGAACAAGGACATCTACGGCGAGTTCGAACAGGCCTACCAGCTCAACCAAAGCAAAACTGCCCTTTGGCGGAACCGCGCCCTCGAAGTGAAAGAAAGGGCAGATAAATTGTACTTTTATATTCAGGACCTGAAACTCCGGGTACTCAATGAAGCGGAAAAAGGCAAATCTGAAGCCATCGAAGGCAAGTCGATCGACAGGGACAAAATTGAAGCTACCACCGACTATGATACGCCGCACCGCGTCATGATAGGTAATGACCTTACCGATAACAGTGAAGCCCGCAAATTGAAAAACGAAGTGGCAGGCTTCCGTGAATTCCTCCTTGGTCTTGTTAAAGAAAAAGAGCTCCCGCAGCAACTCAGGGAATCCATTGCAAAAAGTCTCGATACCAATCCTCCTACCCCTAAAAAAGGTAAAAAGAAGGACCCCGAAACCGCCACCTGGGAATACCATAAATTCGGTCATTCTCCGCTGATGGGCTTTCTCGCCATCATGTCGTCCATGCAGATCGACCTTCGGAACTCCGAATCTGAAATGATCAACTATCTCTTTGCCCAGATCAGTGCAGGTGAGGTTAAATTCAACGAGCTTGATGCGGTAGTGATCGCGAATTCAAATTATGTAATCCGCGGCAACAGCTATTCCGCCGATATTTACCTGGCGGCACGCGACACCACACAGGACCCGAAGATCTCCATCGTAGAAGGTGTCAGCCAACCCTGGGTGGTAAAGACGGATGAAACCGGACAAACGTTTTATGAAAAGAAAGAAGGACTCACCTATACCGATCTGCCCATTGAAAAGGGTACCGGAAAAGGCGTCTATACCCGGTCCACCGGTTCGGTAGGGCAGCGTATCTGGGGAGGTATCATTGAAATACAGGGACCTGCCGGTCCGATTATCAGGCCTTTTGCGGCCGAATACATGGTGGCCGAGGGCAACGTGGTTGTTTCTCCTACCAAGATGAATGTGTTCTACCTGGCGGTTGATAACCCGGTTGAAATATCAGCATCAGGAGTGGCCGACAACAAGATCACCGCTTCCGCCTCCAACGGCAACCTTGAACGGCGCGGCAATTCCTGGATCATGAGGCCCAAGCGTGCCGGAAATTGCATGATCACAGTCACCGCAGAAATCGATGGTAAAAGAACAACGGTAGGAACAAAAGAATTCCGTGTAAAAACGGTGCCCGATCCTATCGCCATGGTAAACAACCAGAAAGGCGGCGGTATCAGCAAAAACGTGCTCCTTGCCCAGAGTGGTGTGAGCGCAACGATGCCCCCCGACTTTGAATTTGACCTCACCTTTACGGTAACTGAATATACGGTTCTGTCGGTAGTGCAGGGATTCGTTCAGGAAAGAAAGGTGAAGGGCAACCTTTTCAACCAGGATGTCAGAACATTGATTAACAACCTTTCAAAGGGCTCCCCCGTATATATTCAGGATATTAAAGCGGTAGGGCCGGATGGCAGCGTGAGAAAACTGTCCACCATTGACTTCAAATTGATTTAATTTATAAATACATAATCGAATGAAACGAGTTGGTTTATTATTCATGGGATTGGCGATGATCGCAGTTGCACCACAAAAAATGGTTGCCCAGGATATCCTCACCGAGGTATATACCCGGGAGCATATTCCCAACAAGGCACCGGTACCTTATGCCTATGTGCGTGAAGCTGATGTTATGTGGGCGAAAGACATATACAGAATTATTGATCTGAAACAAAAGCAGAACCTGCCTTTGTACTTTCCCACAAAACCGATCAGCGACCGCTATAACCTGGTGGAATTGATCCTTTGGGGGATCGATAACGAAGGTATACGGGCGTTTTCTACCGAAGACCCTAAGAACGAGTTTACCGTACCCCTTGATCGGACGAAAATCGATGATGCCTTTGGTGCAGGTACCGAAACCATTAAGAAAACCAACATGGTTACCGGTGAACTGGAGGATACCACCATTCAGAACGACAGAAGGACCGACGAGGTAAAACAGATCCTTGTGAAAGAAAAATGGTTCTTCGATAAGAACCTTTCCGTAATGAATGTACGGATTGTGGGTATCTGCCCCATCAGGTTATATAACAGGCTCGACGACCAGGGAATGCCCACCGATATTATATTGAAAAAACAGACCTGCTGGGTGTATTTCCCCGAAATCAGGCCCCTGCTTGCACGGCACGAGATCTTCAACGACAACAATGATGCACAGCGCATTTCATTCGACGACTACTTTATGCAACGCCGGTTCAACAGCTACATTTTTGCCGAATCAAACGTTTACGAAAACCGCCGGATCAACTCCTATGCCCTGGGGATCGACGTAATGCTCGAAGCCGAAAAAATCAAGGAAAGCCTGTTCAATATGGAACACGACCTGTGGGAGTATTAATGGACTGATACAGATATAACACAAAGAGGCATACCCACCAGGTATGCCTCTTTTTATTCAGCTCCGTTGTGCGCCAAAGACCTTCTAGATAAACTCCTCCCCCTTCTCAATCTTTACATCATTCACGAAGTTTTTGATCTTTTGCTCGTCCTGCTTCCGGCATATCAGCAAAATGTTATCCGATTCCACCACAATGTAATCATCCAGCCCCTGAATCACTGCCAGCTTGTTATCAGGTAAATTGATAAGGCAATTCTGCGTATTATAGGTGAAAATGTTGGAACCGGTGATGGTATTGTTTTCTTCAGTCTTGTGAAGCATGTCGTACAACGAACCCCAGGTGCCCAGGTCCGACCATCCGAAATCGGAACACAATACCTGCACGTTGTCTGCTTTTTCCATGATCCCGTAATCAACGGATATGTTTTTGCAATTGGGATATACCTTGCCGATAAACTCGGATTCCTTGCCGGTGTTGTAAAATTCGATCCCTTCGCTAAACAGTTGGTCAACGTCGGGAAGGTAAGTAGAAAAGGCTTTCATGATGGAGTTAAGTGACCAGAAAAACATCCCTGAATTCCAGAAGAAATCTCCGCTTTGTAAAAACACCTCGGCCATTTTCAGGTCGGGTTTCTCTGTGAAAGTTTTTACTTTTCTGAAGCTGTTGTTAAGCTCAATCCGGGTTTTGTCACCATTGATCTGAATATAACCGTATCCCGTTTCGGGCCGTGACGGCTGAATACCCAGGGTCAGCAAACAATCGTTTTTCTCAACAAAATCAAGTCCCTTTTGTACAACATCCAGAAAATCCTGTTCCTTCAGGATCACATGATCCGAAGGAGCCACCATGATACTGGCTTCCGGGTTCAGAAGCTTGATTTTATAGTTGGCGTACGCAATGCAAGGCGCCGTATTTCGTCGCATCGGCTCCAGCAGTATCTGATTTTGTCCCAGTTCCGAAAGCTGTTTTGCCACCAGTTGTTCATAATCCTCATTGGTAACGATATAAATGTTTTCCACAGGGAAAACCTTGCGCAGTCTGTCAAAGGTCTGTTGAAGCAACGTTCTTCCGGTACCGAGAATGTCAAGAAACTGTTTGGGTTTTCGGGTGCGGCTAAGGGGCCAGAATCGACTGCCGATACCACCGGCCATAATAATACAGAAATTATTTTTGTTCATGAAGCTGATTTTGTATGTTCTTAGGACGCGAGCGAAATTAATAAATTAAACAGTGCCTGTCCAAATATTTTGATATAGTATCTGAAACAGGCGATCAATGAAGGCATTATTTTGATTTTATATCATTATTTTTGCGGCTATGAAATTCTTCAGCACTTTCGGCAAGTATATCATACTGCTGTACCGGGTGTTTTCAAAGCCTGAAAAAACAAAGATCTACCTGAAACAAATTGTCAGGGAGATTGAAAGCCTTGGTTTAAACTCCATCGGAATTGTTATCATCATCTCCATCTTCATTGGGGCCGTTATTACCCTTCAAACACGCTACAATCTCGAAAGTTCCTGGATCCCGCTCTACCTGATCGGACTCACGGCCCGCGACACCATCCTGCTTGAGTTTTCCTCAACCATGGTAGGTCTTATCCTTGCCGGCAAGGTGGGCTCAAATATTGCTTCCGAAATCGGCCACATGCGCATCACCGAACAAATCGATGCCCTTGAGATGATGGGTATCAACTCAGCCAGCTACCTCATTTTCCCGAAAATAATAGCAGCTATGCTTTTCAACCCCTTTCTTACCCTCATCAGCATGGGTGTTGGAATATTCGGCGGCTGGCTGGCAGCCATTTTTACAGGTGCACTCTCCTCTGCTGATTATATCTACGGTATCCAGTACTTGTTTGTTCCCTTTTATATTACCTATGCCCTTGTGAAAACAGTGGTATATGCCTTTATTATTACCTCGGTTTCGGCCTTTTATGGCTATTACGTGCAGGGCGGTGCCCTGGAGGTTGGCCGTTCCAGCACACGCGGCGTTGTTTACAGCAGCATTCTTATCCTGTTGGCCGATCTTATCCTAACCCAGTTAATGCTTGCCTGATGATCCGAGTTGAGACCATAACCAAAGCCTTCGGCAATTCAACCGTATTGCAGGACATTTCCGTTGAATTTGAGAAGGGTAAAACCAACCTCATCATCGGGCGCAGCGGATCAGGCAAAACCGTGCTCATGAAATGCATTGTCGGACTGCACGAGGTGGATTCAGGAGCCATCTATTTCAATGACCGCAATTTTGTAACCATGAACTTCAGGGAACGGCAGGAACTGCGGCGTGAAATGGGCATGCTTTTTCAGGGAAGCGCACTCTTTGATTCCCTTTCGGTGGAAGAAAATGTGATGTTTCCACTCAATATGTTCACGCAAATGACCCTTGCTGAAAAGCGCGAAAGAACCAATTTCTGTCTGAACAGGGTAAGTCTCGACAATGTTAACAGGCTTTATCCGGGCGAATTGAGCGGCGGTATGAAAAAACGAGTGGCCATTGCAAGGGCCATTGTTCAGAATCCGAAATACCTGTTCTGTGATGAGCCGAATTCAGGACTCGATCCAAAAACAGCCCTCGTGATCGACGACCTGATCAGTGAAATCACCCATGAATTTAACATTACCACGGTTATCAATACCCATGACATGAATTCGGTAATGGAAATCGGGGAAAAAGTGGTTTTTATCCACGAAGGATTGAAAGGCTGGGAAGGTACCCGCGAAGAAATCCTCGACACCAACGATGAGAACCTGAATGATTTTGTGTTTGCCTCTAACTTTGCCAAGAAAATAAAAGCGCTGACTTCAGAGGGGAAATAGGGTCACCCTTCGACTATTTGTCTTTTACCTCCACATAATCCACGTAATCTCCCTTTACAGGCTTATTTTTATTTTGTCCGCTTTGCGAAGAATCAATCGTAACCTCGCCTTCACGCTCCCTGGCCTGCTGTTGCTGCCGCTGTTTTTCCTTACGTTGCTTCTTTTCGAATTCCTTCACCTTATCGTCCATATAATTGTAAAACAATGCGGGCAGTATGTACCGGGTAAACAACCTGATCACATAAAAGACGATAATAATAATCAGTAGCGTTCTGATAAATCCCATCGCTGCATTTTTTTTGCAAATTTAATAAAAAATAATTATTCGGGACAAGGGACAAGGGACAAGGGACGAGGGAACAAGTAATGAGTGATGAGCGGGTATGGGGTGCGGGTGCAGCGTGTGATGCGGTTTGGTACAACATGCCCGGTTCCCAATACCCAATACCCACTCGTTACTCATCACTCATCACTCATCACTCATCACTTTTTTTACTACCTTTATCCCCGTTCCAAATTAACCCTACCTATTGAAATGAAAGGTGATAAGATAATACTTGGAATTACCCATGGTGATATCAATGGTATCAGTTATGAGGTGATCATGAAAGCCTTGCTTGATAACCGGATCTTTGACAATTGTACCCCTGTGGTATACGGATCCCCAAAGGTAGCAGCCTATCACCGCAAATCCCTGAACCTCGAAAACTTCAGTTTCAACACCATCCGTACCGCCGAGGAAGCCCTGCCGCGCCGCACCAACATCATTAATTGCATTGATGATGCCGCCAGGGTTGAACTTGGGAAATCAACTCCTTACGCCGGCGAATCTTCGTTGCACGCCCTTGAAGCGGCAACAAAAGATCTTTCTGAAGGCAAAATCGATGCCCTTGTCACGGGTCCCGTGAGCAAGCCCAATGTTGCAACAGACTCGTTTCAGTTCACCGGTCATACCGAATACCTTGAGAACATGTTCAAATCAGATGGTGTGCTGATGCTGATGGTGAACGAACTGATGCGTGTAGGTGTCGTCACATCACATATACCGCTCTCAAAGGTTACCGAATACATTACCCGTGATACAATAGTGAACAAATTGCGCATCCTTAAAAAATCCCTGCTCGTTGATTTCGTTATACCCCAGCCCCGGATTGCCGTGCTGGGCTTGAATCCTCACGCCGGTGACCAGGGACTGCTGGGTGATGAAGAGGATAAAGAGATCATTCCTGCCATTGCTCAGGCAAGGGAGGAGAATATACTGGCCTTCGGACCTTTTCCGGCCGATGGATTTTTTGGGGCCGGAATGTACACCAGTTTCGACGGTATCCTCGCCATGTACCATGATCAGGGCCTTGTACCCTTCAAAGCACTTACAACGGCAGGAGGGGTTAACTATACTGCCGGCCTTCCGGTCGTCAGAACTTCCCCGGCACATGGAACTGCTTATGAACTGGCAGGTAAAAACGAAGCCTCTCCCGATTCGTTCCGTGAAGCCATTTATCTTGCCTGTGATGTGTTCAAAAACCGTATGCAATACAAAGAAATGGCAGCGAATCCGTTGAAGCCAATGGACATTTCTGAAACCTGATCTCCTCATTTCCCGTTATTCTTTCAAAAAGCAACTGATCCTTACGAAATGCCAGTTTATGTATGAATATATTGAAGGGCCTTTAAAAGAAAAAAACCCAACCTGGTGTGTCATCGAAACCGGTGGTATCGGGTACTTCATCCAGATTTCACTTACCACTTTTTCACAAATGGGATCACAAAACCAGGTGAAACTTTACCTGCATCAGGTAGTCAGGGAAGATGCCCATCTTTTATTCGGCTTTGTTTCAAAACACGAACGCGAAATGTTCAGGTTGTTGCTCACCGTTTCAGGCATCGGTGCCAATACAGCCCGAATGATGCTGTCGTCGCTCACCTCCGACGACCTCAGGCAAACCATACTGACGGGTAATCTTGTTGTTTTGCAGGGAATTAAAGGCATTGGCGCCAAAACAGCACAACGGATCATTATTGAGTTAAAGGATAAGGTTGGTAAAAGCAGGTCCGGAGAATTATTTCCTTTGCAGGACAATAGATTGAAGGATGAAGCGTTATCTGCTTTGATGATCCTGGGTTTTAACAAAAGTGAGTCTGACAAGGTGATCAGTAAGATTTTGATCGCAGATCACGACCTGTCCCTCGAGGACCTTATAAAAAAAGCCCTGAAACAATTGTAATCGCCAAAATAGCCTGAATTTGACCCAGAGAACGGTACCATATATCAAACCACACCAACCGTTTAAGAACCTGTTTCGGCAAATTATGCTGATTGCCAGCCTGTCCGTTTCAATGCTTGTTTCTGTAAACGCACAAACCCCGCAATCTGCCCCCGGTGATTCTGTTAAACTGCCATTCCCTTTCAGCGATGAGCTCCAATACCCCTTCTCCAATTCGGGGAATACCTCACCGCTCTTCCTGAAGAATCCCTCAAACATTCAACAGTCCATTGTATATGATCCGGTAACCCGGCAATATGTATTCTCCGAAAAAATCGGCAGGTTCAATTACAGGCCACCGTCATCCATGACCCTGAAAGAATATATGAACTATGACCGTAATACTGCCATCCGCAACTACTGGAACCAGAAATCAAAGGCGTCGGTAACCCCGCAGCAATCACCCCTGCAGGCAAATCTTAAAATGGGTGAATCCTTCGACAAGGTGTTTGGCACCGATGCCATAAGCATTGTCCCCCAGGGATCGGCCGAACTCATTTTCGGATACAACATGTCACGCATCGATAATCCCGCCCTGTCGGAAAAAAACCGGAAAAACGGTTCTTTCCTTTTTAAGGAAAAAATACAGATGAATGTCACCGGCAGCATCGGCGATAAAATGCAACTCGGGATCAATTACAATACCGAAGCGTCTTTTGACTTTGAAAACAAAACAAAGCTTGAATATACCGGCAAGGAAGATGAGATTATTAAGAAAATAGAAGCCGGCAATGTTTCCTTTTCCCTGCCGGGTACGCTGATCACCGGGAGCCAGAGTTTATTCGGACTGAAAACCGACCTGCAGTTCGGCAAGCTATCTGTAAGCTCCGTTTTCAGTCACCAGCGCGGTCAGTCGCAGGTAATTGAGGTAAAAGGCGGTGCTCAGGTCAGTGAATTTGAGGTAGATGCGGTAGAATACGACGCCAACCGCCATTTCTTTCTTTCGCACTTTTTCAGGGACAATTACAACAAGTGGCTGTCATCGCTCCCCTACGTTAATTCAGGTGTCCGTATCCAGCAAATTGAAGTGTGGGTTACCAACAAATCGAGCAGCACTACCGATACACGGAATATTCTTGCCCTCATGGACCTGGGTGAAGGTTACGGACCCGACGGTAATCCCAATTTTTCGGGACAGGTGGAATTTATCAGGCCCATTGCCACCCTGAATGCCCAGGTGGCCAATGAAACCAACAGTCTGTATTCCACCATTACCACACAATATGCAGGGATCCGGACTTTCAGCCAGATTGCAGGATTGCTGGCCCCGTTGGAAAGCTCCGCCCTGTTTTATGGGGGACGCGACTTTGAAAAGATTGAAAACGCACGCAAACTTGCGGAATCCGAATACACCCTGAATGAACAACTGGGCTATGTTTCACTGAACGCTTCCCTTCGCTCCGACGAAGTGCTGGCCGTGGCATTTGTATATACTTATCAGGGCAGGTCCTACCGCGTTGGAGAGCTTTCATCCGATGGGATCAGTGCTCCAAAAACACTCGTTGTTAAACTGTTAAAGGGTACAAGTCTTACCCCAAAACTCGGCACATGGGATCTGATGATGAAAAACGTTTATGCCATCGGGGCTTACCAGGTATCACAGCAGGATTTTATCCTCGATGTGCTTTACCGGAAGGATGCTACCGGCGTTCCAGTGAACTACATTTCAGAGGAAGGAACCGACAGCAGCTTTAACCGCCAGATCCTGCTGCGGGTGATGGAACTCGACAACCTTGATTCACAAAATGAACCGCAACCCGATGGCAGGTTCGATTATATTGAGGGTACCACAATCCATTCCCGGAACGGGCGTATCTTCCTCACCCAGGTGGAACCCTTTGGCAGTGATCTGCGTAACACCATTACCGGTGGCAACGCTTCCATTGATCCCCTTGCCGACAAATATGTATTTGAAGAGCTTTACGATTCTACACAAACCAAGGCCAGGCAGATTTCAAAGAAAAACAAGTTCTTCCTTTCAGGCG
>Ga0074195_1003081_pt1 | contig 16588 bp, 13 predicted proteins | sample EPASupsiteHSE623_FD_64525 | JGI IMG/M metagenome (GOLD analysis project Ga0074195, IMG submission 64525) | Bioremediated contaminated groundwater from EPA Superfund site, New Mexico - Sample HSE6-23 | ecosystem: Environmental > Aquatic > Deep subsurface > Groundwater > Contaminated ...
GGGAACGAGGGCCAGGGGTAATCGGACCTAAATTCAAAAATGTCTATTCTGAAATTGGTTTATTGCTTTCCCTTGCCAACTAAAACAGGAAAGGCCTTGTTGGTGTTTAACAAGGCCTCTCTGACTTATTGGTTATACTGCATCTTGACCGTATTCCTCATTATCGTCAGGATTTCGGGAGATCGGATTTATCAATTTTTACCAGTGAATCAAACAGGGATTGTTCAGTGGTGAGTTTGTCGGAACCGCCGTATACGCAGATGGTACGCTGACTTAACACATCAGCCACCAGGCTGGCAAATCCCCGGATATCATCCGGTTTCGTCGATAAAACTGCATCCCGGTCGTATTGCATCTCATCGGCCGTTCGCTGCATAAAATACATGCTCACAGCCTGGTCGCCTTTTTGGGAAGAGGTCAGGGGTGAGTCCATCTCTGCAATGGTCCCGATGATATAGCGTGTCATACTTTGAGGGTCTGAATCAAATTCGGACAGGTATCCGGGTGTTTTGCTGAAATTTTCGAGGGTACTGCCAAGGTTTGGATCACGATAGGAGTTGAATGTGAAATTTCCCCCGGGAGATATGCTGCTGAAGCCACCATATGCCCCGCCGATCACGCGGATCCGGGTTTGCAGCCAGTCGGTCGATAATACCTGGTTGAGTACACGCATCCTGGCATCCCACGAATAACCCAGTTTTTTAAAGTTATATCCCTGGATAACATATTGAACATTAGAGGCTGCCACCAACCCCTCGTTCTGCCTGATGAGATTAAAATTCCACTCGTGCAGCACCTGATTCCCCTGAGGCATTCGCCGTGCAAGATAATCCATCCCATTTGAAAACACAGACAGGTCTTTTTTTGCACCAGTCACAGATACAATCAGGTTATTCCATGTAAAAAGCAGGGATGCAACCTTTTCAAGGTTTGTAATGATCTCCGCTGAATTCAAATCAAAGTTATTCAGGAGGTCTGTGACAAACCAATAGTATGACAATCCGCCTGTGAGTTCATTGAACATCCCCTGGTTACTGATGTAGGAGGAGAGGCGCCGGCTGGCCACATGGTATCCGTTGCCCTTCATCTGGGCATCGAGTTGCGACTGGTGGCGCGCAATGACGGTTTTCAGGCGTTCCGGGTCATTGTACCACGTATGGTCCAGAATCTCTTCGGCCAATTCAAAAAGCTTGCCTGTCTTGTAGTTCATCGCTTTGGAGGTGACTGCAAATTTGGGTACAAGCTGGTTGTCATCCTGTTTCACCAGGTAAGTGCGCAATGAGGTGAAAAAACCTCCCGTATGAATATTCAATGCCTTATTGAGATCCCCAAATGAATAATTCGCGGTATTCAAACTACCGATCACATTCGAGAGAAGCGAGATATAGGGTATCAGTTCGCGGGGGATCACCTGCAGATCGAAGAAAAGATTTACATAGACCACATCGTTGGTGAATTGTTCATGTGCGAGTACCGGGATACCGGTAATGTTTTGCGGGATTACCGAATAATAAGTTGCGGAGGGCGTTATGTCGCTGATGGCCAGCATCGGGATGGATGCAAGGGCCTCCGGGGTATCCTCGCGTTGCTGATAAGCGATAAGTTCTGCTGATTCGCTGATCAGTTTATCAAGGGCGGCTTCATCCAGTGAAAGTTTGTGCGAGGCGAGCCCGGCATCAACCAGTGCATTTTGTTCCTTTTCCATTCCGGTGGATGGTTCCAGGCTCAGGAGCAGCGTATGCGGATTATCCAAAAAATAAGTTCTGATAATCCCTTCAAGGTAGTCCGTAGTCAGAGCCTTTTTTACTTCAGCCAGCGGGGCATCATATTCCAGTCCGGTGATGGGATCATTGGCAAAAAACCAGCGGGGAAGGGTCATATTAAGATAGGTAAGTCCTTTCTGGGCATCGTCTCCTTCACGCAGGCGAAATTCGATCCTGTTGATCACCCCTTCGATCTCCTCTTTATTGAGTCCATCGGCAGCGGCTTTGCGGATTGTTTTCGTCACAATCTCCAGGAATTTCTTTTTATCTTCAGGATTGGCTTTGATAGCTGCGATTTGCACTGCATGCTGTTTGAAATTGGATGAGGAGGCAGATACATCCTGTCCGATGCCGGCCTCGAGCAGCGCACGGCGCACCGGAGCAGATTCCTGGTTCACCAAAACTTCACAAAGGATGTCGAGCGCCAGGGTGAGGGCCAGGTCGGTATTGTGGCCAGCGACAAAGTTATAGGTAAGGAAGGTCTGGTTGGAGGTCAGGGATTCCTCCATCACGGGGTAAAATGAGGTGACCTCCTTCATTACTTGAAACGGCGGCTGATCGTCAATGGTTATCACATTTCCTGTTTGAGTAAATCTGGCAAGATAGGCTGTGTCGATGAATTCCAGCTCTTTGTCGAGATCTGCATTCCCGTAAAGAAAAATATAACTGTTCTCGGGATGATAATATTTCTGGTGGAACTGAATAAAGTCCTCCCTGTTCAGGGTAGGTATGGCAACAGGGGTTCCGCCCGATTCGAAACCATACGCGTTATCGGGAAACAGGTGTTTGAATACCTGGTACCATAATTCGCGCTGTGGATTTGAAAATGAACCCTTCATTTCATTGTAAACCACGCCGGTATATATCAGCGGTTCATCTTTCGATGACAGCTCATAATGCCAGCCTTCCTGTTTGAGGATGCGCGGATCATCATAGATCAGCGGGTCAAAAACGGCATCGAGGTATACGTGCATGAGGTTGAAATAATCCGTATCGTTCATGCTGGCGACGGGATACATAGTATAATCCTTTGAGGTAAAGGCATTCAGGAAGGTGCTGAGGGAGCCTTTGAGCAGGACATCAAATGGGCTTTTAACTGGAAAACTCTTCGAGCCGTTGAGAACCGAATGCTCCATGATGTGGGGAGCACCATTGTCCGATTCCGGGAACGTTTTAAACCCGATGCAGAAGGTTTTATTCGTATCGTCTGCGATGATCTTCAGCAGGCTGGCGCCGCTTTTAACGTGCTGAAAATGAAGGCAATCGGCATTAAGTTCATTGACAAATCGCTGCGCTATAAGCCGGAATCCATGATATATGTTGTCTTGAATATATGTTGTGGCCATAAAAATGATTCAAATTTCCGGCAAAGATAACGGAACTCCAGGTAGGGAACAACCCGGAGGAAGAAGAATGACCAATGCAGTGATGTGCTATTTGATCAGAGATAGTCCCTCAACGGCAGATGGATCGCGGGGTTTGTTCAGCAGCACCTTGTTGAACAGGACCTGGGCCTCACGCAATTTGCCCAGCTTCAGGTTGGTCCATGCGAACAGGACCATGCTGTCGTAATCGAATGGATATAGGTTCACCACTTTCTCGAGATATTTTTCTGCCTTTACAAAGTCTCTCCGGCCATAATATATGGATCCCATCCGGTAATTGGCCAGGGTATTCTGGGGATCGATTTTAAGTATCTCATTGTACTGGGCCACAACCTGGTCCCAGTTTCCCAGTGCCGAGGCGGGATTAACAAAACCGAATTTGGCTTCAATGGCATAGGGTTTCAGATTGATAGCCTTCTGGTAGTAGGCCGATGATTCGGTGAACAAACCAGCCAGGTAGGTCACCCAGCCCAGTCTGAGGTTGATCTCATAGGAATCTTCAAGGTAAACCTTTTTAAGGGAGGCAATGGCATCGGCGAAATTCCCCCTGGCTTCGTAGGCATGACTTTTACTGAATGCATCCTGCAGGACCTGATAATCCTGGGCCTTGGCGGAATGGATAAATGAAATAAAAAACAGCGAAATGGCAAGGTAGCGAAGCAGTGAAATGGTGGATTTTCCTGACTTCAGACTTATGGCTCCGGTCTGCTGACTTTTCTTTATAGTTTCCATGTTATTCCTCCTATGATTGTATTTGTATTGTATGGATTGTAAATGATTTTTGGGGTCGAACCTATTTCATTGGTTTTGGGATCCACGGTAAAAAAATATTGTTTGCTTTCTTTGCGGGCATACTGGTATATGAGCGAGAACTGCAGGTGTTTGCCAACCAGGAAATAAAGATTGGCACTCGTCCTGTATTTGATCACGTCGCTGTTGTTATAAATGACAGAACCATTCAGGATATTGGCATTGGTATAGTCGCCATAAAAAAAGGTTCCCTCTGCCCATAACCAGCGTGTAACCCTGCCACCGATCACCTGGCTCAGCAATATCCGGTTGTCATTATTCTGGAAAAAACCTGTCACTGCAGTCGTACTGTATAAATTGAGATTCCCGAATGGCAGCCAGGTCATAAAAGCCACTGCCTGCTTTTGTTTCCTGTTGTTCATATTTGACCAGCTTCCGGACAGGCCGACATTGAATCGGCCCACCTCTTTCGACAGGCTCAGTCCGAAGAGGTAATTTGTAAAACTGGTGTCGGTTTTGGAATAATTGTATTTAAATCCGTCAAATGTTACACTGTTAATCGGGTATTTGTCGTAAATGACATGAAAGGCCGGCATGATCCTGAATCCACCGTTAAGGTACCAGGAGAGACCGGCATGAAATTCATGCTGATGGATATTGTACTGGAAACTGGTATCGGTTCTAACCGGAGGGGATGCATAAAGAATGTATTGAATGTATTTTAGCTTTGAAAAATTGAGGTAGTTGTATGCCACGTTTAATCCAATGCGGTTTGAAAGGTTGAGTTTTAAACCCAGGTGTTCATAGAGATAATTGCCATACTCATCTGTTTCGCCATAGATGCTGTCCTTTCCCATCAGGTAAGGTTTGTCTTTGAGGGCGTTGTTGCTGCTGAAGGTATACCCGCTTTCGAAACTGGCCAAATCCACAATGCCTTTCTTGGCATCGGCCACATTTCTGGCAGCCACCGGGAGTGAAGACTGAAGTAACCGGGCTGCCTCCAGCCGGTTTGTGAAAATGTAGGCATAATAGAGATAATCTGCAATTACCGGGTCAGTCGGGTCAAACTGACGGGCTATTGACAGATGGTTAGCAGCAGGGATGTATTCTTCCTGCTCATAATATGCCAGTCCCATTCTGACCCGTAGAAAATAATAATCGATATTGGCCCGCAGGGCCTGTTTCCCGATAATGAGCACGCTGTCCCATTTCTTTTCAAGGAAATAGCGATAGGTCAGTTCATCGGCAGTTTTGAAATCGATACCGGCCCCGGCCTTCAGGCTGGGAGGGTTCAACAGGATGATTAAAAGGACAATCGGGACAAGGAGTTTCTTCATCGTTCGTGCAGGAGGGTTACTTCAGTTCTTATTTCTTTTTCATAGATGATGAAACGCTCCAGTCCATGTTTCCCAATAAAAAGGTCACTTTCCATCTTTTTAATTTCATATTTTCCGATCATGGCGCTGGTGACAGAATGCAGCTGTATGTTCGATTGCATCAATTCGTCATCCATGGCGCCATATAATACGGAATAATCTGCGCGTGCAAAGAGATAGAACGGGGCAACAAAGTCCTGTAGTATCCCGAGGAACCGGTTATTGAATGTATTGACCGGAAAATTGTCCCTGACCAGCAGGTTCCGGTAATACCCCATCATTATTTTATAGGTTGCCAGGTAGAATTGAAAGAGAAGCGATGTTTTATCTCCATCGAAGTGGGTGAAATAGTGTATCTCTCCATCATTGTACAAGTAGGCGCGCGAGTTGGTTTTTTCGCAAAAAATGCTTGTGCTGTTCAGCGCGTCGATCTGGACTTCCCAGTCGGCCTGGTATTCATTGCCATCGGAAGATTTCACCTGGTAACTGAATTTTTGCCCCGGGATAAAATGAAATGCCTTTTCGAGGGAACTATTTTTCGAAATATTTGACACCATGGTGTTTTTCCGGGGCATTTCATACGATCTCAGGTCAAAGGATTCCGGGTCATGATTAATAAAGTGGCTGATTGGATATTCGAGGGTTTTTGATCCAATATAGGGCGTTCCCTGAATCTGGAAGTGGAGGTGTGGATAGGGTGATCGTCCGGAGTTTCCGCAATGGGCCACGATCTGACCTTTTTTAACCGAATCGCCCACGGCAATTTTAATGGTACCCTTTTTCAGGTGAGAAATCTTTGAATACAGTTTATCGGCATGCCGGAAGATGATTGTATTTCCCCAGTTGTGTTCGATATCAACTTTGCCGATGATATTATCGTCGACCTCATCCACAACCTCTTCGACCCAGCCATCGGCCGGAGCGACAACCGGTTTGTTGTAGGCATAATAGTCTTCGGGATAATCGCCTTTGCCTGCAAAGGTTGAGCCTGTTTCATCCGTGAGCTCAAAATCCCAGGCGTGCCGCCATTCTCCCTGGTGGGTAAATTCACCATTATGTCCCTGTGTTACCTTCCAGATCCCCCAGAATGGCAGGATAAATGGAAAAAAGAATGATTTTCCGAACCGGGCCTTATAGTTGATGTGCGAGTAAAGGTTCTTTTCCGGTGAGTACTGCTGATAAGCCACCAGCTCCGGTTTTGTAAAGTAGCGGTCACGGAATTTCAATGAATAGAGGAAAAGCAGGACAACAATGTTAAACGGCAATGAATAAACTGAAAGCTGGTACAGGGAGAAAATGGATTGTGTGCTGGTGAGTACGATCGAAATCACGGGAGTTAACAGGATGACCCAGAGGAATGACCATCTCGAAGGGATGATAAAAAAGCCACCGACTGCAATGGAGGTCAGGATAAAATTGAACCCGATAAATCCATAGCTCAGTTCCGTTAAATCGGCTCCTACGATCTTATAATAAAAATAGGCGGAAAAAAATCCAACCAGGGAGAGGACAAACGCAATGCGGGAATAGATGATTAACCCGATTGCAATGAGTATTCCTGCAAATAGATGATATTGAAATAAAATCGCCCCCAATGATGTGAAGTAGAGCCGCAAAGGCTCCGGCAGCCCCAGGTTGACCAGCCAGTTATAGGAGGTAACCATGTGCTGCCCGCCAATCGAATACATCTCATTGGTCATAAAAATCCCATGTTCACTCACCTCGAGAGTGGTAAACTGGCGTGTAGCCAGGCTGACGAGCCAGGTGCCGACTAAAAATGAGAGGCTCATGTAGGGCAGGCCATATTTCCCAATAACGCCTTCGAACCAAAGGGTCAGAAACAGGGTAAGCATGGCGGCGAATGCAAGCACGATGAAGAATGAGAGTCCAGGCTGGTAATAAACGCCGAATCCCAATCCAACCAGCAAACTGTTAAACCCGTAATATCCCTTTTGGATATTTGTTTTGTTTAATCCTATCAGATAGGCCAGTGCATTGGATATCAAAACGGCGAACAGTCCGCTGGTTCCGGCCCAGAAATCGAAGAACGATACCACGAGTAGAATCACTGCAAATACCCGGTTCTTTGAAAAAAATACCTGGGTATAACTGTTGATAACCCCAGTGAAAAAGGAGGGGAAAAGTTGGTTCAATCGTGTATTATCCATTGTCAGTTGATCTTCCTAAGATGTTCGGGAACGTTTTCCATGCTGTTCATGTTTTGGAGCGATTCCTTTTCACGGATCACATGCAGTTTTTCATCCATATCAATTAACACCACATTTGGGCGAAGTGTGATAAATTGCATCCACTGGGTCATGTTATATGCACCAACAGTATGTATCACAACATGTTCGCCTTTGTTGAGCAGTGGCAGGGAGGTGCTTTCGCGGAGTACATCGATGTTCATGCAAAGCGGTCCGTACACACAGGTATCTTCGGTGTACTGCGTGAATGACTGGGCGGGTGTGATCTTATGATCGTACCAGAAAGAGGTAAAGAGAATGTTGATCCCGATATCCAGGATGGTATTCCGGCGACCGGTACTGGAACGCTTGTTCGATATCACTGTGCCAAGCAGGAACCCGGCCTCATCAATCAGCGCCCGTCCGGTTTCAAGGATCAGCAAGGGCAATTTGTCCTTTTGGAAATTACTGTTAAGCAGCGCGGTTGAAATAGATTCAGCAAAATCATTGAAAGATGGACTGGTGTCGGCCCCGGGCAGATAGGAGCCCTTAAGCGTGTTTTTTGAAGCAAAACCGCCTCCCAGGTCAATGTATTTTATTTCGTGTTTGAATTTATGTTCAACCGCCAGCGCCAATTCCGCAAGTTTTGTTGCTGCAACGCCATAGGCATGGGGCGAGAGCATGAAGGTGCCGATATGACAATGCAGCCCAACCAGTTCCATTTTTCCAGAATGCATGATCTTGTTAAGGGCATCCCAGGCCTGGCCATTTTCATAATTGAAGCCAAACCGGTCCCACATGGGATAAACGCCCGTATCCATATTCACCCTGATGGCCACCCGCGGCCGTTTTTGCATGGAAACAGCCAGTTCGGTAATGGTATACAACTCATCGAGGTGGTCGATGTGGATCAGTGAATCATTATTGATGGCCTTGGTGAGATCCTTTTCGCTTTTATCAGGACCGTTGAAGATGATCTTTCGGCCATCGACACCCAGGTTGATGGCTTTATCGTATTCGAAGCCGGAAACTACCTCTGCCCATGAACCCTCCTGGTGGAAGATGTTGCAGACTGCATTGAGGTAGTTGGTTTTATAGGACCATGCAAACTGGACCTTCGGGTATCTCGTCTCAAAGGCACGTTTTGCCTTTTTTATCATGCTCCGTATATTCTTTTCTGAAAGGACGAACAATGGGGAACCGTACTCCTTGATCAGTTTGGCTACTGAATGACCGTCGATGTGTGTCACAGGTTCATAGTCCATCCTGGTTCCGAACTTATTCGGCATGCCGGTTTCAAGTTTTTTGATCACCGGGCGTTCATATCTTATTTTGCTCATAATAGGTTGATTCTAATATTAATGTCAAAACTTATATAAAATCTGTTTTAAAATCGTAAAATCGTAAATCGTAAATCGTAAATCGTAAATTGTCAGAGTTCTCCATGCATGCTGATCTGTTCAAATTCCTCGCGGTTCACGATCATATCCCATGAATACCGGATGAACATTTTACCAACATCATAGGTCTCAAATGGGGTCACATTTTCACCCATTGCCAGTTTTACCAAGGCCTCAGGAATATTTTGACCAACGCCAACCGCCAGGTAAATCCATGCAGGAAGCCGGGGATTGATCTCGAGAAGATAAAGTTCGCCATCTTTATTTTTCATCAGTTCCAGCTCAAATCCGCCGCGCCATTTTGTTTGCTTGAGAAATTCCCTGGTCATGTCGAGCATTTTCTGGTCGGCAATCGTGATTCCACCCCAGGCCTTACCCTTATCGGTAATGTATTGCTTGCGCATGGGTACGGCCGCAATGGTGTTGCCCTTGCCATCGCCAAGACCGGTAACGTTGAATTCGGTACCATGGATAAATTCCTGAATGATGATCGGAAGTCCCCATTTTGCGCTGATCTTGTTGAAATAACTCTTCACCTGGTCGATGGTGTATGCGATAGAGGCATCATAAAATTTGCCCTTGACCAGCATCGGGAACGAAAATTCAGAAACCAGGCTATGCACCTTGTTTAAATCATAGATCACCTTGCTTTTTGGTACGTTGATGTTGTATCTATCCCCGAAATCATTGAGGTTGACCTTCTCCCTCTCTTCAAATTGTTCCAGGGTCGGGAGAAACATGTGAATTCCCATATTACTGAACTTCTTTTCAAGTTTGATGAATGGAAAAAGTTCAGCATCAAAATTGGGGATGATCACATCCAGTTTCTCCTTCTCGTGAATATATTCAATTCGCGCCTGCAATGCATCAATTCCAGCCGAGGGATAGGGAATCGCATAGGTGCGGTCGACGATGTCGTGCATGTAAATCCCCGGTTCCAGCGATTCGTAGGATAACCCGATGATCCTGACATCGAATGAAGCAGCCTCACGCAATGCCCTGATGACCGAAACACCCGGACCGGGACTATCGATGGCATTAAGGCCTGTTACAGCGATATTAATCGTTCGTTTCTTCATTGGTTTCAATCAGGTTATGATTATAGAGAATGCCGACGAAATCATGATAGTCTTTTTCAAACGTCGCCTTATCCGTACTGTACTTGTCGAGTATGGTATCGCTGATCTGATCCACTGATTTATCCTCGCGGATAAGTTTCAGGATTTCAACGCCAATCGGATTAACCGAAAATGACTCACCGGTTACAGGGTTGAACAGCAGTCCGGCTTCACTGACAGCCACATTTTTTCGAAGTTTCATATGCTAGTTTTTATTTTTTTTGAGCCATATGGAATAGCCATAAATTATCATTCACGGTTTGCATGGATGGTTTACTTATGGCAATTTCATGTGATAATTATTTGGATTTGTTGATTTGAAAATATCAGGATGCAATATTACATTGCTCCGCCCTCTTGGCTGTTACGAAATTTTGGAAAGGATGTATAAAATTTTATACTTTGACTGGCAAACCTCGCATGCTTCATGATAATTTGTCAAGACCTCTGCGGCTGTTGGCAGGAGTTATCTTGTATTCAGTCACAGAAATGCCGGTCACCGATTTAAATTGTGTGGAGAGATATTGCACGCTGCTGTAGCCCATCATATAGGCGATTTCACTCAGGGTGAGTTCACCGTATTCAATGAGTTCCTTGACCTTCTCGATTTTTAGAAAGATGGTGAATTTTTCGAGGGTGGTATTTTCGTGTTTTGAAAAAAGGGATGAAATATAGGGGTACGACATTCCAAACCGCTCAACCAGGTAGTCGGAATTGCGTACCATGGCGTTATAAGTGGAGTGATGTACCAGCTCCACAACCGCCTGTTTTATCTGTTCAACCAATATTTTTTCCTTATCCTGGATTATCTCGAAGCCAAACTCCTCCAGGATCGATTCGATTTTTTGCCAGCTGATCTTTTTGGGATCGATCGACAGGATTAAAATACCAAGTTTAATTTCATGGATCTCGATTCCATCTATGGAAAGCTCTTTCCGCAGCAAATGAATACAACAGCTGCTGGTCATATTTTTAACCTGGATTGTTCTGACCGGTGATGTTTTTTTCTTCATTTGCAGTTACACAAGATCGAACCTGTAGGAGTCCTGGCGGATAAAGATAAACAATAAAACGGTAAACGCCCATAAGGAAGAGCCGCCATAACTGACAAAGGGAAGCGGAATACCTATCACTGGCATCAATCCCAGGGTCATCCCGATGTTAATTGTAAAGTGAAAAAAGAGAATGGATGCTACACCATATCCGTAATACCGGCTGAATCGCGATCGCTGTCGTTCGGCCATCAGGATGAGGCGTATAAAGAGGCCGACATAGAGTACAATGAGCAATGATGACCCCACAAAGCCCCACTCTTCGCCTACAGTGCAAAATATAAAGTCGGTACTTTGTTCAGGGACAAAATTGTATTTCGTCTGGGTTCCCTGTAAAAATCCTTTCCCAAAGGCCCCGCCCGAACCGATGGCAATAAGCGACTGGTTCACATTGTAGCCGGCTCCTTTCAGATCGATGTCCTGGCCCAGTAAAACATGGATGCGGTTACGCTGGTGAGGTTCAAGGATATGGTTTACACTGTAATCCACGGAAAAAATAAATCCCACCGATCCGAGAAATACCGCGCTGATAATCATCATAGTACGTAGCCGCCGGTTGCTGAAAAAGTAAAATCCTCCCGCAATCAGTGTAATCAGGGCAACCAGTACCAGTTTATTCAGGAGCAACGCCAGGATTCCCAGCACGGGCAGCACAATGAAGGCGAGGGGAACAAATCCGGTGAGCCCGGCACGATAGAGTACGATGACCAGCGCCAGGAAGACGATAGCCGAACCGGTATCATGCTGAAGGAGAACAATCACTGCCGGGATGAGGATGATGGCCGAAGCGGTAACAAGGCTTTTCAATCTGGCAATGCTGACATCAAGGGTGCTGAGGTATTTCGCCAGTGCCAGCGCTGTTGCCATCTTGGCAAATTCGGCCGGCTGTATGCCGAATCCGGCTATCGCAAACCAACCCTTTGATCCGGCAACTTCACGTCCCGAAAAGATCACGACGATCAGCATGAACAGGAAGAACCCGTAAATGAACCAGGCGAACTGGGAGAAAAACCTCGAGTCGATGATCAGGATTCCCATGGAGATAAAAATGGCTGCTATGATGAACAGCATCTGTTTTCCGTATTTTTGCGACAGATCAACAATATGGCTGTGGTTCTCATTATACACCGCAGCATATATATTCAGCCAGCCGATGAAAACCAGCGCGAGGTAGAGTCCGACCACTACCCAATCAATCCGGTAAAATATTCCCTTGTCCTCTCTCACTTTCAGGTCGTTTTCCGTTAATCAGATTTCCATTGATCATGCGTTCTTCCAGGTCTTTGCGCTTAACTGTCCGTTTCAGGTATTTCTCAATCATCAAACTGGCGATAGGAGCTGCCCAGGTTGCACCATAACCGGCATTTTCAACCACCACCGAAATGGCGATCTTCGTGTTTTGAACCGGGGCAAATGCGATGAAGATCGAATGGTTTTCCCCGTGGGGATTTTGTGCAGTCCCGGTTTTTCCTCCCATGGTTATGCTATCAATTTTCGCAATCGTTCCGGTACCGCCGGTTATTACATTGGCCATGCCATTGATTACAACATCAAAATACCCCGGATCAACCAGTACCTGGCGTTTTATATTATAAGCCGTGTTCATGCTGTCTTTTCTTCCAATGGCCCTGATCACATGCGGGGTGATGAACCAACCCCTGTTGGAAATTGCGGCGGCCATATTGGCAAGTTGAATGGGAGTGGTGCCTATCTCCCCCTGGCCAATAGCCAGCGAAATGATTGTCATGGAGCGCCACCGGTTTTTTCCATGATATTTGTCGTAGTATGCGGGGGTGGGAATATTCCCGTTAAGTTCACCTGGAATATCTATCCCGAGTTTTTTTCCAAATCCGAGACTCATCACCTCTTTACGCCAGTTTTCAAAGGACTGGCGCGTATTCAGGTATGATTTTTTATCGATGATCGCTCTAAAAACCCTGCAGAAATAGGTGTTACAGGATGTCTGTATGGCCCCCATCAGGTCGGTTGGCGAACCATGGGGGTGGCATTTTACAATCCTGCCATCACCAATCGGGAATCCCCCATGACAACTATAGCGGGTGTCGGGGGTAATCACCCCCTCCTGCTGCCCGATCAGTGCATCTACCAGTTTGAAGGTGGAACCGGGGGGATACATGGCCATCAGGGCGCGGTTAAACAGGGGGACATACACACTGTCGGCAAGCAGCCTGGTGTAGTTCTTCTTGCGGATGTTTCCGGCCAGCAGGTTGGGATCATACGCCGGACTTGAGACTACGCAAAGAATTTCACCAGTCTGGGGTTCAATGGCCACGATGCTCCCTTTCTTGTTTGACATGAGCAGCTCGCCGTATTCCTGTAACTCCGCATCCAGTGAAGAATACAGGTCGATACCGGCCACAGATGTAGTATCATACCTTCCTTCACGGAAACTTCCCTTATCACGGTTCAGTACGTCGAAAACCCGGATCTTCATTCCCTTCCTGCCGCGGAGGATCTCTTCATATGATTTTTCAATTCCGCTGATGCCAATGTAATCGCCCGGCCGGTAGTAGGGATTTTTAGCGATCATATCGGGTCCGGCCTCCCCAATATATCCGAGTGTATGGGCTGCAACGGGGTAGGTGTATTTTCGCAGCGTGCGTGACTGAACGAAAAATCCAGGGAAAAGAAACAGTTTCTCTTCCAGAAAACCATAACTGTCGCGGGTGATCTGGGCTTCAAATATGGATGGGCGGTAAGGGGAATAGTTGCGTGCTTTTTGAAGGCGGCTGATAAATTCCGATTTTTCAATACCGATCAGCCGGCAAAGGGTCATGGTATCGGGATTCTTTACCTGCCTGGGTATGACCATCAGGTCGTAGGCGGCTTCATTGTAAACCAGCAGTTTGCCATTGCGGTCGAAAACCAATCCACGGGCAGGATACTGCGTTACATAGCGCAGAACATTATTATTTGCCGAAAGAATGTACTTGTCAACCAGGATCTGCACATAGAAAAGCCGGATAAGGAACAAAATCCCGATCAGCAGGAAAAACCCGATGATAATGTATTTCCGGTCGGCGTAAATCCTTTCCATTAGCCGTTATCGCCTTCTGAGGATAATTGGAGGGGTTGAATCTATATTGCTTTTATGCAATGCCCGGTCATAAATAAAAAACTTCAATTTGATGGTGTCATGAAGCGGTTTTGGGTTCATGATTAGCGTATCCACGATGATACCTTTGATGGATTTATTGGGGTCGTCGGGTGTCAGATAGGGGATGCGTGCGTTGTAGGGAGGATCAAGCTCCACCTTGACAAAGGTTCCATGCTGCAACTCGTAATAGTCAATGATGTAGTTGTAGTAATATGCACCACCCGTATCATAGGGGGGCTGATTCTGCTCCGGCCTAAGCCCGATATCTCCATCCCCGTCTTTAAAGGAGATGGTGAGATATCCCCGTTTTGGATAACTACCCGTGTCGTATTCAAGGATGATACTCTCATAAGCAATCTCAGGGATGATAGGAAATTCCTCCTTTTTCATGCAGGATGTTGTGAGCATCATGGCCGAAATCAGCAGGAGGAGCCCGTATTTACGCAAACTTCGGAAGAGTGGATGAAACATCATGGAAGGATCGGCGTTAATTCTTTACCTTTGACGGCCGTAAAAGTACAAAAAAAAGTGCTTGTTTGCACAACGTGGCAGGTGGGCTGCAGAGAGATGACTTTAAATAAAATTGATTTTGATGAAGGCACGAGAAAAAATGTTCGGAATAGATTCCTTGCAGGAATTTACAACATATGCGTTGGAACTATTCCGTTACCAATATTCGCAGAATGAAGTGTATCATGAATTTGTGGATGCCCGCAAGGTGAAGGCCGACAGTATATCAAGGATAGAGGATATTCCGTTTCTGCCCATTGAATTCTTTAAGACCCATGATGTTGTTTGTACCCGGGTTCCTCCCCAGGCGGTTTTTCGAAGCAGCGGTACAACGGGGTTGGTTCGCAGCAGGCACATTGTTGCTGACCTGTCGGTTTATCGCCACTCCTTTATCAAGGGTTTTGAACGGTGTTACGGTAATCCTGAACATGTTCAGTTCCTGGCGCTGACGCCGACCCCGGAGCAGGCCCCTGATTCATCGCTTGTTTATATGATCCAGAAATTGATGGATTTAAGCAGCAGTCCGGAGAATGGGTTTTTCCTGGCCAGCCATTCGGGCTTGAGCGCTCGCTTGAGGCAACACCGGGCACAAGGCAAAAAAGTAGTATTAATTGGCCTTACCTATGCGCTGCTTGATTTTGCATTAAAATATCCCGGTGATTATTCGCCCCTTATTGTGATTGAAACCGGTGGAATGAAGGGCAAGCGGAAAGAGATAACGCGGGAGGAGTTACATTCACTCCTCTGCCCGGCATTTGGTGTCGAACAGATCCATTCCGAATATGGTATGACAGAATTGTTGTCGCAGGCCTGGTCGCAGGGTGATGGCTTATTCACCACACCACCCTGGATGAAGGTGATGATCCGTGATATCAATGACCCGCTTGGCTACATTGGTCCTGGTGAAACTGGTGGCATCAATATCATAGACCTGGCCAATGAAAATTCATGCAGTTTCATTGCAACCGAAGACCTGGGTCGCATGCATTTTAACGGGCAGTTCGAGGTCCTCGGCAGATTTGACGCCTCTGATGCAAGGGGATGCAGCCTGATGTTATGACAAAATCAGTCTTAACATGTTGTAATTCAATGAGTTTCGCAGATTCAGTGATTAGTTTCAACCATTCGCTCCGGCTCGATACACCCCTGCCGCAGGGAATCAGGGTGATGAACCCCTTCACCGATCCAGTTGTCAGTAAGACAGCTGCGACTTTCTATCGCAAATACTATGACGATGAGCTTCCCCGGCACCTCATCCTGGGAATCAACCCCGGCCGGTTTGGAGCAGGGGCAACCGGGATTCCTTTCACCGATCCGAAACGGCTCATTGAAAAATGTGACATTAATTTTCATGGACCTCTGCTGCATGAACCCTCTTCGGTATTTGTATATGAGGTTATTGATGCCTTTGGCGGGCCGACAGCATTTTATCGCCAGTTTTACATCAATTCGGTCTGTCCGTTGGGCTTTACTGCCGCGGGATCCAGAGGGAATGAGGTGAATTACAATTACTACGACAGCACAGAACTTACCGCCGCAGTGCATGATTTCATCGTTGAAAATATTAAAAAGCAGATTGCCATAGGCGTTGAAACCGATGTGTGCTTCTGTTTTGGTACAGGGAAAAATGAAGCATTCCTCCGGAAGCTGAATCAAGACAAAAAGTACTTCAGGAAGATTGTGGCGCTGGAGCATCCGCGGTTCATCATGCAGTACAAAGCCAGGTCGAAGCAGGTTTACATTGACAAGTACCTGGAGGCGTTCAGACATATTTCCTGATTACAGGAAATCCGGGGTCGTCGGGGGATCAGCCATCATCGGAAAGACTACGTTACGGAAATCAATTGTGGCATCATATTTTATATATTTGTGCTGAAAATCCCCATGAATTGGAGCCACCGGTCAGAAATGAACGCTGCCTGAATTGCCT
>Ga0074195_1003082_pt1 | contig 16586 bp, 17 predicted proteins | sample EPASupsiteHSE623_FD_64525 | JGI IMG/M metagenome (GOLD analysis project Ga0074195, IMG submission 64525) | Bioremediated contaminated groundwater from EPA Superfund site, New Mexico - Sample HSE6-23 | ecosystem: Environmental > Aquatic > Deep subsurface > Groundwater > Contaminated ...
CGCTCAAGGTCGAACTGCGGGACGTGCGCGGCTCGCTACGGAATGCCATGCTGGCCGGCGTGAAGAATGAGGGCGATTCGCTTACGCTGTATGCGCGTGATGCGGTTCCTGCCGGGTCGCGAACGGACGGACGCACGTGGCGGATTCGCCTCGGCAATAAGCCTGTGGATGAAGCCGCGCTTCCCATGATGGGCGGTGGAGCCGTCGTGGGTGATGTGCCGAAGGGGCTTCCGGCATTCTCCATGCCGAAATTCGACTTGAAGATCATTCTCTTCCTCCTGCCCACGGCGGCCATCATATCGCTTCTGGGCTTCATGGAGGCAATCTCTATCGCCAAGGCCATGGCCGCCAAAACGGGACAGCGTCTCGACCCCAATCAGGAGCTCATAGGGCAGGGTATGGCCAACATCCTGGGGGCTTTTACCAAGGCCTTTCCCGTTTCAGGATCTTTCTCCCGCTCGGCGGTGAACATCCAGGGGGGAGCCGTAACGGGGCTTTCCAGCGTTTTTACAAGCCTTACCATCGGCCTTGTTCTGCTCTTTCTGACACCGCTTCTCTACCACCTGCCCCAGTCGGTTCTGGCGGCGATCATCATGATGGCCGTGATCGGGCTCCTCAACGTGTCGGGTTTCATTCACGCCTGGAAAGCGCAGAAGTATGACGGTATCTTCTCCGTCATCACGTTTGTGTGCACGCTCTGGACGGCGCCCCATCTCGACAAGGGCATCATGATCGGCGTGGTTCTCTCTCTCGGCATGTACCTTTTTAAAAGCATGCATCCCAAGGTGACGACTCTTGCCATGTATCCGGATGCCTCATACCGGAGCGCCCGCGAGCATGGGCTCAGGGAATGCCGCCATATCGCCCTGATCCGCTTTGAAGGCAGTCTCTTTTACGCCAACGCAGGTTATCTGGAAGACCGCATTTCGGAAATTATTCTGAGAATGTCCGATCTCAGACATATAGTGATCGTCGCTAATGGTATAAATGATATGGATGCCTCGGGCGAGGAAGTTCTCTCTCTGGTTGTGGACCGTGTCCGCGCCGCGGGATACGATATTTCGTTGTGCGGCGTGAACGAAAGCGTTCTTGCGGTGATGAAGCGAACCCATCTTTACGAGAAGGTAGGAGAGGCGAACTACTTTTCCACCATTCCCAAGGCCGTTGAAGTCATTCATTCGCGGGCGCACACGCACTGCTCCCAGGATGCGTGTCCCTTGCTCTCCGTTTGCTTCCTCAAATGAAAGGAATTGACCGATGTCCGTGATCGTTCTTTTCAGCGGATCCTTTTGCCATGGCGACGAAGTGGCCAGAGCCCTGTCGGAGAAAACGGGTTATGAGCTGCTCGGCGACCTTGCGTTGATTCGCGATACGGCCAGGCGCTTCAATATCGAGGAGGGGAAGATCGCCAGGGCCCTCATGGGAAAGGCGTCCATCTTCGATAAGTTCACGCACGAAAAGGAGCGGTGCCTGGCGGGTCTGCGGGTGGTGCTGGGCGATGCCATCCAGAAGGACAACCTGCTTCTCAACGGCTATACGGGGCTCATGCTCGGGGGGGATATTCCGCATGTGCTGCGGGTTTGCCTCATTGCCGATCTCAGATACCGGGCGGCGGTCGGGGCCAGGGCTGAATCCGTCTCCGAAAAGGAAGCCGTGCGCCGCATCCATAAGGAAGACGAAAACCGAGTGCTATGGGTGGAATACCTGTTTAACCGGCGAGACCCATGGTCGCCCGTGTAATTTCGCACGCTATTCCAGAAAAACTCGCACGCTATCGTAGACAAATCCTCCCCATGGCTCGCCGCAAAATCAAGACAAAACAGCCCTCCTGTCCGCTCTGGAGCGGTGGAAAGGCTGTCTTGGCTGGGCTTGTATGGGCCGTGGAATGCCCTGGCGAGCATTTGGCGAGCGGCGGAAGAGTGCCGCTTGCATCCACGGGGGAGGGTTTGCGGTGGCTACATAGTTACCTCCATGTTGTCGTGGTTGGAGACCGGCTGTCCCGGCACCCATTATTCGATTTCATGCACCGCCCCCAGCTCCGCATTGGCGGCCCCGTATACACCGGGGCGGAGAATCCCATGGAGGCGGTGAGGCCATCCGGTAGTTGGCGGCTGGATTTCCACATCGAATACAAAATCCACCGCACTTCCGGCCGGAGGCGCATAGGTCTCTGTCTGGTCGAACACGAAAGCCACGGCATTTCCGGAAGGTGGCGTGTAGGACATGCTCCACTCCCTTATATTGCCGTGAGCGCGTCATGCGCCTTGGCGTCGTAGACCGCGCCAGGAGCGCAGCAATCAACACGGAAAAGAGACGTACCCCCGGCCAAATTGTAAAACGCGTAAGTCCCGTCCGCCGCCGTCGTTGTTCTTGCGATTAGTCTTCCGGTCTGACGATGGACAAGGAACATTTCATATCCGGACAAGGGGCTGCCTTGAAGGTTTGTCACGCGCCCGGATAACGTTTTTGAAAAAAAAGAATTTCGAGTTTGAGGCTCTACCCTATTCCCGACCGCCCAAACGACTCCCGGCACAAAATACGTTGCGTTTTGGGCGAGAAAGGCACAATTCGGCGTAGCCGCTTTCGCGTCCCAATCCCATTTCCGAGCCTTTGGGGCTCCCGACAAGGGCGTCGTGGCGTCGAGGCATCTCAGTTTGATAAGCACCACGGCGCCGATTTGGCGGGAGAGACAGCGGCTTTTCGCCGCCGCTGTCCGAGCCAGGCACAGAAAGTATTCATCCCAGTTCATTTTTTAAACACATATCCTATCGGCACCAGCCGGCCGCCCTTCCATACCTGCAACATCCCGACTGGCGACTCCGCTGTGGGATGCCACCCAAACACACTTGTAGGCGGGCGTTGGAAAGGCAATTCAACGGGAATGGTAGAAACGCCTATATTTCCTCCAATCATTACACCGCTTTCACCCAAATCGGCCATATTAGTTCCTATCTAAAATTCGTACCATAATCCCAATCACCACCGGGATTCGATATCTCCATCATGACCATTCCAGCGCTATACACTTTTATAAATTCGAATATACGACCTTCCAAGGCCGTCCCGGCTCTTCCGCTAATCGTATCGCCAGTATTAGCCGGTATATCAGCCCTATCGTGTAGCGGAAACCACAAACCCGGCAACCTACCTCGCTCTACGTATTTAGCGCCGTACGTTTCGGTTATTTTGAAGCAATTTTGCAACATACCACCTGTCGCCGGATCGGGATATTTAGCGGTCATTGCACTACCACCGGCCCAGTACGTCGTAGCAGGTAAGCCATCAGTACACGCGACTTTCCCTATTTGCATAGAAGAACCCAATCCATCATACGATCTACTAATATATGACGCCGGAATTGTAGTGTTTCCAGCAGCACAACCGTAATCAAGATATGCGTTACCAACCCCGGTGCCTCCAATAACAACAGTGCAATTGTTGTCGTTATCAAAATATGACGCTAAATCGCCAAAGTAAACAGGATAATAATCTCCGTTTCCGGCATAATCAACGAATAAATACACTCGTTTCCCGTCTGTATAAAGTTTCCAGGCACGAGGCGTTGTGTTGGAACTCTTATTACCATAAAGGCCACCAGATATTTGCGTATCAGTACAAAACGGCCCTGTTCCGTCTGTCTCAGCGCATCCCGCCGAACTCATCGTTTGAAAGCCACGAAAACGAAAAGCCGTTGTACCTGTGTCATCAACACCTATATATAGACGATTCCCGTTTGGAGCGCGATAACCGCGCTTATTCGTAGCGGTCTGCTCTATTGTCCATCCTGCTCCGGCCTTACCAGGGTATCCGGTATTCAATACATCGAGCACGGCCACGGTATTTCCATTAACATTTGCGATTGCCGGCGGAGCATTAGCATCAGTTGAGTAATAACAGCTTATCGGCATCTTCTTGTCGTCCTATACTACAGGTTCGAGATATCCAGAAAAATATCCCCATCCTGCGGGGATGGGTTTTGCGCGGCCCAATCCGCCGGAGTGCCTGTCACCCATTTGCGCGTGCCCCAGAAAATTGCATAGTCCTCGCCCGGTGTTGCAGCCACGGCGGCGCCCGCGCCATCTCCCTTGAGCATCAGATCCGTGGCCTCTATCGCCCCCCCGCCCACATCTCCCAGCGTGGTCAGAATCTCCTCCGGATCGAGCTCGACCGAGGACACGGCGCTTTCGGCTCCGGCGCCGTAATGGTCCACGGGGACCAACTTCACGTAATAAGCAAGAGCCGGTCCGGCGGGAACCGTGATGCGCAGGAACCCCTCCCTTGCATCCGGGGCGAGGGTGAGCTTAAGCGCAAGGGCTGCGGGATCGGTTCCTCCGTAGACCCGGATCGCCTTCAGGTCCTCGGGATCGAGCGGGAAGCCGTCGAGCCGAACCACGCATCCGTTGTATCCGCCCTCGAGGGTTGGGCTGTAGCCGGACAGATCGGGCGCGGGCTTGCTCACTTCAAGGGTGCAGGCGTTTGCCGAGAGGTTTCCGTTTATATCCCGCGCCCTGACCGATATTTTGAACTGGCGCGACAGGGAGCCGAAGTCTTTTTTGTTGGCCCAGAGGGAGTACGTGAAGCCCTCGTCCTTGACGTACCGGGTGCGCTTGACAGCGTCCACCATGTCCAGGACCTGGACCCTGTAGTCCCTGAACCTCTGCACGGGGAAAAGCGCCTGGCCTCGAACATCGGCCCAGGCAAGGTCGCACTCCTTGCCGGTGAATTCCGCGCCTCCTCCGACGACCTCGAGGCCGGTCACATCGGGCACCGGATGATCCGGCCAGGCCACCGAAACGCCCCGAAGCGTCGCCCAGCCGGATTTAGCCAGCCCCCGGCAGCGCACGCGGAAATCGTATTCTCCCGGCGGAATCCCCCGGCAGTCAACCGATGGGTTGGACCCGGAGCCCGCCCGCACCCACTCGCCCCCCTGCTGCCTGTATTCGGCCTCGTAGGAGATGACTCTGGGGTCGTTCGACTGCCTCCAGGAGAGGTTAGCCCCGAGGGCGTAGGCCGATCCCTGGCTGTACGAAAATGACCTTGCGCACAGGCCGGAGGGGGCCGAAACGGCGCCCGTGGGGATGGAGCTGCTTGCTGGCGGGGATTCCAGGTTCAAGCCGTGGTAAATCTTCGGGTACTTCATGGGATCGTGCAGGAGGGCCGTTATCTTGAACTGATGCTTATCCTCCTCTGCATTCGAGAGCACGCGGAAGTACCGCGGAACGAGGCTCGTTGCCGAAAGCACCCAGACGGCCCCGGCCTGCGGCGCGGACGAGAAGGGCTCGACATTCAGGGCGAGCCACTCGCCTGGAGGGGTGAAAACCGGCTTCTCCTCGACCGCGCCGTTCGGGAGCACGACGCTCAACCCGTAGGCCTCGCCGGATTCGAGAGTTACCGGGCTGTCGAGCACGATCAGGAAATTAGTGGAGCCCGCCAGGATGCGTCCGCCGAACCTCACTCCGGCGTAATGGGGATCCTGCACCTTGATCAGGCTTCCCGGCGCGCAGTCGGCGAAATCGAAGCCGCCGGTAAACGTTACGGTCTCGCCCTCCCGCTTTTCGGTTTCGAGTATGAACCGTCCGTATCTTATGGCCTGGGACCGTCTGGCGCAGCCCACGGCAAGAACGTCCTTCGTGCGGTAGCCGTATTTGGCGATAAGATCGGGGTCCTCCACGACCTCGATTGCGCTTTTGTATTCGTTTCCGGGATCGGTCCAGGTGACCAGGGCAACCGAGTGCGTGGCGTTTACGGCCGTGCCCGAATATGAAAAATCCCCATCCAGAACGTTCGCGGGCGTTGCCAAGTGGCTTGCCTGCCCTGGGGCGTCCATCGAGAGCGCAACCGATCCCGATCCCCAGAAGGGGATTGCCAGAAATGCCGAGGCCAGGGCGTTTATTACGTGGTACGCCTCCTCCTGCGTCTGAATGCAGCAGTTCATGGTCCATCTGGGCTCGGGGATGTCCTCGCCCTGCGCGTCCTTGTATCCCGATGGAACCAGCTCGTCACAGTACTGCGCTATTCCGTAGAGCGCCCACTTGAGAGGCTCCAGCCTCTCCTCGGGTATGGCCGCTCCATACCTGTCGTCTATCAGGAAATCGAAAAAGCACCAGGCGGGGTTATCCGTCCAGGCGGATTTAAAAGTCCCGTCCCACGCACCCGTGTATGCACGGGATGCCGGATCGTAGTTGGTTGGGATTTTTATCTGGCTCAGGCCGTAAATCTCATAGCCTCTTACCGGGATATGGCTCCCGAACTGCTTTGCGTTTATCTCGGCCCCCACGGCCGCCGTATCCGGCATGGAGAACCGCTCGTCTATCAGAAGGGTGTAGCTCTGCCAGTAGGTTTGATTCTGGGTCTTCGAGTTTTCGGCATCGTCCGTCAGCCTCTCTACCTTTATATCCCACGGGCCTTCGCCGCACTGGCGTATGTCGTCGATCCGAAGCGCCCGCTCATAGGAGGTGTTGGTCTTGCCCGATATTTCAAAAGCCCGCGCCGGAAGCCACGATCCGCCGCTCGGGCGAACGGATATGGCCAGCTCGACCGAGGTTCCGGTAATGTTTCCCGAGCCGTCCACCTGCATGAGGGAGGGGAGCAGAATCGTCACCCGAACGCTGTCTATGTCCGTTTCCGTAACCGTTCTGGTGACCGGGTTATCCTTCGTTATCTCGACTCCGACCGAAACCTCGGATTCCACCTCGGTAAAATCCGGGATGGGGTCCTGGTCCGGAAGCCCAAGCCGCTCATGCCATGTGACACCCTCGAAGTTGTACTCCCCGGCCTCGTTCTGTAGAGCGGTATTGTCCAGGAAAATCGATTTCGCGCCGTTGACCAGGCCGCCAATCGGCCCCCAGCAGAGCACGTCGATCACCCTGGCAATCGAGTTGCAAAGGAGGGTGTTTTCCTCCTCGCTTGCGCTCCCGCCCGAGTCCTTGCCCCCTCCGGAGCCGGCTATGCCGAGAAGATCCATGCAGGCGGTCATGAAAAATACGCCCCTATTGCGTGATCGGAGGAGACATCGCTGAATTCATACTCCGACACTATGCCCACGGATTCGTCGTCCACCACGACATCGCTTATGGAGTACCCCTCATACGCCTGGATATAAAACTTCTGGGAGCCTCCGGCCGCAACCGAAACGGTTCCCTCCGGGCTGATCGATCCGCATTCCGGGCAGTTCGAGGAGGCCGTGATTTTATAGGATGAGCCGCTTCCGCCGTCCCCGTCGTAAGGAAGGCTCACGGTCTCTATTCCGGCCGAAACCGTGATGGATCCCACGCGCATTTTGCCGTATACGACCGGCTTCGCTCCCCCCTGGCTCGTTCTGTTGACCGATCCGTCGAAGAGAAACGACACGTCGTCCTCGTCATAGTCGGAGACGGAGGGGGTCGAGGTCAAAAGCTGAGATACGCCCCCAAGCGCCAGCATGCCGCCGAGCATGGCCATCTGGCCGAAGGTCGTGCCGCCGAGAAGCGTCGCGCCCAGGGATCCCTGGGCGAAAATCGACGCGCCCATGCCGGCCGCGGGGGCGAACGCAACCGCCGAGGCAACGAGGGCCACGCCAAGAACCGCCGTTATGATCCCCTTCGAGCTTCCGCTCGCGCCCTGAGCCAGGGGGATAATATGGATAGCGCAGGGCGCGGACAGCCTCATCGAAAGCGCGGCCTCACACAGGTATTCGGCGCGGCTCCGATTCTCGATTGCCACCTGATAGGCCCCCTGCCGTATCTCCGTAATGAATTCCGGATGATTCGCGGAAAGGGCAAGCACCGCCATGGCCGGCGTGGATATGCAAAAGCGGTGATTCGCTCCGAAAAGACCGGCCAGGCGTCCGTGCAGGATGACTTCGCGCATCATGGCGCCGCCTCCTCCTTGCGCCTGAAGGAATGGGTCACGAGCTTCATCCACGGGCCTATCGGCTCGGTCCGGCTAAGGCGGTTGCACAGGTGATGCAGGATAAGGCCGCGCCCGATATAGACCCCGCAGTGGTTGGGGATGCTTCCCCTAACCCGCCCGATTACCGCGTCTCCGGCCTCGGTTGGCCGGTCTATCGGGTAAAACCCGGCCTCGTCGAAATGAGCGAGGAGCAGGTTCCCTCCCTTTTCCCACCATTCGTGATCCCGCGGAAAATCGGGCAGGGTGATTCCCCGCTCGATCCTGTACCAGTCCCGCACCAGGGCGTAGCAATCGGTTACTCCGTGCCTGAAGGGCCGCTCGATCAAGGGCGGAATCGGGGCCCGATCCCCGAACCAGAAGGGCGGCTGCGCCACTCCGCCACGTACCACCACAATCCCCCAGGGAACCGCCATGGCCATCTGGGACGCCATATCGAGCCTCGATGGATGATCCGGCCCCTCGATATGCGAATGCAAGACGGCCTCGATTCGCCCGTGCATCCGCTCGATCCCAAGCAGCTCATCCGCTCCGATGAAAAAATCGCCTTCCGGGTCCGGGTGGCTGTTTTTACAGGGGTGGAATTCGCCTCCGGCCACGACTCCGCACGCCTCCGCCGGGGCGCAGATTTCGGCGTGCCGCCTTATTTCATATATTACGCGCTGACCGAACATGGCCGCTCCTTATCTACGCCGCTGCGCTGGTCCGCCCGAGCCCAGGAAAGGCTCGGGTCGGAAGGGGGGTTTTGCCGGTAAACCGGAGCTTGCAATCCGATAGCCTTTTGCCGCACCGGTCGAGATCGGGCGTTGTAGCCTGGCCGAGCGCATCGAAGCAGCTCTCTCCGGAATACGGGCAGGAGGCCTTCGCGTAATCGAATTCCGCGCCCGTCCACCTCCTGTAGGCATGATCGCAGTAGTCCCGAAGCATCTGGCCGCGCGGGAGCTTTCGCCCCGTAAAATCCATGAGGGACGCCAGTTCCCATTCGATATAGCGCTTGTTCTGGGCGGTTTTGCGCTCGATCCTGAAGACATCGGGCGGAAAGCAGTCGAGGGGGCTTCCCAGGGGCAGATAGTGTCTGAAGGTCCTCCACCGCGTAAGCTCGGCGCACCGAAGATCATCCCAGGAGACCACCGCGGCGAGAAGCGCCTTCGTTACGTTCGATATCCTGAGCTTCGGGCGGGGGAGCGTTCCCTTTGCCGTCGTCTCGAACCCTTCGGCCTCGATGTCTATGGGGGTGTAGGTAATGTTGCGGAAGACTACCGGCGCTGCCTCATAGCAGCTCTGGGTGAAGTAGTGGATCCCTCCCCCCAGGGCCGTCGCGTCGAGATCGAAGAGGATCACGTACTCGCCGGGTGAGGCCTTCTGAACGTCCGATTTTATGCTCATGGCCCTACTCCAGCTCGAAGGACTGCGTGAAAGTGGCGCTCATGCTCGACATCTCGCCCGATTTGGGCGTGCGGCTCCAGCTTTTGCAGACGTAGGCCTTCGCTATCCCCTCCTTTGGGGGCATCCAGAGAAACGAGATATAGCCGCCGTGGGCTATAAGGAAGGTCTCGATATAATCGGCGTCCGCATCGTCTATGTTCTCCCAGGCAAGGGGGCGCTCCTCCTCGATTGAGTTCAGGCCGTCCGCGGCCCTCTGCGAGTAGCCGTCACCGAACTTGGTCTCGAGCACCCGCGCCTTGACCGATTTTGGAAGCGATGTGGGGGAAACGGGAGGACTGAAGGTATCCATCTATACGCGCATCCCCTTGTTGAATGCGCCGCCTGGGCGCTGCTGCTCGTCTATGAATTCATTTAGCGCGGCCCGAACAGCAGAGGATATTTGAACGCCCCATCTGGAGGCCGACTCCGTGTCCTGCGAGCCGGAGCCAAGCGAGCCCGCCGGAATGGATACGGTTATAGGCGCGTTCAACTGGATGCTCTGGGACGATCCGCTCCGGCCGGACCTGTCCGTTATGACCGCGGGAATACTCCGGCCGTCCGGCAGGGGCACGATGGCCTCGCTGTATTTTCCCTCGCCCACCCAGGAGAGGGTCGGGCGGTCGACTACGCCGCCGTTGGCGTGGCCCATCACGGACCAGGTGCTCGTGTAATCGGATAGATTGGTGCTTCCGAGGGTGCCGAAGGCGGTAGCTGTGCCGGCTCCCGTGGCCGCGCCCGATACCGCCGAGACCCCAAAGCCCAGGAAGCTGAAAAGAGAGCCAAGAAGCCCGCTCGATCCGCTCGAATTCGATCCGAAAAGCGATCTGGTAAGAGCTGCCTCGATCTGCATGCGCAAAAGATCGGATATGATCGAGGTCGCGAGGCTCGAAAAATCCGCCTTGCCGGTCGTAACGAGTGACGCCAGCTCGTCCGAGGCATCCGATACGGCGGATTTGAACGATTGCATGGCCGAGACGCCCTGATCGAAGGATGTGGTGTCGATCTCGGCCCGGATTTGATTCAGCCCCTCGGATAAGCCGTCCCCGAAGCTCCCATCCCGCCTGAGCCTGGCCAGGCGAATCTGCTCGTTGTATTTTGCGGCTATGTAATCCTGCTGCTTTCCCACCTCGGCTGCCGCGACGGCCCGCTCCCTTTCGGCCTCCAGAAGCTCGATTTGCGCCGAGAGCTGGTCTTTCATGCTCGATCCCGAAACCTGGGTCAGCGCTTCATATTTCAGGCTCGCCGTGGTCTCGCGCCCGGAGAGCTCCTTCAGGCGTTCTTCCCGCTCGACGGCCGATACCTGGGATTTTTTCCAGGCCCCGGCCAGGGCGGGGTTTTGCGTAAGCTTTTCGTAGGCCTCGGCCTCCGCTTCTATCTGGCGCTTTCTCGCCTCGGAATAGGCCTCGCCCGCGGCCCGGCGCTCATCGTAGGACAGGCCCTCGGCCTCGCTTATCTGCTGGAGAAGCGACACCTCCGTATCCCGCCTCTCTCGCTCCCGCTCGGTGGCCTCACGGCCTGCCTGCGCGCGCGCGGACGATATGGCGGTCTCTTTTTCGATAATTTGAGCTGCGTATTTTACCTCGATTGCCGCGCGATCCTCGGCCGTTTCGGCAAGAGAAAGCTCCTCGGCCTTGACCTGCTTTAATGTCTCGATCTCCCGCTCGCGCATGCGGACGCGGATGTCCGCTATCCGGCCGTCCGCGTCGGCGCCCGAGGTCTTCTCAAACAGGTCCCCCGCCGGGCGTCCGATCCTGGCGGCGTTTTCCGGCCCGAGGTTATAGGCCGTCGTGGCCATATCGTATGACCCGAAGCGGTCGAGCTGCTTTTTGTAGTAGGCGGCTCCGCCCATCATATTCTGCTGGGCGTCGAAGGGATCGCTCACCCCCATGTCGCGGGCCGTGCCCGGCATGAGCTGAGTCAGCCCCATCGCCCCCTTGGGGCTTACCGCGTATTTGTTCCAGGAGGATTCCGCGGCTACGATGGATCTCCATTTGCTCTCGTCGAGCCCGTTGTAGCGGGCGGCGTAGTCTGCGAGATCGCCCAGGCCGGAGGGGGCGGAGGGCAGGGATTTGCCCTTTTGAGCCTCAAGCCGTTGAATCTCCCGCTCGTCCCTGGCGTTTTCAAGGTCCTGGCGGGACTGGAGCCTCTCGATGCGGATTTGCGACTGCTCCTTTTCGTAGTCGCGCCAGGCCGCCGTTCTCGCGCGGTCGTAGGTATCGGAATCGAGCCCGTTTGACTTTTGGGCGTCCAGCGCTTTGAGCGCGGAGCTGTACTTTTCGTGGGATGAGCGGGTCTCATCGAAGGTTTTGCGGTTTATCTCCTCGTAGCCCTCGCGGTTTTTCCTCTCCCACTCGTCCTTTTTGGCCTGGTCGGCGAGGTATGCCTGGAACGCCGGCTGAACCTCGCCTTTAACCTTATTCGATATTACATTGCGCTTTTCGCCCGGCTCGTCGTCCGGCATCATGAGCGCCGCGCCCGAGAGCGCGTCGTTTACGTCCCTGGCAGCCTTGGCTGCGGCCGGCCCCTTTTTCGCCAGGTCCGTGAACTTGTTTACGATGTCCGCAAGCGCCTTCGAGACCCTTGAAAACTCCGGTGCCGCATCGTCGGCGACGGTCTTCCAGAGCCGGGTGAGCGACCCGGAAAGGGTTTCCGACGCCTTCGCCGTGGCCCCGGTGTATTTCTCCGACTGCTTGAGTATTTCCTGATACCGGTACGCGGCCTTTTCGTTATCGGTAAGCTTCTCCCAGGTGGCCCGGAGCGATCCTCCGAAGGCCATGTTCTTCATATAGGTCTCGTTAAGGGTAAGCCCCAAGTATTCAGACGCCTCGGCCTCGCCCCGGATTCCCGACTCCAGCCGGTCGATGGTATCCTTTAGCTCGAGCCCCTTGGCCGCGGCCAGTTCGGAGGCTTGCGCCACCAGGTTTATGCTCTGCTCGCCCGTTATGCCGTAGCGCTCGAAAGAATCGGCCGTCTTCGTAAAGGCGTAGGCGACCTCGGTAAAACTGAATGCCTTGTTGGTCTTATCGGAAAGCTCCTGGGCCTTGGCGATCATCGAATCCGCCCGCCCCTGGAAGGTAAGATTCATCTGATTGATGGACCGGGCAAACTCATCCCCCACGCGCAAGGCCCCGACAACGGCGGTTCCGACGGTTGCAGCCGAGCCCCACTTTGCGGCCATGCCGGCAAGGCTCGATCCGACGAGGCTTTCCACATCGGACGCGGTATCCGTGCCGGCATGGGATTTTCTCCCGCCTCCGGACGCGCCGCTCCGGCTGGCCGCCTTCCGCTCCCTTGCCGCTTTTTTGAGCGCGGCTTCAAGCTCCCTCGCCGCGCCCGCCTGAGTCAAAAGCGCCCCCGTCGCCTTCGATACGGCGGCTTCCATGGCCGCCTGGCTTTTCGCAAGCCCGGATGACGCTTCGGATACGGCGGTAAGCCGCTTTGCCGTGGCTGTTGACGCGGAGGTCTGCGATACGACTTTGGGCTCTTTGGCCGCCTGCGCCTCGTCGTGGGATGTCTGAGATACGGTGCGCGTCTTCCCGGCCGGGGATTTGCGGCCGGACGCCGCCGATACGGAGCCCTTCTCCGCCCTGTCGAGCGCGGCTTCCACGGCCTTCGCCGCCTCGGCCTCCTTTTTGAGGTCGGGAGCCAGCTTTACGGCTGCATTATCGAGGGCGGAGGTCGCCCGCTCGGCGTCGTGGGACGCCTGCGATACGGCCCTGACGCCCTTCGCGGCCTCGTCCGCCGCCGCCTTCAAAGGCGCGGAGGCCCGGTCCTTGAGCTCGAGGACTATTTCGACCGTGTTGTTTTGCGCGCTCACATAAGCCTCGGCTGCATGCGCTGCATCATCGCTCCAAGGTCATACCAGGTGGTGAGTGGCACATCGTCGGGCGCAAGGGGAAATCCGGCCAGCCGAAGATATGCCAGTTCGTACAGGGCGGTCAGGTACGGATGAGCCCTGTAATCCCTGAGGCGGCAGGCCCGGCAGAGCATCGAAAAGAACTTGCCCGATCTCGCGAGGCATTTTTCCTTCCGCTCCTCCGTGCACCCGCCGGTAAAGAAGAGATCCATTTCATGGAAAAGATCGAACTGTCCGCCGGGATTCAAATCCCGGCCTACGAAGGAGGGCCGTCTTTCTCTTCCTCCTCCCCGCCATCCTCATCCTCTTCCGTTGCAAGCAGCGTCGTTCCCTCGAAGGCCTGCAAGCCGACCAGGGCCACGATATCGGGGGCGCTGTCCGCAAGCAGGTCCTTCCAGTCGGAGCGGTAATCGGGATCATCCGGGTCCGAGGCGAAAGCGGCTCCGCCGATTCCGAAGGTGCCCTTCTTGAATCCCGTTATGATCTTTTTGCCGTGCTCGAGCCGCACGTCGGTCAGGCGGGATACGACCCGCTTTCCCTTGCGCTCGAAGGATTTGGCGTGGTAGGCCGCAATCTCGGCGTTCGTGGGAGCGCGGTAGGTGATCTCGTGGACGTCGCCGCTCATTCCGTCCTTGATGCGGCAGCGGTTTTCGGCTGAATCGAGGTTGCGCATAAAAAACTCCCTGGGTAAACCGGCTATTCAAAAAGAATGGAGAGCTCGTCGTCTCCCGCGGTGCGCTCGCACGCAAACGGGAGGCTAAATGCCCGGATCGGGCCGCGCTCGCCGTAGGAAATATCGCTATAGATAGCTCTCGGCACGATAAAGGCGATCCTGGAATCCTGGCCGGCCAGCCCGGAGCCGAAAGTTAGCTTGCTGGGTATGCCCTCCTTGAAATACCTCCATAGATTCTGCTTTGCGACGGATACGGCCTCGGGATCGATCGAGCCGGCGGGCTTTCTGCTCTCTATCACGATCTCCCGCCATCCTTCCGCCTGGGTGATATCGTCCCGGCGGAAGAAGCTGTTCGCTATATCCAGCTCGAATTTGTTGATAACCGGATGCCAGACTTCGCCGTTTCCAAAGAAAGCCGTGACCGAGGCGTCATCCAAACTCGTCGCTCCCACGACGAACCCGCCCGCATTGGAGGATTTGACCGTAACGGAGCCAAGCCGCACATGGTTGGAGGGGGTTGCGGGAAGCGCATCCTGGGCCGCCTTGGCGGTTGCGTAGCCTCCCTCTTCGTTTCCCGGAGCGGCAACGCAATCCACGGCCAGATCGGAGCCGGCCTGAAAGGCGAAAACGCCCCATTTGTTCTGCGGAATGGTGTAGGACACAGCCCCAAGCGCGACGCCCACCGCATTCGCCGCAATCGAATACGCCGTCCCGCCTATTTTTATGGCGACAGCTCCATGGGCGACGTTCGTCGCCGTGCTTCCCACCGCCAGCGCGGGAAATCCCGAGACGATCCCCGGCCTCGCCAGGGTCTGAACGGTAGCCCCGGCTATGATTTCCGGAAGCTTTTCCACATAGGCCGGATCGACCATGGCCTCATCCACGGGGTTCGCGTACATGCCCCTGACGGTAAAGCTCCAGATGCCGTATTTGTTGACATCCCCCACGTATTTCCAGCTTACGCGGCAGCCTCGGATTTTATGCAGGATGCCGTCCAGATAGACATAGATGGTGCAGGATTCCCGGTCCTTGGAAACGGGCGAATATTCCACGGATACACCGGGGGTGATCGTCTCGGCCATCCCCGAGGCGCGCAGAAGAGGCGATATTTCCGGCGGTTCTCCCGGATCGTCCGGACACCGCGCCTCGACGTCGAAGGTAACCTCGATGGATGCGCCCGCAACCTTATCGGCCAGGGGGGATAGGGTCGGCGTCACGAAATTCCTGGCTACCCTGTCGAAGATCGGCTTTACGATGGGCTTGGTGGTTAAAATCGCGTTGAGCGCTGCTTCGGGGCCCGAGTCCACTCCGTACTCGGTCTCGATTTTAGCGAGCACGACGGCTCTGTTGGCATCCTTCCAGCTATCGATCATAGGGCTCATCCTCTTTTAGGCAGGGCTCCGGCTGCCGCTCCGTTGGATCCAAAGGCGCCGTGGCCGCGGGCTCCGGCTCCGGAGCGCAGATGTAATCGGACTTCATGGCGATAGTGCTTCCGCCCGTTCGCGTCGTGATCGTTACTCGCTCCATGCGATTTTCCTCCTTAACTTCCATAGCGCCATAGGCACTCGACCTCGAGCGCGGCAGCGGCCCAGCCCTCGCCGGCCCAAAGAAGGCACCGGCTTCGGGCCTGGCAGTGGACGGTATTGTTTAAGAGCTTTCCCGAGCGCAGGGCGGCCCGGCAGTGATCGATCATGGTCCATACCCCGTATTCTCCGGGGGCCGCGCCGCGCATGGCCGCGGTCTGAGCGCGAAGGTTTTTGTGAATGCACAGAACCGAAAAGGCCCCGCTGTCCTGCTGAACGCCCGGCATGGCGTAGCCGTAAACCCCGCTATGGGCGATTACGCCTATTGCGGGAACCTGCGCCGTAAGGCGCTTGAGCTCATCCATATCGAGTGTCGGAATCACGGCGAACGCCCGCACGTATCCGGAGAGGACCGCATCCGATGAGAGGGCCTGAAGGATTGCGTCCTCGATATCTGCTACCGTGGTCATTGTGCCTTTCCCAGCGTGATGTAGAGGATGAGCATGTTCCTGAATTCCTCCCAGTCGTCTTCCTTAACCCCAAGAAAGGGGCGGGCGGGCATCGTGACATCGTGGGCTTTTACATCCACGTCCTGGGCGAAATCGGATTTTCCTTTTTTGACGAAAAGCCGTCCCACAGTGCCTTTCCCGGTCATCTTGAAATAGAGCGTCTGCCGGCGTGCGCCGCGCCTAATGATCCCCCCAAGTTGGTGGATGGCCGCATAAACCACGTTGCTTCCGCTCTTTATGGTTCCTACCGCGACCTCGCTGTCCGAAACCCGCTTATCAATCGAGTTGTAAAGCCTCCGGGTAAGCATCAGGATATCGTCCGCGTTGCGGCCCTTTTCCTTCGTCTTCCACCTTGCGTACCGGGGGCTCAGGGACTTCCACGGGGCGCCGTCCGGGGCGCTGCGCGCCTTGAAGTTATCCTTGACCGAGGTCACCAGGGCCTCCCCTATCCCCTCCAGGGCGGGCCTGGGATGCAGGCACCTCTCCCCGAGGGCGGAAAAGAGCCCCTGCAGATCCTCGTCGTTTACGGCGATTGAAACGCTCATGGCATTAGGCAATTCCAACTAAATAACCTACCAGAACTACCTGGCCTTGTAGGAGCCGGCTTCCAGCCGCGACTGAGCCAATCTTCCCATGTCGCGGCTGGGAGCCGACTCCCACAAAACGCGGGCGGTCCGGGAGATTAATTCTTTGGGAATGCCTTAGAAACCCCA
>Ga0074195_1003083_pt1 | contig 16584 bp, 19 predicted proteins | sample EPASupsiteHSE623_FD_64525 | JGI IMG/M metagenome (GOLD analysis project Ga0074195, IMG submission 64525) | Bioremediated contaminated groundwater from EPA Superfund site, New Mexico - Sample HSE6-23 | ecosystem: Environmental > Aquatic > Deep subsurface > Groundwater > Contaminated ...
TTTCTTTCAGAACGAGAATAAGAGTTTACCTCGTGCGGATATCGATACGCAATTCACTGCGGGTTTCGTTCTACTCAACCCGCAGGGTTCTTGCGCCATCCGCACGTACTAAAGAGAGGATCGCCGACGAACTGTCTGACATCCTGTTTATGGTCGTGCGCATCGCTGATCATTACAAGATCGACCTGGAGAAAGAGCACTTGAAGCAGATGGAGATCGCGAAGGCTCACCCTTCGATGAAGCAGTAGGGATCGTTTGTTTGGGAGGTGTGATGTTTTCCGCATTATTTCCCGTCCTTCTTCCGGATTTTGTCGTCGATGTACACGTATCACATCTAGTGTTTGCCAAATCATCTAATACGTTCTTTCAGAGGGCTCAACCACGCAGTGAGTGGTGAAGTATCAGAATAGATCAGATATCATAGCAGCCTTCCCGATGTACACCCTACCCAAAAGTATACGCAACTATGCCCTGGCGTTCGCGCTCGGGCTGCAATCTTTTGTTGGAATCGACTCAGCCGCCGCTGAGCCCAAGACGGTCTGCCCGTCCCCTGCGGTTGTGGAATCTTCTACGCCCTCGCAGGGGAGGCAGGTCCCGCATTACCTGCAGGACGTCCGCGGCGACATATCTGATCGCATCGATCGCATGGAGTATAAGTGGCGATTGACCCAATCCTTGTCTAAGAAGTACGCTTGCGAAGGCAAGAAGGTCGACTTCATGGGTCTGGCGATACGCTCGACTGAGAATGTAGCCGGCCAAGATGTAGAGGTCGTCTTCAAAGATTATCGCAGGGAGCAGCAGGATGGAAAGGATGCTGTGGCGTATTATTCTGGCCTTGGCCGTGAGTTCATCACGCCTCAGCAGTTTGAATCGGTCAAAAAAGACATCGTCCAGACTCTTGAGCGGTCTGTCGAATTCGCTTACCAGAACCATAGAGAGCTCGAGCCTGCGATGTACTCTGCTCTTGACGGTTGGCTTAAGAAGGAAGGCAAGATCAAGGAAGGGGATTCTATCAAGAAGCATCTTGATGAGATCCTCGTCCAAGGATCTAAATGTGAGCCGTCTGTCCTGCTAAGCCAGGCGATGTATCTGCCGTCCGTCAGCAAGTCTGATTTCGTGCCCAAGAAGCTGATATTCGGCAATCTCTCTGACGGCATCCTGGGGATGTGTTACCTTGATTCAGGATGGGTTTTCTATGATGGGATGGCCCGTGTTTGGGATCACATAGATGGCAAGCCGACAGTCCTTGCGCATGAGCTTGAGCATCGCAACCCGAAGCTTCAGGGCATGCCGTTTGCGTTCAGGTTCGATCCTGAATGTCTGGCAGAGGCTGCGATCATGTCTGATGTCGACCCGTTCACGTTCTTGCACCACGGGTATCTAAATGATGTCAGGCATATGTCTAAAGTGCTCTTTGGTCTGGATTCTGAGCGCATCGCGAGGGAAGCTTTCTTGTTCACTGAAGGCGGTGTCGAGATCGACAAGGATGTCCTTGCAAAGTATGTGAAGATGATCGATCCGGTCGCTAGGGGCGTCAAGAAGGAGGTCATGGAGAGGTTCTTGCCCGAGTTCTTCACCCACTTCGGGTTCTACTCGGCGATCAACCAGATGTATCATGACAAGAACCAGGGCCTCAAAGGATGGTTCTATCTCAACTATGAGCCGACGAGCCTCGGCGGTGCGGTCAACACGAGGCGCCGCCTTGCCAAACTCGAGCCAGTGATAGATGAGGCATGGGAAGAGGCGAAGAAGAACCTGCGTGATGAATCTATCAAGCCGTCGATGAATGTTGGCGACAAGGCAGATTTCGAAGCAAGGGTAGTCGAAGCGATGGAATTCCTGAAGCGAGAGGGAGTCTCGCTCAACAGGATCTGCAAAGAAGACGCAGTCAGGCTCTATGAGTCTCTGGAGAGGATGGGGATCATCGAGCCTGGTGTGTCAGGGGCAAGGAGGGATCCAAGATGAGATATTTCAAGAAGATGTTGATCGCTGGGTTGATTGGTGTTTCTTCTTTGTTCGGCCTCGCTGGTTGTGCGCCTCAGAAGACTCAGGAGACTGAGTTCATAGAAGTGATGCAAAAGAAGAAGGGTGCGACGCAAGAGGAGGCTGAAGCGGCCTTCCCTTATGCGTTCCGCAAGCAGCATGGCAAGCAGGTCGAGAGGGAGGGCAAGAAGGCCTATGTCCCGAACTACGATTCTGTGAGCCTTGACGACCGGATTTCTGTGGCTAATCAGATGAAAGCTGATCTAGATAGCCTCCTGAGCTTCAAGGATCGTGAGAACACTAAGCTGATCGATTCTTTCGCAGTGAGGCCTTCACTTGAGCAGCGCAAAGCTGCTGTCGAGTATAACCTTGCTAGGCTCGAACTAGCGAAGCTTTTCAGCCAATTCAAGGCTGCGATGGTTGGTTCTTCAGGGGAAGAGATCCTCCGGGTAGCTGGTGGATCGCTCGGGAATACCCTCTCAGAAGCGGACTTGTCCTATCCGGATGGTTCATTGGAGAGGAAGGTCCGGTTCGATGCTCCGTATGTCGAGGGGGCGAGGGCTTCTGGCAATCTTAAGGTTGTCGAGGCGTACGAGCTGCGCAACATGTTCTACATCCAGGAGCCTAATCCGGATTACCCGCTCAAGGACCCGACCAAAGCGACTAGGTGGGCTCAGAAGGCAGTGGGTCTGAGGATTGTAGGTTACGACATCGGCGAAGAGGGCTCGAAGAAGCCTAAGTATGTCGAGGTCTTCCGCCTGCTGCCGGATGGGACTCCAGAGCGTCAGCCAGCTATCAAGGTTTTCCACCCGCTAGACAGCGATGATATGTCTGTCGCAGTCATAGATTCCGATCCGTTCGGGAAAGAGGGCCATGGGAAATATGACCGCCTTGAGAAGATTGAGATCGAGTCCGGGAAGGACCTGATGAAAGAGCATGAGGAGATACTCCAATCTTTATTCAAGTCAGCGATGCATCGCAAGGAACGCCCTGAAGAATCTCCTATGAATGTGGAGATCGTCAGGGTGGGGGATATCGACTTGGAAGAAGGTCTCTGGGAGTTCAGCAAGGCTGGCTTTGACGTGCCATTCAGGTACAAGCTCCCTCCAGGCGGAGACAATTACCATATGGTCGTCTGTTTCAAGAGCCAGTCTGCTCCGTCTGTCGGCGACTCGATGTCAACCACTGCGACTATGATCCCTGCTTCGGCGAAAGTTAAGGAAGTGAAGTACATCGCTAAAGAGTACCTCAATCCAGGCAGTGATTCTTCGATCGATGGAAGGGTCGTAGAGTTCTACAAGGTCAAGGAGCAGTACCGCAAGGTCGTCGGCATGGAAGTCGAAGGGAAGAGGTTCACTATCGATCTTCCTGACGGTCGTACTGAGACCCTCCTTGAATCGCGGGTTATCGAATCTGTCCCTTACATGAAGGCCTATGATCATGGCGACGCCTCAAGGTTCGAGGTGTGGGACAAGGATGGGATGGATAATCCGAAGTACGAGCTGCGCAGGGAATACTCGCCAAAGCCTGCTGAGCTCGACCTTGAGAAGGACCGGGACGCGAAGAAGTGAGTTGGCAAATATGATTGTTTTTCTTTTAATTTTCTTCTTTTAGTTGATCGCTTTTGAATTTTCGGACTATTCTATACTGTTTGCTAGAATATGGAGCGTATATGGTTTTTGTGCAGCTGATCTGCCTCATGAATTCTTCAAATAAGTCTTGAGTGATTAGTGATTCGAGTCGAGGTATCAAAGGGGTCAGTTTTTCTCCGAGTTGCTCCCATTTCGGACAGGAGGTATATAGGCACCACCAGTACTGGTCATCTTCTTCGATGATATCCAAGGGGTATAGCCTGCAATCAAGAGGCCGATCGAGGTATATGGCGCATCGGTTCTCATTTACGAAACAGCAGTGGTCCTGACCTGCCAAGATAGGGACGGAATTGATTATCTTGAGCGATTTACCAACTCTGAGTTTATGTTTATCATATTCTTCTTTGAGGAACCAGGGGGAATAACAGCATTCTGAGCACTGTGCGCAGTCAGGGAAGGCGACCCCCTCAAAGACTTTATAGACCGCTTCCGCGAGGTTTGGGCAAGGCATTTTGTATCAGCGGTTGGTTTCAGTAAATATTTAATATATAGTGTTCGAAATCTAGGGATATGCCCGACCAATCAAAAGCAGTCATCATCCTCAAATCGCTCAAGAAATTATACCCCGAAGCGAAATACTACCTAGACTTCAAGACCCCGCTCCAGCTCCTTGTCGCTGCGATTTTATCAGCTCAGGTCAGGGATGAAGTTGTCAACGCCTCCACCCCCGCACTTTTTGCAAAATACAAGACCGCCCAGGATTTCGCAGGAGCATCAGAGTCGGATCTTCTCAGGTTCATCGGCAAGATAACATTCGCACCAAACAAATCAAAGCACATCATTGCCGCCTGCAAGATCCTCGTAGAAAAACACAAAGGCCAGGTCCCGAAGACGATCGATGAGCTCACCGCCCTTCCAGGGATAGGAAGAAAGACTGCAATCGTCATCCTCACCAACGCTTATGATATAGTGGACGGCGTTGTTGTAGACACCCACGTCATCCGCGTATCCTTCCGCCTCGGTTGGACAAAGAACACCAACCCTGATAAGATCGAAAAAGACCTAAACTCCCTCATTCCAAGAGATTGGTGGAAGCAGACTCAGTGGCTCATCAAGGCGCATGGAAGGCAGGTCTGCAAAGCCCCGGACCCGTTCTGTTCAAGATGCCCTATTGAGAAGCTATGTCCAAAGGCCGGCGTGAAAAATGATCTATGAGCTGACGCGAGAAGGCAGTTGGTTATAGCGAATCGCATAATAAGAGGATTTATTATTGGGCGCCTTGTTACAGAGCGTATGGAGAAATATCCGAAGAAGATAGTAGCCGTCCTAAATGAAAAGATAGAGACTGGCGCTGCCATGAACGCTCTTGCCCAGATGGCGATCGGCCTGGGTGCTAGCATCAAAGATAAAGAAGAGCTCAGGCTGGTTGATTATGCTGATGCAGACGGCAACAGTCACGCGAATATCTCAGAATTGCCATTTATCATACTCAAGGCGAATTCCAATCAGCTTAGAGCGCTGCGAATTGAGCTTGTGGGCAAAAGTGTCAAATTTGTCGATTTCCCAGGTTTTATCAAGTCCATTGGAACGTTCGAGAGCCCTGAAAAAAGCAAGACTATCAGAGAAGAAGAGATAGAATACTATGGGATCGCGATGTTTGATGATTGGGACACAGTAACGGGTCTGACTAAAAAGTTGAGTCTTTGGAGATGAGTTCTCAATTTTATGATCCGCCGTACAGGTACATCACTACCAACCCGATCACTATCATAGATATCCCGGCCATCTTCGGCAGAAGTAGGACGTCCTTGCTCATCTTCCCGACGCGCGCGTGGGTTATGCGTTCCATCACTAGAACGAATGGCGCTTGCAGTATGCATACTGAGGTGAATATAGTCGCAGGCATGGTCACCATCGCTAGATAGCTGGTCATGAGTCCGCTGAATGTGAGTGCCTCGGTTAGGAATGCCCATCCTGCGTTGCGCAGCTCGCTTAGTGCGTCTCTTGCTTTTTTTCTGGACAAGAGTCCCGAGGTTACCACAAGGCCTAGTGATATGCTGTTGATCGCCAGCCCATTCATCGGAGGCATCCCGCTCACTGATGCTTTTATGAAGAATTCATATCCTGCGGTCAGCGCGATGAGCGCGAAGATATACCAGGCCTTTACGCTTAGCTTGACCTGTTGGAGCCGGACCGCGAGCATCAGCGCACCGATCAGCGTCAACCCCATCCCGAGATAACCCATCATCGATATTTTCTCACCCAGGAACAAATAGGACATCACTGCCACAAGCACGGGATAGGTGTACACAAAACCCACCATGTTCGCGGCGTCCTCTTTCTCCAGGATAAGGTAGTATAGATAGAAAGCCAGACCTTGCAGGACTCCGGCCAATGCAGAGTATCCAGCTTCGATGAGCGAGATGTTCTGCCATGGGAGGAATATCCCTACAGCCGCCCCGTACGTCAGATTCACGGCTCCGCCGATTATTATGTATCCGTAGGCCCTCTTCACCTTGTGCGCCATCACGTACTTGTCCATGATATTCATCAAGGCGAATATCAGAGGCGCCAGGATGGCTAATATCCAAGGAGATACCATAGTGATCCGTCGGCATTGAGACTATTAATAGTTTATGCGTGCACTTCAGATAATCATCTTATCGCGTTGGCTGCAAGACAGAGTAATCTTGCTATCTCGTCCCCACACTTGTCCCAGAATTCGGATATCTCTTTTGCCTGGCTGAGTGTTGCCTTGTATCCCCGATAGTTCGCATCGTTTCTGATTGTCTTGAACCGCGGCAGATGGAAGAGTACAGTCTTGTCCTTGATATTGAGTTCCATCAGTATGTCCATGTCTACTTCATGGTCTCGGGGTTCATACCCGTTTATCCACCAACGTGCATCGCCTAGTTGGCGGATGGCTTCGTATGTCTCGCAGAAGATCAGCGTGGCGCTCTTCTCTGTCAGCGGGACGGTTTTCGCGACAGCTGCCCTCTCTTGCGCGGATTCTATCATTGATAGTATTCGCTCTTTATTCGGGGCTCTTCTTCTCAGCCGATCCGCGACGATCAGCTCCTTGATCGCTCCTTCGTTCATGGGTGTGCCTCCAGGGAGCCAAGCAGTACTATCCCGTTGGCGATGCTTGTGAAGGTGTGCGCGTCTATGCGCTTTCGATGGAATCTGTGTATCTGGATCTTGCGATGGACAGTCTTTTCAATGCCTTCGAGGTCGGATAGGTGCGCGGTCTGGTACTCTACAGGCTCGTCGCTTTCTATCGCGATATCTATGTCTGATGTGGAAAGGTCTTCGCCTGTGCGAAACGATCCGAACAGGATTATCGATCGGGGGTTCCGATATTTTTCATTAAGGAACTCGATCAGTCCGCTTTGGTAGATGAGATGGAGATTCCTGACGATCTTAGTCTTTTGGAAGTGCAAGTTTTGGGTCTTTGCCTTTATCTGCCAGATGTTAGCGAGTTTGGTGATTGTTATCATGCCAAGCTTGTCTAGGCGATCAAGGATTGCACCGATGTTGGGTTTTGCCACTCCGGCCTCCTTGGCAAGGTCTGACAGGCTGAACTCTCGGTCTGGGTACGTGGCAAGCACCCCTAGGGTCCTCTGCATCGAAGATTCCTCGATCAGACACTGGTATCGCGATAGTATAGCCGGTTTCATTTTATAACAATTGTTATAAAGTAGAACTATTTAAAGGTTAGTGCCCTCATTTAAGAGCGATCTGCTCACTTCACTCTATCTCTATCGGTCCGACCCATCCGGCTACGATATTGTAGAACCATGCTCCGATGAGTCCCTGCAGGAAAGCGAAGACTCCGTAGAAGAGTATCATCGCAACCATTATTCCTATGCCGAATGGGAACAAGCGGGCTGACTCGCCATTCACGTTGAATGGCATCCCAGCCATCGCCATCAAGGCGAACATCGCTCCGGTGATCATTCCTATCACGATCCCAATCAAGCCGGAGATCTTTGCGGCAGACATCGGATCTATTCTGTTTATCTTGAGTTTTTTCATGGCGATCATCATCTTAGGGTATTTGTTTACATCCTTGAATTATTGCGCTCATTTTTTCTTCCCGGTCTTCTGTGTCATGCCCTTCTCCTTGAAGAGAGCTGGAGCCAGGTACTTGTAAGCGACGAATATCACTAGCATCAACTCCAATAGGATCACTATCGGCCTCCATATCCTGTGCAGCTCGCTGAAGTATTGCGCTGTTCCGAAGAAGATGTCTCCGAGGCCGCCGAGCATGAATCCTGTTCCGATCCACTCGTGCATCGGGTTTGTCTCGCGTGGCAGGTATATCCCGCACATCACCGCGATCAATCCGAGTATAGATGATATTATGAAAGCCCAGAAGTTATGGACGTTCTGTGCTGCTTGGAGTTTCTGGTTGCACAGGCTGCATCCTTTGTAAGAAGGGCATCCGTAGGAGTCATATGTGTCCATAGGCTCGCCCTTTGTCTCGACTATGCATTTCTGCCGTGAGGTGTCATCATAGGCCGGACATTGGTGCTCGACAGGGACTTGCTTCTGATAGATTGGTGTCGGACCTGGATTTCTCAATAGTCCCTCTTCCCTGCAGAATTCTTCATAGTCCGGCGCGGGATACGCTGCGTCTATCGCAGAGAACGTGAAGATCCCGAAGAGCACAGCGACGACGAATATGATGAGTATTCTGCGGATGTCCATACCAGGATTGCACCGATTAGTGTTTATATGGTTTATGGAATTTTTCTTGTCAGAGTGCTTTCGCAATCTCTTTTTTGAACCTCGATTCGACATCCGCAAGGGTATCCATTGTTTCTGCGATCTGTAGCCATTTGTTCTGTTTGCCAAGGACAACGGCGCGCCCGAACAGACTGGCTTGCTCGTACTTCAATTTGCCTAGCTTTTTGTTGTGCGGATTGAAGAATGAGGCGTAATCGAGTGCGCGTCTCGCCCCCAAAGGCAGAGAGAACTTGAGCAAATGTCCTTCAAGATGTTTTGGTCCATTGTTTTTTCTGATGAATTCCCCTATCGCTCTGAATGCCCCATCGTGGTTTTTCACTTCAGGTGGATTGTCGTGCATTTGATAGATCCCAGCGAAGAGCTTGATCGCCGAGTCGTACAACCGCTTTTGAGATGGTTTCCTCACCCTCCTCGGATCTGTCCAATAGTTGAAGTCTCCGCTCTTGCAGGTGATATTCTCTGCCCTCCACATCTGCAAGAAATGCTTATGAGAGATAGCGACACATGGATACTCATGAGGATCGTGGATCATGACCTCTGAGTCGGTGATCTTGTACACAATTACGAAATGGTCAGATCCAGGTTCCGTGCTCCGCCCTCCGGTTTTCAGGTAATGAAGGTCTATCGGGCCGACGATCGCAGGCGTTCTCTTGACATCTCTCTTCAACGATTCGAAGGGAGGGGTGCTTCGTATGGGCTGGATGCGTTCCTTGACCTCGAACCCGAGGAGTTCAAACGCATTGTTGATTCCTTTTGGCGGCGAGGTCCAATAATTGCTGAATAGCCCGATTCTTTGATTCTCATCCCAAAATGCCCCGATGCCTACGCCGCTAAGGACCTCAACAGTGCCCGGGGAGACATATTCCCCTATGCTGTCGAGAAGCATTGAGATGCAGTTCGCATAACAGTATGCGCCATTGCCTGTATATCGTGGGATCATGGGCTATGCACGCCCACGCCATTTCTTATAGATCACATCATGATGATCAAGATCCTCGAAGCGGACGGTTTTGTTGTTCTCATCGACCTTGAACACGATGACAAAAGAAGAATCGATATGCACTCGCTTGAATTCCTTTAAGTCATGCTGAAGATTTTTGTAATGTTGAGGGGTCTGGCATACTTCACCAATCTTCTTGATCGCTGATTCATATCGGATTTTATCGCGTTTCATCAACTTCTTGAGGATCTTATCGAATTCCTCTGAACGTTCGAATGAGTACATTCTCAATCAGTTTCCAGCTGCTTCCGCAGGTCCTCGACCGATGAGAATTTCTTGAATTTCCCAGAATCTATCTTTTTGAGTTTATCCAGATATTCGGTACGCACTTCTAATTCTACATCTCGAAGGTCGTTGACTTCTTCTTTGAGCTCGGATAGTTCTTGGCGCATCAGGCGGACATCCTGTGCGATCTGCTGTAAGAGTGCCTCAGACATAGACCCTCCTTAGCCACGGATGTTTATAAATCTTGTCAGAACCAGCAGTTGTAGCCATTCATCTTCGATTATCTTATAAACACGAAATTGCCGGAGGCAGTTCCATGCCAAAGAACGCCCTCTCCGTCTCTCACCTCACCAAGCGCTTCGATGCGAAGGTGAAGGAACCCGGATTCTGGAACAGCGTCCGCAGCATCCTCACTCCGAAGTTCAAGCGTATCGATGCGGTGAAGAACCTTTCTTTCGATGTGGAAGAAGGCGAGATCCTGGCTTTCATCGGGCCAAACGGCGCAGGCAAGTCCACCACTATCAAGATGCTGACTGGTATCCTGTATCCAACTTCAGGCACGGCCAAAGTGATGGGGTTCACTCCTTGGAGCCAGAGAAAGAAGATGGCTTACAGGGTGGGATGCATCTTCGGCCAGAAGCCGCAGTTGTGGTATCATCTGCCTGCGCAGGATACTTTTGACTTGCTCGCGAAGATCTACGACCTCGATGAAGCCGCTTATCAAAAGCGAGTCAAGGGACTCATCGATCTTTTCGATATCGCCGAGATCGTCAAGATCCCTGTCCGCAAGCTCTCGCTGGGCCAACGGATGCGTTGTGAGATAGTGGGGTCCTTGATCCATAAGCCGGATGTCTTGTTCCTCGATGAGCCAACTATCGGCCTGGATGTCGTTGCAAAGGCCAGGATCAGGTCCATAATCAAGAGGATGAATGAGAAAGAAGGCACCACCATCATACTCACAAGCCATGATATGGGTGATATCGAGAAGCTCTGCAAGAGAGCCATAATCATCAATGAAGGCAAGATGATCTATGATGGCAAGCTCAGCGCTCTGCGTCGCAAGTACATCAAGGTCAAGACGATCAATGCCAAGTTCAGCGACAAGGTCCCGCCTATCCGTATCCCAGGGGTCACTGTCTTGAAGCAGGTCGACTTCGGCGCCAAGCTAGAGGTAGACTTGAAGAAAGCCAAAGTGGGCGACGTATTGGCAGCCCTCAACAAGTTCCCTGTCGAGGACATCACGATCACCGATCCTGAGATGGAGGAGATCATCGCGATGATCTACGGCAAGCATGGCCATTGAGTCTATCATGAGGATAGATGCGGGCAATTTCGCCTCATCTTTCCGCAAGTACTTCGCCGTGATGGCGATCCACTGGAAAGAGGCGATGCATTACTTCATGGAGAAGGTGTTCTCGTCGCTATTTGTTGCGTTTGCTATTTTGATATTCTACTCGCTCTACACAGGTATCTTTGCGATGCAAGGCCAGGATGTGGTGATGGGTTTCACGCTCAATAGCATCGTCTGGTATTTCCTTGTGTGCCAGCTTGTCAGAGGCTCCGGTATGGCAGGTGTGGTCGAAGAGATCACTGAGGATGTCCAGACTGGCAATATCGCATATCAGATGTGCAGGCCTTACTCGTATGTCCTGTTCATCTATTGGAAGAACATGGGCAACTGCGTCTGGAACCTGGCTATCAAGGGGTTCGCAGGGGCTTTGATGGCGTTGTTCCTTGTGGGCATGCCGTCTGATCCAGTGTCAATTTTCCCAGTCATCATCTCGATGCTCCTAGGCACTACGATATATTTCATGATGGTAGCTATGATCGGCCTGATGGCGTTCTGGTTCGAGGAAGTAAGGGGTTTCTTGTGGATCTACGACAAGTTCCAGATGGTATTGGGCGGTCTTTTCGCGCCGATCGATATCTTTCCTGCTGCGGTCAAGAGTGTCGTCTCTATCCTGCCTTTTGCGTATATGATGTATGCCCCTGGCAAGCTATTCACCGGCTTCAGCTGGAGCCTATTCGGCCATACGATCTTCGGGCAGGTCGTCTGGATCGCCATCCTGTCCATCCCTCTCGCGCTCGAATACCGTTTCATCTCAAAGAAGCTGTCAGTGGCAGGTGGCTGAGGATGGGCACTGCCAGTCTGCTCTGGTCGATGTTCAAGTCGAACATGATGTCTGCGATGGAGTACCGGATGAACTTCCTCACTGAAGCCGGCGGCATGTTCCTAAATGATACGGTCTTTGTTGTTTTCTGGATATATTTCTATTCTCATTATCCGGTCTCAAGCGGGTTCACTATGCAAGATTATATGATGCTAATCGGAGTCGTTTCCACCGCGATCGGTACGTTCAATATGCTATTTGGCAACACCGGCAAGGTTGCTGAGTGGATCGCGTCGGGCGGTGTGGACACATATCTGATCTGGCCAAAACCTGTCCTGCTCCATTATCTATGCTCTCGCTCTGCGTTCCATGCCATCGGCGATTTTTTCTTCGGAATAGTCCTGTTCTTCTATGCAAGAGGGCCGGACTTGGTGGGATTCGCCTTTTTCATGCTCCTTTGCGTCCTTGCAGGGATGGTCGCGCATGGTTTCGAACTCGCTGTCCAGTCTCTTGCTTTTTGGTTTGGCAAGGCCAAGTCCATCGCTTACGAGCTGCGTTACTCGCTCATCCTCTTCTCGACCTACCCGTTCGATGTGTATAGCGGGGCTGTCAAGATGCTTTTGTTCACGGCCATACCGGCGGCTTTCATCGCTGGCCTGCCTGTCCAGCTCCTCGCGCGGTTCGACCCGAAAGCGATGCTGTTGATGCTGGCCGGAGCAGTATTCTTCGAAGCATTAGGATTCGGCCTGTTCTACTTGGGCCTTAGAAGGTATGAGTCAGGCAGCGCGATCACGATCAGGGTCTGAGAGGATTGATCTAGGATAGACGATCAATCTTCATCTTCTTTGTCTTCTTTAGTTCCCTTGTTGAAGAGCCCGTTCGCCTTGACTTTCTCGGCTTTCCGCTTCAGTTTCTCGTAGACAGCAATCCCTCCGACAAGGATACCGAATATACCTGAAAGTAGGGGGATGTTCTCTTTTAGGATATCTTTCCATGTCCGTGGTTTTGGCTGCGCGGACACTAGCTTCTCGCGTAGATCAGCGAGCTCAGCGCGTAGAAGGACGACATTCGCGGATGCGTCAGTCAGGTCATCTTTGGCAAGCGCTGACTGGGAGTTCCTCAAGTAGCTCTTAGCATCATTTATGTTGATGCTGGTCATGTCATACCCTTTGGATTCTTTGATGTAGTAGTCTTTCTGGAATGCTTCGTAGATGTCAGACAGGTTGGATATGTCTGATTGTATCTCTCGTATCTTCCGCCTTTTTGCGGCCAGTTCTTCTGCGTCTCGCTTGGCCTGGGCGGTTTCTTCAGAGTCGACTACGTTGAGGCTTGCTGTGAATACTTTGTCCTGGATCCGTATCGAAAGAGGGATTTTTCCGCTTTTCTTTGTGTTGATCCAGGCGAGTATGTATTTCGAATCAGTCGGGCTCAGCCTGGCGATCGATTCCTGGGTGTATACGCTCACGCCGTCACCGGTGATCACTGCGTTGAGATTGGTCAAGTTCTGGTTTCCGGTGTTCTTGATCTGTATGTTGATCTGGCTGTCGCCTATCTTCACATCTCCCGGTATCACCTTTGCCATCTCAAAGCTCCAGACTGGAGGGATGACCGGTGTCTTTACAGGGGCTATTGGTTCCTCGCTATCGTTGCTGTTCCCGCTGGGGGACCTGGGTTGGGTGATAGGGGGGCTAGTTGGAGTGGTGTTCACTGCAGGAGTGTTGTTGATGGTAGTGTTAGGGGGGGAAGTTTGTGTCTCATTGGAGGGGGTGGTGAGATTTACTAGGGTGCTGTTGGATGTTACATTAGTAGAATTTGTCTCTTGAGCATGAGCTGATTGGATCGCCAGAACGAATAGGATAGAGAGTGCGAAGATAGGAAAAAATTGATGCCCTGCCTTATGTGCCCTTGGCGCTGCCATAACTTAGAAGGGTTCGGGTTTGTTTAAAAACCTTCATATGACCATTTTTAAACACCAGAATCATAGAAAAAAATTATCCCTCAAGTCAGTAGAGTTTGGCCCCGTACTTGATTGTGGCTTCTGCGAGCTTTGATTGCAGCGGTACCACCTGCTTCGCCGCCCTCCTCTGTAGTATCTCGACTAGAGCGGTATAATCCCGGTTGATGGTCAAGTCGAAGTCAGGATGTATCCGCCGCCAACCGTTGGCGACGTTTATGCTCACGAGGCTGTTTATCCGTCCTGAAGATTTATACTCTTTGAGTATGCGCAAGATATCTTCATCTGATTTAGCGTCGCCTTTGAAGAGCACATTGCGCTTGTTGGGGAACTCGTCAAGCACAGACCTCACAGCTTCTTCTCTGTCGAACGCGTTGCTCACGATCTTGTCGAATCCGTACACCGCACCGTATGCTTCTGCGATCTCCGGTATATTGCGAGAGATATAGGCTTTTTTCGCACTGGGAAAATTGTCATAGAAGTCTAGCAGCCCGGGGAATGCCCTTGACTTAGCGTGCCCAAGGTGGTTCATCACTTGGTAGTTCAACTCTTCAGGGTCTGACAGGAAAGACTCTCTGAATTTTTTCCATTGGCCTTCTTCAGCGTCTTGGCCGTTTATCATCAGATCGAAGAAGCACGGGATCGCCCAAGTCCAGAACTTAGGAGAGGACAATTTATCAGGCCTGGCGAGGTAAGAGTAGGCTATCCGTTTGGCTGGGCTGTAAGTGTCCGTGTCATCAAGGTCTGATATGATCAAGTCAGTCCGTTCCATCCGGTCTATTATGGATTCAAGAGGTTCTCTTGGGGTTTGTTCATGCAAGCTTCGTTTGAATAGTAAGATCATCAACACGAGCAGCAAGGCCAGTGGTTTAAATTGGTTGTGTATTCATGTATGGACCAAGAATCATGTTTTTTGCATGATCGCCGCCATCTTATTATATTGTCGGGAGACCCTAGCTTGTATGGCATCGCCTCCTGCAGTGATTTTTGTCCATGGGATCGGATTGGCTGGTGAGGTCTGGTCTCCTCAATTGGAATGGTGTCTCTCGAACAGTATAGATGCTGTTGCTATCACTCTGCCCGGCCACGGATCTCAGAGATCGGAAGTCGCTGATGTTGAATGCATGATCCGCTCGATCACTATAGAATCGAGAAAGTACGCGGAAGTGATTCTTGTTGGCCATAGCCTAGGTGGTTGGCTCTGTTGCAAGGCGGCTATAGGTATCCCTAATCTAAAATCAGTCATTCTGGTCAATCCATTGATTGAGTTGAGCCAGCATCGGCGTCTCTTCATCTTGGCGGTCAAAGCGGCTAGGCTGATCCAAAGATTCACGGGTCCAAGCAAACGCAGCGGTGATTTCAGGGAAGGCAGCTCATTTTTCTGGCGTGCCGGGATCTATCCGTATTGCCTTGTCGTGAACGATATGGAGAAGATTTTGTCGATCTGCAAGCAGATAGAGGATAGAGGCGACGCTGTCCCTCCGGATCGTGTCATGACTACTATCGTCTTGCCTAGATGGGATGAGATGTTATCAAGCCGAGTGTCAGATGGAAAAGAGGATCTTGAACGTGTAGATGATATCGGCCACATAGTATTCCGGTCTAGGCCAGAGAGTCTCACTTCAGTTTTAGCCCGACATATTTTTGGCCAGCAGGGACGTCGTAGGTGACTAGAGCGCCAGGGACTATCTCTGCTCCGTCGCCGATCCTGCATCCGCCTACCATCGCGGCCCCGCCGATTGTGCAGTTCGCCCCTATTGTCAGTTCAGCTATCTCGAACCGATCGGTGAATGCAGCATGGGTGGCGAGATAGGCGTCCTCTCCGATGAAAGTGTTGGGCCCGATCGAGGTTATCAGCTGTGGATAGATATAGTCTATCCAGACGTTTGGAGCGATTATCGTCGTCCGCAGGTCTTGGATCCCGACACCCAGATGTTTATAGATCTTGTTCTTCATTGACCAGATAGGGATTTTCTTTGCTACCTCAGTCACGCATCGGTTATAAAACAGTCTTGGCATCCCTCCACAGACATCCATGAGGTAATCGCTTATCGGCGCAAGGTCGTGGAAGACTGTCTTTGTGATGGTTTTCTCCTTGAAGAAAGATGAGAGTATCGCCCGATCATAAGGTCCGAGGTTCAGGTTCTCACCAGAAGGAGTTATTCCTATGTGCAGCTTAGACCGTTTCGATTCATAGGACACATAAGGCTCCTTGAATCTGCTGTGTCTCTGTAGTCTCTCGATGGCATTGATTGTGATCTCTTCTAATGGAGTCGCCATGATGTCTGGATTCATCAGCTGTTTTTAAGATTGGGGTTATGATGTTCCGTCGATAACTATAAAAGCCCAAAGACAAGTCCTATCCTATCGGAGGGATCGATATGAAAGCTGTTCTTGCTGATTCAGAGGTCTGGTCATCGACCAAGGATACTGTCGTCCTCATGGACTATGAGGGCGGCGAGCGTGCCATCACTTGGCTGTCTAAAGTGAGCAAGGAGTTGGGCGACTTGCTGGCCCAGTCTGTCTGCTCCAATGATTTCCGTTTCAAGGACGCTCAGGTGATGGTGTCTTACACGCATGGCCATCTGCCTTCCAAGCGCATCCTTTTCGCCGGGCTTGGCAAGAAGGAGCAGTTCAATCTCAACAAGGTCAGGGTCGCGATAGCCGCGGCTGTAAACGCGGTCCGCCAGATGGGGGTCAAGGAGTTCGCTGTGCGTGTCGCTGGCCACGATCTTGGTGTCGAGGACGGCGCCTTCGCCACAGCCGTGGTCGAGTCTGCTATCCTCACGCACCACAAGTATGATATCCATAAGACTGAGAAGGAACCCGTCTTCCTGGAGAGGATTGTCCTTGCTGCGCAAGGCAAGGTCAAGGAGATCGAGCAGTCGGTCCGCTACGCCTTGGTCGTCGCCACAAAGACCGCGATGGCCCGTGACTTGGAGAATCTAGGTTCTACCGACAAGCCCCCGA
>Ga0074195_1002284_pt1 | contig 16569 bp, 22 predicted proteins | sample EPASupsiteHSE623_FD_64525 | JGI IMG/M metagenome (GOLD analysis project Ga0074195, IMG submission 64525) | Bioremediated contaminated groundwater from EPA Superfund site, New Mexico - Sample HSE6-23 | ecosystem: Environmental > Aquatic > Deep subsurface > Groundwater > Contaminated ...
GAAGAAAGAACTGTCAGATAGAGTGCATGAGTGCCCTTATTGCGGTTTCTCATGCAATCGAGACTACAATGCCTCCAGGAACATACTCATCGCAGGGATGGAACAGCCCGTAGCGTCCATAGAGTCAAAACCTCTACATCACATATCTGTGAGGCAAGTTTTGGCGATGAAGTGGGAAGCTGCGCCCTTCAGGACGCGGTAGTTCACTTGTGGATCGCCATTAATTATGTGCAAAAGAGGTAAAAGACGATGAATCATCCCGACCGCGTGTTCTCCTTCAAGGAGATCGAGAGCGAAGACGACCTGGTGGAAGCGATGACCGGCCACAAGTGGCCTCTTTGTTACAGCTTTTATCACGGAAAACACCTTTATCTGAGCGACGGCGAGAGCGAGGATGCACCGGAATACGCTATCGTGACCATCGACAAAACGGAAGGCCACCACGGCATTCACGGTCGCGAGGTGGGGCGGATCAAGCCCACGGGCATGAAGGCCGACGAGGTGCATAAGTTTATCCAGGACATGAACGCAGGCCGCTACTGCAGCGAGAATCCTGTCGAGGTCGTGGCCGAGCCCAAATGGCACCACAGCTGCCAGCTCTGTCGGCTGGAAGAAGACGAGTAATCCGACACTTTCGTCTTATCAGTGGATCTGCTTAGCCTTGTTCCGTCTTTATGCGGCGGTGCATTGGATGCCCCACTGCTTGCAGCGGGGTGTGCCGCCGACGTTTCACCACCTTCCTTTTTGAAAAACAGGCATTTTTAAATTAATATACTTTTAAGCGATATGATCCTGAATCAATATGATAAGATAGTATATCCAAAAAGGATCTGTTTGACGTATTGAACATTTTCGGATACAATTGATCGGATTTGTTCATTGTGTCCTGTTGAATTAGGCGAGCTTGCGCATGAACACATTGTGCACCCACAACTCTTTTATGCAAATACCTTAGATCGTTTTGGGGGATAAAAATCATAATCATTTAGCTGGATCGTGTCAAAATATCAAGCTTTCAAGATCTTTAATTGGGGATTAGAAATAAATCCTTTCCGTTGTTAAAGATCATATGTGCATGATGGACGATGCCTCCAAGCGCCTGATTCATATCTGGCAAGCTTGGGCAATTCGTCGCCAGCAAATCTCGCGAATAGACTATAGTTAGCGGTACTGCAGAATCTGGGTTTAATCAGTGAACGAATAATGGACATTTTGCAGCAATACCGAAATGAGGTGTTGGTTTGATGAACAGAAAAAGAATACTGGTGATAGACGACGATGTTGTAATTCTCAGGGGTTTTAAGCTACTCTTGGAGACAAAGGGCTATCAGGTAGATACAGCTGAGACTGGAAAAGAAGCGTTGGATATGGTACGAGGCAATTTTTACAACCTAGCCCTGATCGACATTAAACTCCCTGATCTCGAAGGAACCTCCCTTCTCGCAGAGTTCCAGCAGCTTGCTCACGATATGAAAAAAATAATTGTGACAGGCTTTTCGACTCGCGAGAATGCAATTGAGTCCCTGAATCTCGGTGCCAATGGCTATCTGGAAAAGCCTGTGACGCCGGGCAAGCTTTTGGAGTTTGTAAACGAAAAACTGGCCGAGCAGGATAATGAGACTGAACGTTATGAAAAAACGGTAAACGATCTCTTGAGAATGCGGAAATAAGATGGAAAATCATCTGGCGGAATTACATTCCTGCCGGCATTGTTTAAATTTTCTGCATCAATTATTTACCATGAGCTACCGAATTTCTATCTTGGCTTTTATCGATCTGATATCCTTCTCGATTCTTGACAGCCTATTGGCGCTGCTATGTATCACCAGATCATCGCGAAGATCTCGGATCTCGCTGATGGTCTCATCCTGCTTTTCAAGCATCCGATCCATTTTATTGTCCACGCTTCGAATCGCACTGACTGTCTCATCCTGTTTATCCAGCATCCGGTCCTGTTTATCCAGCATCTGATCCTGCTTGCCCAGCATCTGGTCCATCTTATTGTTCATGCTCAGGAGAAGTGGAATTGCCTTGTTCATTTGCGAGCATGTATTAATCGTTGCATATTTGTCCAGGGACACAATGTCTCCCGCATAGTCCTCAGTGTCAATCCTGTCCACATTCGCCAGTTCGGGCCTGCTATTTCTCAACAGTTCTTCAAAGTGAGAAAGGCTCCATTCATCTCCCTCGGCCAGGACAATTACAACCTGCTCTTTATTCTCTATGCGATTTGCAGCATAAAATCCCATGATGCCGGCATCAATTGCAGCGTCTGTGAGCGATGGCCGGTAGCCTACACCATGAACCTTCTTCCCGGTAATCTTGATCTTCAGCTTCATGTGCATAGATTACTTGTTTAGGAGACTATTTATCAATTTTCCCAGCACTTCCCTTGAATTGGCAAATGCAAACTTTGCAGGCAAGCGGATCGGCATCATGTGGTTGGCTGTCGGAGCTTCAGAGTCTGTCTGCCGGAAGTGTTCCGTAAAAGCCCTAAGCACATTTGATCCGCTTCAGCAGGCCCTCCGCCACTTCGCGGCTCTCCTTGCTCGTCCTCATGAGCGTACTCATACGAACGCAATCTCCCTGGTAGCTGCTCTTCTCGTCCACTACGAATATGTCCACCTTGCCGAGCAGCGAGCGCACGCCCTCGTCGTCGGCGGGAACCCCGCAAGCTGCCATGAACTTGGCCGCCGGACCGCTCACGGGTCGGTCGCCTACCAATGGGCTGACGGCTACTACTATTTTTTTCTTAAGCCGTTCTCGAACTCCCGGCAGGGCCAGGATGGGGCCGATGCTGGTCACGGGATTGCTGGGGCCGAGCAAGACCACATCCTCTCGGCCCAGCAGCACCAGGAATCCGGGGCTCGGGCGGGCATCCTCGATGCCCTTCAGCCGCAGGGAGAGCACCTCGGGCATGCCCCGCTGGCCTACCCAATAATCCTGAAAATGCATCTCGCCGTAGGGTGTTTTGATCATGGTGGAGACGGGGTCGTCCGTCATGGGAACGACCTTCTGCTTGATGGAAAGTGCGCCTGCCAGTGCGTCAATGGCTGAAGACAGGCTGGCACCCCGTCGAATCAGATTGGAGCGGAAGATATGGACCGCCCGATCTCTATCGCCCAGGGCGAGCAACTCCTCTATGCCGAGGCTGTGCAAAAATTCGTGCGTCTTGAAGCTGTCGCCCTTTATGCCCCACCACTTCTCTTCGTCGGCAATACCTGCCAGTGCGTAGAGGACGGTATCGATGTCGGGTGTAACCAGATTGCCTGAGATCCAGGCGTCTTCCGCGGTATTCACCACCACGGAAAGCTTCTCCGGTGCAAGAAGCTCTTTTAGGCCTAAAAGAAGCTTGGGCGTTCCTGTGCCGCCGCCAAGTACGATCATGCTATCATCGCATCATTTATCCGATACATCCAGGATGAGCATTCCCGTCTGCAGGGAATCGATCTCCTCGCAGGTCAGGGTGCATCTTTGCACCTTGTCTGAGACAATGGCGCTGTTTCCCAGCGGGTCTTCAAGAATCAATGTGAACTCGAATTGGCCGCGTCTGGCCTGGGCAACATGCTCTAAAATCTCTTCACCTTTTCGGGTGCTTTCCTCGCTGCCTGCCGATCGTGCTGATCTGGTGGCGAAGCCTACGATACCCTCGATCCTTTCCAGAATTCCTTCCACATTGGATACATAGGACTCCGAGGCATATCCCGGCTCAATGTTCACGCCAATCTCAGGGATGCGAATGGTTCCGCTGGAGGAGCGAATGACCCTGGCATCCAGGTCGTCAACCTCAGTGACCTGCAATGTGTAGCGTGCCGCCTCCTTTTGGCCGAGCAGAATGGTATCGCTATGCCGGAAGCCGCACTCGCAAACGCCGGCAATGAGCATCGCTTCGCCGAAGTATGGAATATCCTGGGTCTCCCAGGAGAACTGCATCATTTGGTTGCAGATAGGACAATTAGCTGCTGTGGTAAGATTCAATCTTTGCCTCCAACTACCTTCTCGCGGTCGATCTTTATACCATTCGGCACCAGGACCACCAGGTCGTCGCCGATGCCGGCGATGTCTCCGGACACATCATCCACCGCTTTCTTCAGCTCGCCGATAGCCCGATCAAGAGCGGCTTTATCCCTCTTCAGCCCGGCAATATCGACAAGAACAATGTTCCCGGCGTAGATCTCCTGCTTGATCTCAGGAAGCACCTCGACCTTACCAAGCTCCGCTACCCTCAAGACGATCTCGGAGGAATTTCCCATCTCCTCAAACTGTCCCAGATCCACCTCAGAGTAATCGGCTTCTCCGCTCTTTCCCAAAGCTTTGAGCTTTTCCAGAAACCCCGCCATTTTTACAATCCCCTCACTGGAAAATGCGTAATATTATATTTATATTTAGCGTCTCTACATATCCGTGAGCTTCACGCCTGCCAGGCCCATAGCCACCATGAAGAGCAAGACGATCAGGGCGAAACCGGATGATCTAAGCTCTGCCGGGAAGGCGATCTGCACCGCGAGAATGAGGGCGATCATGAGAAGCACGAGCCCCGTGCTTATGCCAATCTCCATCCAATTCTTCTTCACAAGCATAGCCAAGCCCAGCCTTAGCAGATATACTTTTTCACCACCAGTCCGCTCTCATCCGCCAGGGCGGCGACAAGGTCGCGGGTCTTTGTGCCATGCCATCCCAGCTTGATGAATTTCGGGTACACGGGCAGCCTTTCCTGAAGCGAATAGCCGTCCGGCCCATCAAGCTCGTCCGCCAGCGCTTCCAGCTCCGGCCAGGGCCGACCGGGATTGATCCAGTCCGACGTCACAGGACTCAGTCCGCCCAGATCGTTTGCACCGGCGTCCAGCAGCGGCTTCGGATCTGTGAGGTTTGGCGGGATCTGGATCGCTACATCGTCCGGCAGGATCGCCTTCGCCATTTTGACCACCGCGCAAAGCTCTTCTGCACTCGGTCGCTTTGCCTCGGCCAGAGGTGTTCCTGCTTTCGGTTCCAGCGGCTGTATGATGACCTCCTGAATGTGATCGTAAGACCTGTGAAGATTCCTGATGGCCTCCAGTGCCTCCCTTCTGTCCATCCAGCTCTCGCCGATCCCGATGAGCAGGCCGGTGGTGAAGGGGATCTTCAACCTGCCGGCTCTGGCGATATAGTCCAGTCGAGTCGCAGGACTCTTTCCGGGCGAGTCTGCATGAGCCGCCACGGTGGCCGTGGTCTCCAGCATCAATCCCATAGATGCATTGTATGGCTTGAGAAGATTGAGGGCATCATCATCAAGTATCCCGGCGTTGGTGTGGGGAAGCAGTCCCAGCTCCAGGGCCAGTTCACACAGTTCCGCCAAATAGTCCAGGAGATCGGAGACATCCGCCTCGGCCAGTAGCTTCTGAAATCCCGGCACCTCCCAGGGAGCTTCCCCCAAAGAAAAGAGCGCCTCGCTGCAGCCGGTCTCTGCTGCTCTGGCGAGGAGGCGGTATGCTTCATGCCTGCGGATCAGTCGGGCACTGCCGGCATTGCGTCGAAAAGAGCAATAGCCGCAATGGTTCCGGCAGAGATTTGTTACGGGCAGGAAGACATTTCGCGAGTAAGTAGCGCAACGCATCTAGCGCCGGAACTCCACCAGCTTCAGGACATTTCCGCGCGGGCAGTCCTCGGGAGCCTCGCCCACTACCTCGACGATGGTGCACCTTTCCCCATCCTTCAGGCCCGTGGGGTGGCACATCTCGAACATGCTGCACTCCGGCTCATCGCACTTCGCGGCCTCAAAGACGATCTTGGAGCCGGGGAATGCCTTCCTGGCATCGAAGGCGGCAATTATTGGGCTCTCTGCCACTTCAACGGCGCGAACGCCCGCCTCGTGGATGGGACATTCGTGAATCAATTCGCCGCGCGTGCCTAAAATCCTGTATCGCCGGCGCGGTTCAAGGTTGATGCATGTATTTCTGAGCTTGCAGGTTTCGCATTCGGGAGTTGCGCCCATGAAGGTGAACTCCATGCCGATGCTGGCGAGCTTTGTTCCAATCAGCGTAATTTGAGTAGTTGCCTCGGACATCTCTTTCATCTCCTATTTCATCATCATGATACAACAGAGTCAGTTTTTAAATCATATTTCGATCAATTTTTATAATATGTTGTATAATATGTATATATCATAATTATTATTATCGTCGGATTTTTAGATTATTCCCGTAGCCTCCGCAGCCTTTGCCGCAGCCTTGCGGTTCAGCCCGCTGTCCAGGATGGTGTAGCGTTCCGGTCTTATCTTGTGGGCGCTGACCAGGGCCTCAATCACCGTCTCTGCGTCGAGGTTCAATTCGGATGCCGTTATGGGCGCACCCACCTGATCCAGAGCATTACGGATCATCTTCCAGTCGCCTCCGTGCAGGTACATTATGACGATGGTGCCAAGGCCGCATAATTCTCCATGCAGCGCCCTCGATGGTGCTATGAGGTTCAGGGCGTGGGCGAACTTGTGCTCCGAGCCGCTGGCCGGTCGGGACGATCCGGCGATGCTCATGGCCACGCTGCTGGAGATGAGGGCCTTTACCACGATCTTGGCCGACTCCTCAAGGCCGGGACGAATATCGGGTGCGCTTTCCACGATCATGCGCGCCGTCATGCCGGAAAGGGCGGAAGCATACTCGCTGTACTCCTCATTTCTGAGCCGGTGGGCGAGCTGCCAGTCGAGGATGGCGGTGTAGTTTGAGATTATATCTCCGCATCCCGCTGCGAGAAGCCTGCCCGGAGCCTGAGATATTATCTTCGTGTCGGCAACGATTGCCAGTGGGGCTTGGGCGGGAACGGAGACAGCCTCTCCATTTATGGTAAGGGACGCCTGCGCCGAGCAGATGCCGTCGTGAGATGCAGCGGTAGGCACGGACAAGAAAGGCACTTTGGCGCGAACGGAAGCGAGCTTGGCGACATCTATCGATCTTCCTCCGCCTGCCCCGATGAGAAATCCGGCCCCGATCTCGCGGGCCATTCTCTCTGCGCGATCCACCTCTTCCATCTTGGAGGCGCTGGTAATGAGCGTCTTCGGCTGGTAGCCGCCGTCTTTCAGCAGCTCGAAGATCGCCTTTCCCCCCACATCATCGGTGTTGGGGCCGGTAACGATGAGGGCGCGAGGCCGCAGCGACAGGCTGGCGCAGATATCTGGAATCTCCAGCACAACTCCACTGCCTACAGCTACCTTTCGCGGCAGCTCCATCCACCTCGATACGACCAACAGCCTCACCAGCTAAAACAGGCTGTAAATTTGCGGCCTTGCGATATAAAACCATACCCTCAGACGGTCACAATTTCGGAGCGCAGGTCGCACAGAATGCGATCTCTGATTACGTTTACGTCCGGGCTCGTCCGGTTCCGAGGGCGAGGGATATTGATTTCGATAACGTCTTTGATCCTGCCCGGTCGGGCGGACATGATAACAATGCGGTCGGCGAGGTAGATGGCCTCATCCACGCTGTGGGTGACGAAGACCACCGTCTTCTTCTCTTCCTCCCAAATGCGCAGAAGCTCGGATTGCATAATGTTGCGGGTCTGGGCATCCAGGGCACCGAAGGGCTCGTCCATGAGCAGAGCGCGCGGGTCGTTGACCAGAGCCCGCGCGATGGCCACGCGCTGCTTCATGCCGCCGGAAAGCTCATGCGGATAGCGCGCCTCGAAGCGCTCCAGGCCCACCATCTTCAGGTATTGCCGGGATCTGGCCTCTCGCTCCGCTGCCGGGACGCCCTTCAGTTCCGGTCCGAAGGCTATGTTCTGCAGGACCGTTCGCCAGGGAAAGAGGGAGTACTCCTGAAAGACCATGCCCCGTTCCGGGGCCGGCCCGGTTATCGGATCTCCGGCCAGGGTAATGGTTCCGGATGATGCCTGTTCCAGCCCGGCGATGATGCGAAGCAGGGTTGTCTTGCCGCAGCCCGAGGGGCCGATGAAGCAGACGAACTCATTCTCCCTGATGCTCAAATTGATGTCGTGCAGGGCTTCCATCTCTTTGCCGTCCGACAAAAAGAGCTTATTTACGCCCTTGACCTCCAGAAGTGCCATTCAGAGCAGGAATATCGCGCCGGGTAGGTATAGATCTTTCCATTCAGGAGAATTGTTTTGGGGAGAAAATGCTAGGTGATTGTATCGATGGAAGCAATCCAAGGTTTGCGATTGCTACTTTACGCTCTCGCTTCTTGTGATAAAACCTCTCTGAATGATTCAAGACGACCTGCCAGACGTCTGAGATAAGGCAAACCTGTTCCAATTCTGTTTCCCAATTCATCAAATGATATATCCAATTCGCCTTCATTCGTGGCATAAATCTTGATATCGTCGCCTGATTTCATCAGATATGCGGAAATACCGCTGCCAATATTTACGAACGGATTCAAATCGCGCAATGTTTCAGGCTCTATAGGCAATGGTCTCCAGCCATCAATGATGTCATTTATTTCATCAATTTTCTTCGCGACAAGCAACGAACGAAGAACTCCAACATCTGCTAATCTGATTCCAATCTCGTGCTCCAGTTTGGAAACATACTCATTAGGTGGATACCTCATCACAAGATCTTCGATGTCTTCTATATTGTTGATGTTTTCTTTTGACAGCTCATCGATTATCTCCGATACATGCTTTGGCTGGGCATGAATCCGATCAGGAAAACGTCTTTTTAAATAATCCGTAATGCTTTCCAGATCAATCTCCGTGAATGGCATTATTTCTGATCCTCCAAATCTCGCTTTCCGCAAATTTTTTCTGATTGTAACCACAAGCTTAGGTCTTTTAGGGCTTCAATGGCATATTCTTTGACACTGGGATCACCATCGTCGAACGCTTTGCGCAATGAAGCAATATACGATTCAATTTCAGATTCTTTTCGCTGCCTTATGCGCTCATTCTCGTCTTGCAGCGTTTGGAATTCCCGATCAGCAATCTCGAGTAATCCTGCAAGGGCAATGAATCTTCTCTTGATTAATGTTGGAATTACTATTGTGCTTTTGTATTGAATGTCATGCTCCATTTCAGCCCACGCATGCTGCAATATCGTTCGCACTTGAATCTCAAGGACTAGATCTCTAAAGGATTGGTATTCTGCAAGACCTGCACGAGATGGATGCATTTTTACAAGGAAGTGGATGCTTTGATAGCCGAACTTACCTTCATCCAATAATTCTGCAGATTTATCAATTTTTTCCAAGATCGCAAATTCTTGTTCGATATATTCGCAAACTTCATTCACGGTCCGAGGCAAAAAGGTAATCACACGAATACCAGCCATGTCCGTAATATCTTTCAAAGGATTTGGATATTTTGGATTTGTTGGATCAAACTCGGATGGCTTGGCGGCTTTTTTACCAAAGCTATCTACCTCTTTAGCTCGCGACTCAATCGAGTGATATTTTACATGTTCATTGCTCAAGGTATCGGCAAGTATCCTCTTGGCGGCAATGGCAAATTGCTTATAATGGGGACGAATTTTTGCGTATTGCACGGCAGCAGATTTTCTGTGCGCGGCAAAGTCGAATTTTTCAGCATCATCTAACTTATCCGCCATTTGCGCCTACCTTCCTTGCATATGTCTCTATGGGAACTAAAGAAAAAGCTATGCATTGTGCGCATTTGAACCATCTCGCCTTAAGTCATCCGGCATAAGATTGGATATTTGCACATCATTACTCTGAATTGACGCGAAGAAAATGGGGTGAGGGAGAAATTGCCCTCGAATGCCCAGAAGCGTGTAGGGCCGGAGGGAGCTATTCTCCCTTTGCAACAATTATCTAACTAGCACCGGCCACTATTTAGGCTCGATCCGCGCGGGGCGAAAGTAATCTCGACAGATCTTGCCGCTCAGATCTTCTCCGGCTTTTCCAAGAGCTTTGTCTTCTTCATCAGCTCTCCCGTGCGGGCGTGAGGCTTGCGGGAGACCGAATCGCCCGCCTTCTCCAGTTCTCTGGACTCATCCGCCAGGCGTCCTGCCGCTCGCATGACCTCGTGGCCTGCGGCTGCGGCCAGGGCGATCTGCTCCAGCTCCTTGAGACGGAAGCAAGCGGCGGCATCGATGGTCGCCACGGTCTGGGCCATGTACAGTGCGCCGATGGCCTTGGCTCTGGCGTAGGGATTATGGAAGTTCATGCGCTCCGCGCACTTCTCGGGTGTGGCAAGGATTGTGGGAAGCTTCGCTTCTCCTGCGGCAATGGCCGTCATGGCTCTGTCCAGCTCCTCCTGAACCAGCCTGATTCCGCCGCAGGCTGCCAGGACCTTAAGTGCATCGGAGTTGAAGAGAGCCATCTCAGCCGGGTCGAGGAACTCGCGCTTGGCACCGATGAGCGGGTCCACGGGCAGGATGATGTAGCCGAAGCCCTCTTGGGCCAGGGCGTCGCGCGCTTCTTTCTTGGTAGGGCCGTCGGAGATGACGATGGTGGGAATGCCTTTGAAAATCTCTCGCGCCGTGGTCGGTCCTGCAGTTGCGGCATTGGGGCTGCTGATGACCACAAGCTGCGGTCCCCAGGCCTTCAGCTCCGCTGAGGCTTCGCCTTCTTTCTTGGTCATCTTGGGGCCGAAGCTGACGATCTTGAACTCGATGTCTGTTCTTTCAGCAATCTCGTCCAGGGCCAGATCGATGGCGGTCGAAGTGGCAATGTTTCCGAGCTTCACAAAACCGATCTTGAACATGCGAAGCTTGAGGGTGGAGAAAAGATAAAAGGATTGTGTCTTGTGGTTGACCGGATGCCGATTGCCGGTCGGTGATTTAAAAGCGATCCCAGACAAAAGACTGAAGAAAATGCAAGAAAAATGCAGGCATAATGCAAGCAGGATGCGGATCAGCTCCGCAGCATCGTTTTCCTGCTCGGTTATGGTCGCCTGTGGGTGAAGGCTGGATTTGCGTCCCGTGCCAAAGGGCTGCCCTGCTGCCAAATGTACGAGTCTCTCGATTGAACGCTTGAATAGTACATTCATAAGTACATTCACAAGCATCCTCATGTAACTTGGAATACGTCTTTTTAGAGTTTAGTGCAATAAAACTACCGAACTTATGTGAAAAAGTATGCCTATGGAGTTCGTGAATTCGATATTGAGTTTTAACTTCAATCGTTTAATTTTATTTATGTAATTTTTACCTTCAAAAATTATTAATAGCTAGACATCATTAAAAGATTGGGAGTGATCTTTATGGATACCTCTAGCAATACCAACAAATCTGCATTTATGATAACCAGGGCGCTGGTTGTTCTCTTGGGAATTGTAGCTCTGATATGGAGCGGCTATGTGTTGAGCTTCTTGGTGTTTTTCTTCGCTTTCTTTGCCATCATCGGCTCGCTCGGAACCCTGGCGATTGGCATTTCTTACAACAGGGAGCAGCTTCCTGCGCCCCGCTGGGCGACGTTGCTTCTGGGCTTGCTGGGCCTCATCATCGGCGTGGCGACGGTTGCAGCCCCCATCTTCATGTCTGTGGCCATCATCTACTTCATCGGAGCCTGGTCTTTGGTCACCGGCATTGCGGACTTCATCTTCGCCTTCACGCGAGCCCAGGCCGGAAATTCGCGACTGGTTCTGGTGCTGTCCGGAATCATCTCGGTCCTCTTCGGCCTGCTGGTTCTCTTCAATCCGCCCATCCTCACCGCAGTACTTCTGGTGCAGGTGTTCGGCATTTATGCCATTCTCATAGGTCTCCTGGGTATGGGATTCGACATGATGAACAAGACGGAAGCTGCCGAGCCGAAACCGGCGGCTTAATCTTTTAATTTTTATTTTTTTCTTTGCTGTCTGGCTTAAAATTCTTAAATCAATCTCTTCTTGTCATTCGATTTTGGCGTTTTTTTTTTGCGGCTTGTCTTTGCTACGATATCGTAAAGCAAAAATGCAATGCAGAACCATTTTGAAAAAAGACGTCGGCTCGCAATTTTCCCTTGGTCTTGCCAGAAGATGCGACAAAAATTAGCAGGCGAATTGGACCGCCTTTGAATTGCGATTTTTCGGTTGCTCCGTGCGAGATCTGCTTGAAGCGCGAGCTTATATTCTGTTCTTTCTGGGCTTTTCGCTTTTCATGCTCATCTTCGCTTTGTGGAAAACAGGCGCGTCCAGCTTGCTCTTGGCCTGCTTGGCTGGATCATGCTTACCCGGCCCGTCGCTGGGCATGCCCTTGGCACCCTTCTTTTTGCTCATATTATAATTCCTCCTATTGATCGCTTGCTGCCGATACTTCCGGCTGCTTCGGGAACCAATCCCAAGCTCAGGCCGATTATGCCTGATGATAATTGGCTATGATCCTAGTTATACGAATCGCTTCAATTCGGCTTCTTGTGATTCTCTCCGTCGAGCATCTGCAGGCGTGCTAGAATTAGTGGATGCAGATCTCATGGGTGCAACTCTCGGGACGTTTCGCCCGAATATTGGGCTAATGGATCAAAGCCTCGGCTGGATTTGATTATTAGGAGGGAGGCAAAAGTCTTTGGATGTAGGAGGGAGAAAAGAGGATGTCGACTCTTGCCAAGTAGAATATACGTCGATGGTCGTATTTAAGGATTTCGTTTCCTGCAAATCCGTGGCTGCTCTCTTGGATCAAAAGCTACACTTACTTTGAATGATGATCCCACGTTTGGTGTTCTCAATTGCTCAAGCCGCATGATTGCCTGGAAGATGCCGTTTTTTCTCGCCATGTGATACGCATGCAAAGCCGCAAGGTGTCCGATCAGTACTGGGAATGGTGCCGTGTTCATTCCCGGCCGTTCCTATCCATCAGCATCCCGGCCTGTCGCAGCCGCTACGCTGTGGTGGAGATGGACCTTTGGGGCCTTGGCATAGGGGGCTTTGACAGGAACGACGGCAAAAATGTCTTGCGTTCCGTCCTGAGCCTGCCGCTCAAGCGCGGATCTTTCTTCCTGGTCAGTCCGGTTTATGTTTGTGCTTGCGTCTCAACCAAAGCGGCTAGGGCGACTGCAACCAGCCTTTACCGAATTGCCACGGAGTCTCTCGCGCTTGACCAAATTACGCACGAAGAATGGATGAGCGGAAAGCGGGAGCAGGCAAGTTCGAGCGCTCATTCTCGGGGCGGCTTTCCTCCCATCAGCGGCGAGTTCAACTCGGCAACGGCTAAAATGCTGATCGATGAAGTAGGTCTCTAATCTGCATTTATCTCCCTTCCGTCATAGTCTCAGGGCAAGATCGCCGCTGCCGGCTTGCAGCCTTCGGAAATGCTCGCAAATTTGCGCTCGAGCGAATAATTCTGAATGCCGTGGTCAGGCTTTCCAGCACGTTGATCGCCGTATGTGCGGTGCAAATCGTCCGCTCCAATGTACCACAACTTTATATCGTCGAACGTCGATCCAGTGCCGGGCAAAAGTCGAGACATCATCAGTTTCGATCCCTGTGCTTCATCATTCGACTTTGCCCTTCCTCCCTTGTCCCGGTTTCTCGACCCAAATCTTTTTCGCCTAATCGGGCGAAAGAATCCTGTGCGAGGGTTGTTTCCCTGCGAGGAGAATTCCGCATGAAGATTGCAGTATTAGCTCTCACTATATTCGCCGTCGTGGCACCGTCCGTGGCTTTGAGCGATTATCAGCAAGGCGTTTTGGATGGCCTCAGTCAAGGCTGGAAGATGGCTCAGATGTATGATCAGGCCCAAACGGGAGACCCGACCGCATTTAACCTGATGGTGCCCGATTACAATGCCTGGATTGAGAGCATCTTCGGAAGAAACGAGTCTTTGATGCTCTCCACTATTGCCAAAAAAGCACAGACTCAGGCCTATTCCGTGAGCAAGACCTACACACCCATTCATTCCATAGACGAAAGCTGGAACCAGACCAAGCAGAGCTTGCTGCCCGATTCGGATGCCTATGGGCTCATCAACGGCCATCCCGCCGAGATATACTATTCCATCGGGCCGGCCATCAACGACTTCTGACGGCGGCGCATCTCCGGCTAAGAGGCGGAGGATATGGTTTTGCCTGTTCCCGACAATGGGATCAATTCCCTTTTTGGGTCGGCCCGGGCCGAGATTGAGGCAGTCGTTCGCAGTTTGACCAGCTATGATCAACTTTGTTATGGATCACCTTTATATTTCCATCTGCCAACTCATAAGGGTAGAAATGGAGAGATGAAGATGAGACTGTCACTTGCGGTAATGGTGCTCTTTGCCGTTTGCATAGCCGCTAATCTGATGCCCGCTGCCGCTAAGGATACTTTTGCACAAAACTATTCCGAACACTCCTGGGTCTTCGTCAACGGCTACATGGATGAGTCTCGAATCCTGCAGACGCAATTGGGCTATAACGGCCAGAAGATGGTGCTCTCCACCAGAGGAAGCGGAATTGCCACCAGGACCATTGATTCTCAGGTATACAGAGACTCCAGCATGGATGAAGCCTCTCTAACCATCTCAGCCGATTACGATTATAAACCTTACACGCCGCCGCTCACCCAGAGCGACCTCAAGAATGCTCTATGCGCCAAGAATTATCAGGTGGGCTCGGTTTACTCAGAGACTTACTACATTGAAAAGGATCTCATCAAGGATACGACGATCTACCAAAACGACAGCATGTCTATCTATCAGATCAGCTCCGAGATCCAGGGAACCGCCCGGATCGGCCAGCGGGTGCAAAAGAATGCGGATACGGTGCCGTCCTTCATGATGAGTGGGACGTATATGGGGTATGCCAAGATTATCTCGGAGACATTGGTGGGTAATACCTCGGTGCTTACGCTTCCTTGTCCGTAAAGCCGAAAGCGGGTCAGGATTTCCCTGGCCAACGCTTTGTGCTCAATTTTTTATCTTTATTATCTTTATTATCTTTATTATCTTTATTATCTTTATTATCTTTATTATCTTTATTATCTTTATTATTTTATGCTGTTTCTAATATTCCTCGCATTTAATCCTCTATCCTGCATTCCGTGCATTTGGCTCGTTACTGAATATTTTTATTAGCCTTTGATTTTGTTCCAGTTCATCCAGGCGATTTGTTCGCGGCTTGTTCGCGCCCTTCGCGCCTATCGCGTGAGGTCCAAATTCGCGCGAAAATGCCGATGCTGCAAAATACCTGGTTCATGCGAAGGCGCGAAGCCGCGAAGCCCGCAACGCAGCGAAGAGACGAAATCATGATTAGTGCTATGATTTTGTGTTTTGGAATCGTCCACGGGTTAGCGGACGGACCGCGGAGATGCGATATGCCGCTCGCAAAAATTGGGGTAATTAGGAGGGAGGCAAAAGTCCAGGTAACTCTTGGAGGGGGAAAGAAATGAGGTCTTGACCTTTGCCAATTATATCTACGACAATCAACGTATTTAAGGATTTCGTAACCTGTTCATGGACCCAAGCCTGTCGTATTGCTGAAGATAAAAACCGCCAATATCATCCTTCTTTCGCTAACATTCTTCTTCAAACCGATTTCGGATATTGAAATCGGACTTTGGGCCCCTCGAATGGCAAACTCTTTAAATTCCAAGATCCAAGGACATTGCAGATTTATGAAAAATGATATTTTGGGAGAGATATGATTTGGGCCACAAAGAGCTGACTGAGAAGGATTTGAGCATCGAAGAGAAGAAGGTTTTTGGCAGGATCATCGACATGTGGGCGGCTGCCAATCCGGAGAAACCGTATGAGCACAGCACCGAGGCAAATCTTCTGAAACACGCCCAAAAGGATGACTTGTCTCCTGAGACGATCCGGAAGGTTCTCGACGAGCTGGAAGGAAAGGGATTGATTCGCAGAGATGTGGAGAAGGGCGAGACCTTCATCAAATACATGGTTGGGGCCGCGCACATCGTCAAGGAGCTGCAAAAGACGGATTACGTTTTCGAAACGCGGGATTTCAAGCCACCCCATCATTAGCGAGAGGTTCCGGCGTTTTTCATCTCCGCGCCATCCCCGATACTATCTTTTTGGTATCTCTTCGCCGAATTTGCGAGCCTTCCATTCAGAAGCGATTCCAGACGCCATCCTTCAAGGAAAACAATTATAAACTCAAGGCCTGACCAAAAAAAGAGCAGAAATCACGTGGTACGGGGTTATTGGGATGATCAAGCACATTGTCATGTTCAAGCTCAAAGAATCGGCAGATGGAATGGAAAAAGCGGAAAATATTCAAAGACTCAAGTCAATGCTGGAGGCCCTGCCTGCCAAGATTGCGGAGATCAAATTCTTCGAGGTCGGCGTCAATTTCTGTGATGCTCCTGTCGCCTGCGATCTGGTCCTCGATTCCAAGTTCGAGAGCAAGGAGGCGCTGCTCAACTACCAGAAGAACCCGGAACACGTTGCTGTGGCCAACTTTGTCGGGAAGGTCTGCGAGAATAGAGTCGTTGTGGATTATGTTCTCTAATTCATGAATAAATAATAGATCAAAATGGTTTATGCGAAGGACGTGATTATCAAATGAAGATCGGAGTCTGCGGCATTGCCTGCGAGGCCTGTCCGCGTATGGTGAGCGGAACGTGCCCGAACGGAGAGGCGGGCTGCCAACCAAAGGAAAACAGGATGTGCAAGATTGCCACCTGCGCTTTTCGAAAGGGCGTGGCTCTCTGCTTCCAGTGCCCGGAGTTTCCCTGCGAGACCACGAAGCTTGGACCGATCAGCTACGGCTACTGCCA
>Ga0074195_1003084_pt1 | contig 16559 bp, 42 predicted proteins | sample EPASupsiteHSE623_FD_64525 | JGI IMG/M metagenome (GOLD analysis project Ga0074195, IMG submission 64525) | Bioremediated contaminated groundwater from EPA Superfund site, New Mexico - Sample HSE6-23 | ecosystem: Environmental > Aquatic > Deep subsurface > Groundwater > Contaminated ...
TCTTTCTTACTTCAGGCATTACAATAGTTTCATACACAGAGGATATTATAGTTCCGATTTGTTCCTGAGGATTAAATCGAAATGTTTATTATATTATACGCTATTGCACATTCATGACAAAAGAGATCAGTGATCCGTTCTGGATCATCTACATGAATCGCGGGGGTGACCTGCGAACTGTCCCCATCGACCGAGAGACTGCGACAAAAGAAGTTGTGTCCGATACATCACGTCTCGTCTCGCGCGAGGTTTCTGAACCCTAGGGGTTTCCACTTCGGTTGGGGGATGTCGTCAATGCGTTCGATGTCTTCCTCCCAGTCGACAAAGTTCTCTTCCTCTTCGTTCCAGTAGTCTTCTTCTTCAACAGGTTCGGGTTCGATCATGCCGACACATTCGGTGTAACAGTGAACACCATAGGCGAGCAATGCAATTGACATAACGATATCATCATGCATCCCCGGCGGTGCCCCATACTTCACATTACCTTCGGGCGTGAGCGTATAGGTATAACTTTGAAACTCTTTCTTCAGTTCGTTGTCGTTCGGTAACCATATCTGCTTATTCTCGATCATTATCGAGAGTGCGTTGATCATGGTGGGTTTGGAAGATGATGAAATCTTCACTCCCCGAACATTCACGCCCTGCTTCGCCAAGTCCTCGTATACAGGATCGCCCATACCAGTCGAATCGAGGAAGATGGTTGCATTGTTATACATCTTCGACACGCTCGTCACGCGCGACTTGATGTAATCCCAGTCGAGTTTGTTGAACCGCTCCAGGTAGACGATCTCCCGCGTTCTCCGCTTCATAATGGAGATAACGGTGAAATCCTCTCGTCGTCCTAAATCAGCGCCTCCTACGTAGTCCATGTCGTCGTCAGGACCATCCAGACAGTCTTTGAGGACTTCCGTGAACGTTCTGAAGACAACGCCGCCACCTTCGATGAACTGTGCTTGAATCTCCTGGTTATAGACAATCTCCGGGAGGTTCATCGCCATCTCGTCCAGTTCCTTCGGGTCGAGGAACGGGTTGTCGTAGGACGAATATTGATATGCTGCGTAATCGGCGTACTGTGGATCTTCCGAAAGTCCGTTCTGGAATATCTCGTAGAACCAGTTCTTCCCTTTCGGCGTGGAGATGATGATTGCCGAACCCTTGTTGTCGGCCAGTGCAGGACGAAGGACTTCCTTCCACACCTCCTCCTTCAACATCGCCGCTTCATCGAGGATGACGAGAAACGGACCATACCCTCGCATGGAGTCAGGATTGTCACCCGACTTCGCGTAGATGCGCGTCCCCGAGATAAGTTCTACATATTTCTCAGCCACCGACTTTGATCTGATATACTGCTTCGGCAACTGCTTTATGATCATGTTGTAGATGATCTGCGTCTGCGAGAAAGTGGGCGAAACGAGGATGATTTCCCCGTTCTTTCGTTGTAATCCCTCAATTATGGCAACTGCCGACGCGTACCGGCTCTTCCCGAATCTCCGACCCGAGGAAATGATCTTGAATCGGCGAGTGTCGTTGTATATCTTCTGCTGAAGGGGGTGGAACGAGAGTTCAAGTGCCATTCCACATGTCCGCGATTACGCTCGCCGCCTGTTCTGGTGTAATATCCCACTTCTTCGCAACCTTGAATGCGACGGTTGACTCGAAATCTGCATGATCGCTGTCAGCACTCAGGAACACGTTGTCTTCGCCCGTCAGAATGCGTAACCGCATCTCGATCCGCTTCTTCGCTCGCGTGTATTCGTCCATATCACTCGTCCCGGTTGCGCCGTTCTTCCATGATTTCATCGATAATCGGAGAGTCCATCAGCGATTCAGGATCGGCACCAGGAAGAACGAGACACGGTGTGTTCGGGGATATGTCCTTCACCGTCAGGATCTTGATGTCCATGTCCGGTGCCTTCCCCTCGGGTTTCTGTTTGTTCCCGTAATACGTCTTCGTCGCCTTCATGAGGATGTCGATGTATTGTAATAGCGCGCGCGGATCGCCTTCGAGATCGGTAATGCGTGCATACGTGTAGATCGCGCGCAGGACTTCGAACCTCAGTCCCTCTTCTCCCATGAAGAACAGGTTGATCATCCTCATGCGTTCTGTTACGTCGAGGTTCTGTGCAACACATCGCTTTCCCCCTGCACTGAACTTCTTAAGAGGACACACTGAGAAGAACTCGCATGTATCATCACACCTGATTCTCAGGTCAATTGTCTCCTCGTAAATAGAGCGTATCTCCTCTGGATCTTTGTTATCGAAAATCTCCATAGAGTTATGTTATTCCCATAATTATATAATAAAATCGAAACATATGGGTTAAATAGTGGTTTAACCTACTACTATACATGGAAAACGAAGGAACTGTCGACAAGAAAGAACTTGTTGATTTTTTGTTACGACAAAAGACTGTTGCATATGAAAATGGTATGCGCGGACTCGACGAAGGTAACATTGAATGTTTTCAAATGAACCGGGGAATTGTTCACTTTCTTGAATGGTTCATTTATCTAAAATTGGAAAAGGGGTGTTTTGACGTTGCCGGAGATATTAACGATGGCGAGTGACACATACACACAGATCACTCTCAAGAGCGCGACATATCGAACGCTCGCTGATCTGAAGGAGAACGACATCAGGTTTTCTGACTGTAAAACCATCAGTGCGGTTATTATGAAACTCATAGATATGTACGGTGACTGAAATGGTAGTGGCTGAATATGCGGGACCGTGCCCGTTCTGTGGGGATACTGATGCAGGTGCATGGGTCGAGGGGAGCGTCGATGACGAGAAGGATTACTATGTCTGGTGTCCGTCGTGTTTGATGCGCGGACCCCTAGAAGACTCTGAAACAAACGCGATACTCAACTGGAACTACATGTCACGGGGTATGTGCGAGTGGAAGAAAGTAGAAGATGGCGGGGTGGTGTTCGATGACGGTTTCTGAAAGAAACGTCGCGCTTCACCGAGGTGAAGACGCATGAATGAACGCGGAGAGATGGACTGGATCGATGTTGCGTTCATATGGTTCATAATCGCAATTCCAACGGCGTGTACAGTTGGTATCACCTATATGCTGACTCACTGGTGATTGACAATGGATGACAAACCCTGTGTTAAAGCAAGTCTGAAACAAGCAATGGTTCACTTTGTTCAGGCCGATGAGTTCAACCAACAGGCACGCGATGAGATCGAACGTGCACGGAGATGCGTTGTTCAAGCAATTACCGAGATATCTAACGACAATCGGAAACTGTTGGAAAAGATAGGATATTTCGAATATGATCATGAAACGTAAGCGCGCAGAGCGAGTTGACTGGGACGACTGGGAGGATGCCTTCATCATGCGTCACTTCCCCACGAAGAGGAAGACAATGGCGGAGATCGCCCGTGCTCTCCATCGCCCCTACAATAATACCAAGTGTCATATCACCTACATGAAGAAACTGGGACTCTTCGACGGTGTTGAGAAGGAAGACTCTGTATGGACAGAATCCGTTGAAACCAAGCGAGAGTTCATGCAGCACGTCATAGACAAATACGGACTCGGCAAGGGTGATGACAATTAGCGCGTTCCTGGAGAAGGAAAAGATCCTTGAGTGGTTGGAAACGGCATACGAAGAAGAATGTCGCGCGCGCGATTGGAATGAAAAGGATCGACAGAAAGTGTTTGCAATCTGGGAAGGTGGGGCGTGTTATGCGCTTATGGGAACAATCGGTGCTGTGAAAGCAGGATGGTTTGATTGGACCGGAGAAGGTGACTGAACATGAAGAAGTGTTTAGACTGTTTCCTCGGGTATTTCCCCGACGAGAACGAAACCTGTCCCGACTGTGGTTCCAGTAACCTAGAATCCCACTGCGAGAAGGACGTCCCGTGTCACTGTGCGAAGACGATTCATGAGACAATCGCGTTCTGTGACACATGTGGACATGTCATGTGCCCCGAGTGTGGGTGTCACGATGTTGAAGGAATCTCCAGGATAACCGGATATCTCAATGCCGTGGAGGGATTTAACAACGCAAAGCGACAGGAGTTGAAGGATCGGACCCATTACGACGCAGTGACGGGAGAGATGATCAAGTGACGCGTGTTGATGTATATGTGTGCAAGGCGTGTAACGGGTTTCCCTGTTATATGATGATTACAGATATGCCGTCACACGAACCTACAGCATGTCCAATTGAGGACAAGTCGTCCGATATTGCTCCGAAGTGGTATAGAATGAAGGAATGGGGGTTGTGTAAATGTCCGTCCTCGTAGACTGGCAGATCGTTGATGCGGTATCATCAGAGTGGATTGGTATCGATCCGTTCATCTCGTCAAACGTCCAACCGAACTCATACGACATCACACTCGGGAACGAGATGTTGTTCGACGTTCAGGACGGCATTCTTGACCCTGAATCCGACAACAGAGCGTATATGTCCGTTGCTGTGAACGGAGGATGTCTCAAACCCCACGCATTTGGACTCGCGTCAACCAGAGAGACGATAACACTCCCTGACGACGTTGTAGCGTGTATCGAGGGGAAGTCGAGTCTGGCGAGAGATGGACTCTCCATTCACTGCACTGGTGGTTGGATCGATGCCGGGTTCTCGGGACAGATCACCCTGGAGATATTCAACCAGGGTTCGCGTCCTATCATACTCCGAGAGGGGATGTCGGTTGGACAGGTTGTCTTCTTCCAGACAGAGCACTGTAAGAACCCCTATGGTGTCGAACGCGGGTCGAAGTATCAATATCAGACAGGACCAACCCCGAGCAAGTATGGTGCGAGGTTTGCGTAATGGCGGGATTTCCTAAGAAAGAGACACGGAAGATTGACCACCCGGAGGTGCGAAATGCCGGAAAATACGGCATTCTCTGTTGTATTCCGTATGGACGTTCGGGAAGCGAGTTCTCATTCGGACTCACCAAAGCGAAAGCGATTAAGGAGTATTACAAGTTCATCTGTAAGTTCATTGATGACCAGGAACAGGTGAAGATCAAGGATTTCGAAGGCGATCCAGCGGTTGAAGCAATGGTAGAAGCACGAAAGCAACAGATCCTTGAACAGGAGAACGACAGTTCTGCGTATCTCCGACAGATACTCAAGGCACACGAATCGGATGAGAACTACGAGAAATTCAGAGAAGAGGGAACAGTATGACAGAAACAATTCAGATATATGGTGCGAGTGACGATCTTATCGAAATCGAGGGCGCATTCAGACAGGAGTTCTCTCAGTATGATCCCGATGAGAATGACGGATATACACTCGCGGTATCGGACGGGACGCTTCTCGGCGCATATTACGATGACGATGGTATCTGGAGGTTCCCTATCATTAAGAAAGGGGGTCTGAGCATTGTCGAGAAGGAAGAACATGACATCTCAGACACGGACTCGTATTCAGATGTCGTAACAATCACCGCACCTCGGATAGATTGGGTGGTTTTTGGAAGTCAGAAGGCAATTAACAAGAGGAAGTAGATATGACGAAGATTTACACATGTCCGAACTGCGACAGAGAAGGAACAATGCTGATTGAGAACGGTAACCGCGCCGTATGTCAGTCCTGTGGGTGGCGAGGTTGGGAAGCCAACACCAAGATGGTTGAAATCCCCGACCCGGAACCCCCGAAGCGGAAGAAGGGAGAGCGGGTTCACACCTGTTATGTCGATGACGACGGAAATACTGTTGTAAGCGAGGAATGGTAATGTTCGATGTTAAACCCTCACCAAACACGCACCGGATTCTGATTGGCGCTGTAGACAACGCACGGAGAGTAGCAATGCAGTTCCGATACGAGATGCAGACGGGAACCGGCGTTGCGTATTGCTTTATGAAGGACAAAGAGTATGCACGGTGCACGTCGGATAGTATATTCGAAGTTCTCAATGCACTTGAGAACGATATTCTGAGCATTCCGGTGGGAACAACCGACGAAATCTATGGGTTTAAGAAGAATGAAGACGCCGAAACCCAGACAGATGAGTGAATATACCCTGGAGGCACTATCCTCCCACATTTCGTGTCCGATTTGTCATGCAACCGGAGTAAATCTGGAGCAGGTAACGCTCCAGAGACTCGAAAACGATAACATGGAGTATCGAAAAGTGCGTCACATTCGCGGAATTTGTAAGAATTGCCTCGAAAATGGACGCGGAGACGTATCAATCGACATATATCAGAGGTTTTAGATGTCATATACCGATATTTTCGGCATGGTTGTCTTCGTTACAGTCATGATAATGGGATTTATATGCGTCATTTTCCCGTTATTTGAGAAATATCTACAGCGAAAGGGGGTATAATATGGGCATATGGGAGTATATGACGGAAACGAACCGAGATAACACATTAAATGTCGACAAATGCCGGACAAATGTTCAAGACAAGTATCCAGACCTTACCACGGATCGTGTTGGACATGTGATATTTGCAAACACCGTATTACACAAACGGCACCAACCGTCAGACGATCCGGGACACTATACTGAATTTGGGTATTATTACACGGACAATGGAAACAATAGGCGGATCGTCGCGGTGAAGAGTGGTAACCCTAATTACAGACGGCGATCCGATATTCCCGACGACGACGTGTTATACGACGCCGAGGACTGTGAATGAGAATCGGTATTATGGGAACCCACTGCGCGGGAAAGACGACTCTCGCAACGGAACTGGCACACAGACTGGAACTCCCGCTCATATCGGAGATCGCCGCAACCATTCCAAAGGAGAGGAGAGCATCGATTGGAACCCAACTCGATATCCTGTTCAACCAGGTGAAGTCCGAGATGCCGTATTCGGAGTTCGTGAGCGATAGAACCGTCTACGATAACTGGGCGTATTACTATTACTGGGCGTGTAAGAAAGGTTCGACACCCACACTCGATATGAATGTCTTGAACTTTGTCGATTCTTACGTGGCGAGGAAGCGATATACGCATCTGTTCTTCGTAGATGAATACTTCAACCTCGAAGACAACGGTGTCAGGGACACAGATCCTCAGCAACAGTCGTTCGTATATGACCTGCTCCGGGAGCGATGTGGCGATCTTGAGCAATGTGGAAAGAACGTCATACCGATAAAGGGATCAACCGAAGAGAGAATCGAACAGATCATGAGGTTTCTTGAATGAGCGATGAAGATTGGGTTACCTGTCCTCACCGATATGGAGAGCGGGGCGCGTCGTGGTGTCGACTCTCCGGTGGTGCATGTCCTGTTGCATGGAAGATGGGACCGTGCGTGAAGGAGTCGGGCGAATGACAATCTGTCACCCCGCAATCTTCACGGATAACGCGGCGGTTGCACGGGACTATGCGGCAAAGGTTCCAATCGAAGTGATTCAGCAGCGATACGGACTGACGAAGAACGCGATAAAGTCGATATCCAGGTGGTATGGCGCACCGAAGAGTGTTACCGGAATCACCGAAGACGACGAACCCGAAGTGGTGCGACTCTATGAGGACGAGGGACTGTCCATGACGGCAATCGCTCACCGGTTCGGACTCAAGTCGAAGCACGGTGTCGAACGTGTCCTGAAGGCGCGCAATGTCACGATGCGACAATCGGGCAACCACCCCGAACCGCTCGCCCCGGAGTATTACGACTTCTACATCTGGCAAACCAAGCAGGGATACACGGACGGTGTTGCGAGAAATGCCGCACGTCGCATCAAGCGGTGTCATCTCGCAGGTGCAACCGACCCCGATAAGGAACTCCCCAAATCGCTCCGGGGAGGCATCAACCCTGCTGCGGAACGCGGTAGGAATCTGACTGTAATGCGACGATACGCAGAGTTCAAGAAGGCGACTAAACATGACTAATCTTTTATCAGCGAGAGACGTCTCTGAGATGACAGGTATCTGTTACTCCGCTATCAAGCGGCGATGTAAGAACGGTAACATCCCCTGCACCTGGGACGGAAACCGATACTATATTCGACTGGAAGATGCAAAGACTATTACACGACTGAAGTGTGGACGGAAACCGAAGTGCCGAGAACATACAAACCCGGTGGAAAGTCGAAGTATGGTAACGTCAAAGTCAAAATCGACGGATATACCTTCGACTCACAGCGAGAACGAGACTATTATCTTGAATACAAACTCGATCCGGAAGTCGTTAACCTCACTGTTCACCCGCGCTATGAACTCACTCCGAAATACACCAACGCCGAAGGAGTCAAGAGACGAGCACAGCACTACGTTGCTGACTTCCTGGTCACGTACCGGGACGGTCGAGAAGAGGTGGTAGATGTGAAGGGAATGATCACTCCTGTTTTTAAGATTAAACAGGTTCTCTACGAGATGCGATACGGGAAGGTGATTACAATTGTCAAGTGAACCACTTCTTGTTCCATGTCAATTGTGGCATCGACATGCGATGTGGGGTGTCGTAATCTGCGATCACCCCGACCGCACGGAACTGTTACCAGTGTGTGACAAATCGAAATGTCCATTGGGCGGGGTTCAGAAAGAAGCGATTTCCTGCGTTTCTCCTGAAGTTCTAACGCTGCGCGAGGATGCTGACCGCACCCTCAGCAACGAACATACAGTAGACGAGGTTTAGTATGACAGACTACTTTTGCAACGACTGTTGTAGCGACGACGACCCTGCTTGCACGTTTTATACGTGTTGGATGGCATTGCCACAGAGATGTCCGATTGATGGTTCTGAGTGTACGTGGATAAACGCGAACACGGGACGACCCGCGTTGGAGTCGAGATGACCATTGTCGTTGAAGAAGACGGAACCGAACGAGAGTGGCCACACGGAGAGATGATGGAAGCATATGACCCTGGATACAGAGAGCGACATGCACGGGAAGTGTTAGCGAAACTGCTCAAGAGCGACTGGTATAAGGAGATGTTTGAATGACTACATGGAAATGTGCGAACTGTGATGGTTATAGTGCGTGTGTGTTTGACGATGCTGTGAGCGACGGTTCGCTTGGATCAGACGCCCCCGACGTGTGTCCGTGGAGTTATAAGGATGAGAGATCTAGCGCAGCGTGGGTTGAGACAGATAACCCAGGAAACCCTAGGACACAAGAGATAGACGCACTGCTCGAAGTCATCAAGCAGAAGGATGCGATCATCGACAATTGTCGAAGTTCTTTGGAAGAATATCGACAAACAACGTGGGACCAACTGTCACAGATTGGGTATCTGAAACAGGAAGCAGATCCCGAACTGTACCAGAAACTCAAAGATGAACAGCGTATGGTGAAGACCCTGAAACTCGATCTTGAACGTGCGGAAGATCGGCTCGTTGCCCCGCTTCACAGAGTGAAGATGTTGTTTGGAGATCTGTTTCCCTTTATGATCCTGATGGTGATTGTGTCACTTGGAATCGGACTACTCTGGGGATCGTGTCTCTAAACCCCGTATATTTTACAGGAAGTTCGTTGATTGTCGATGTATACCCATAGATCCAAACCGAGTATCAATTGGAGAACGAACCGGATCGATCTTATCACGTCAGATTCGCCACCTCTACCAATGTCGGAGATTCAGCGGAAAATTCGGGAGCGTGTATCACTGAGAAAGCATATGTCGGAAATATGAATCAACAACTACCATCAGAATCGTATCAGACCGCTGTAGATTGATTCTAAGACACTCTCTCCCCCTTACCCATACTTCCTATCGTCTTTACTATTTTCAACGCTTAAATCTCTTCTAAATGCGTGTATAATATTACTCGGTGAACGACAGGTATTCCTCATCTGATACAAATCCTGGGTAATCTTTGATCTGTTCCCATAGTCTGGGACTTACCCATCGGGGATTGTAGTGACCCTTCTTTCGTCGCTCGGCCTCCCATTCCTGGTTCGGAAGGAGGAAACACGTCTCAAATGACCACACCCACGGCATGTTGGTTACACCACACCTTCCGACGGTAGCACGACCGATCCGAAATGGATCAGGCGGTGACAGTTCGCACAGACCAAGACACACTTTTCCAATTCCTCCAACATCTGCTGTCTTCCCCGCTGAGACATTCCGCCAACGATATCGCGCTGCTCGCCGTCTTTGTGGTGAAAGTCGAATGCAGCGGCGTTGTTTCCATCATACGCATACCCACAGACAACACACCGACCCCCTTTCGCCGTCAGTGCCACGGCCTTATTTTTCGTAAAATATCGCTTGAGATACCCACCGGCAACAAATCTCTTGTTAATATCTGATTTATTCTTCTGATAATATTCTCGCATATACGCGTTCCATTTTGCTTTCCGCTCCTCATCTGTCTGCTTTATTCTTACCATTACCATATCTATATGTTATATATGTTTAAAAATATATCTAATATGTTCTTAATTTTAGATAATCTATAAGAACGACTAAGCGGGGTTTTTGAAAGGTTTTTCAGATGTTTTGGGGGAATTGGAGCACGTAACGAAGGATTTCGCAGAATATCTCTTCTGCGCAGTTCGTATATGGCCAGGTGAATAATAATCAGTGGTGTGTGGTATGCCTCCATATATAGAATATATAATTAGAATATATTAGTATAGAATTAGAATATTATATTCTAAGTAAATGAATTGAATATTATATGAATACAGAGCATATTGTATATATTAATTATATTTAATTAGAATATATTCGTATTGAATAGAATTAGAATAGAATACTATACCATATTAGATAGAGACAGAGTGCTCTATAACGCATACAGACGAGTTCTAAGACCGGGTAGTGAGTAGGCCTAGTGTTAGTATCAAGTGATGGTTAGACTAGGTAGTATCGTTACTACGATTTCAACATTAGTTGTAGCGCAAGGGTATGGATATGTGCTCAGGCAGTGGGGCGCGTTAGAGACCTGGGAATAGGGTAACTTCGTTAATTGTCGAAGTGGTTGGATGTATTATTATTCAATAGGTTAAGTATTCTAATATTATACAAAAACGATCATGAAAGGTTTATCATCTCATCGGTGCAAGGATGTTATGTCGAGAGTCGCAAGGCAACCGACAACAAAAACACAATAAAACGAAGTGAAGCACTCTAGGCATTGTATGGAGTGTGGATCGTATAAGCAGAACCTAAGAACCGGAAGGGTATGAGGTGGCTCTAGGTGTGACAACCAATGATGAGTCTTATACTGATATGGTGACGGTGGCCTACTACTATACTACTGCTTGTAACGCTCACTGTACCGTTATGGGCGGTTTTGGGTAGTGGGTTAGTAGATACTACCTATGGAGTGTAAAAATGGATTACAAATACGCATTACTCGCGTTATCGTGCTTATGCATGATCGTATCGTATATGATCATCCTAATGACAATTTGGTAATGATCGATTCTCTTTATTTATCTAGTAAGTCGGTAACACTCTAGTTATCGACCTAGAATAGATTAAGGAGAGTGATGTAAACAAACAACTTAACGAAAACGGATTCGATTTGCCTTATGCCTTATGGGTTCATTGCACGTTCTGTAATACAATATCAAATAATCAATACCTCTTTCAGAGCATAAAGGATATCGGATGTCCCGGTATCCGTGCATTAGATATAGGTAAAAACCATGGCACAAATGGCAGACATTACCGCGCGAGAATGGATCGATTTAATCGATTCTCTCGTTATTGGAAAGAATGAGAATGATAAAATCTTCTTCTTCTGGTCACCACCATATGCGACAATTGGACTATCGGCAAACGATTACCGTCACCCAATTGATCACATAACAGTAAGTGAATGGTCCGGCATGGATGATGATTTTAAGTACGGATTCGTTAACGCTATCGACCGTGCCGGACTGAGAATGTTTGACAGAGCAATTTACCTATAAGGTGATAACCATACTCCATCTATGGTTGAGAATGTGGCTTAACTCACAGAATCCGTATGCATTATATGGATATCTTGAGATGTATCGTATTTTGAGTATTAATTAAAATTAGGTGAAAACAATGGCAAATCTTGATGATTTCAAAACAGAAGTAGAACAATATCTTCGTATCTATCCTGAAGGTTGGTTCATTCAGGACAACAGCATCCGTAATGCAGACGAAGTAGCGGAAGATATCATATCTACCGCAAGGTATTACGGGTTCTATGCATACGATCAGAAAACATACGAACGGCGGTTAGGCGATCCGTTCTCGGATGATTATTCTGAGAACATCGGTTACCTCATGGAAGAGGCGATCGAGTATCTATCTATAACCATACCCAAAGGATATTGGATCGGTAACGATGGATATGCGGGAGGATTTGGTATTTGGAAATGTGAGGATGATTAAATGGAATCTCTCTTAATTGACAACAAACCATCAGGCATTATCATTCATAATGGTGGATTATACGAGATCGATCATTATACCGATGATGGTAAAATGGTTCTAAGACCCGCTAAAACATTACTCGATTAATTCCTTTTTCGATTCGTAAAGTCATGTGGTTTTGTACCATATGACGCGAAATTGAACTAAAGGAGATGAAAAACAATGGTAACAAAAAAGGAAGAAAAGAGAATTGAGAGAGAAAACGCAATTGCTGAAGTTAAGAAAATACTTGAAACAACCAAAACGCGCGAACAATGGCGGAATGGTAGTAAGTCTGAAGTCCCGTTCCTCTATACCGTTCTGCGTCATGTGTCACGTTCTGGTATGTCCAGGTCGATTGATCTCTATTCGATCTCTAACACGGGAGAGAGATACAGACTATCATACTATGCAAAGGTGATCCTTGATCTCTCATTTGACACTAAAAACGATGGTGTGAAAATGAGCGGTTGTGGTATGGATATGGGTTTTGCCCTTGTCTATAATCTTGCATCTGCTGTATATGGTGATGGTTATGCGATCGCGCAGGAGTGGATGTAATGAATCCAGATCTTACTCTTATATTCCGTGAATCCTACAACACATCAACGAATGGTAATATAACTGTTGAACTTCTCTGTAGGAAAGGAACGTTTATCGACGAGTGGATTGTTCGTCAGACAGGAATGGGACAGCATGATTCTATCTTCTTGAGTGAAGAGGCGGCGCGAACCGCTATTAATGCGTTAAAGTGGACACTATTATTCTATGGCGGAATCATAAGGCGTACAGAGTGATCCACATGAAATCTAAACAATTTCTCGATGACTGCATATCCCGTCACAAATCGAATTATCCAGACGCATACGCGGCAGGTGTAACTCTCGGGATATGCGAATATACAGAGATGTGGATGGAAGAACTATGCGGATATGCTGATCTGTGTCCTCATGGTCATGATCCATCTACATGCCCGGAATTGATCCACGAATGCAGATATCTTATCGCTGAGATTAAATCCAGCGTTAAGCGTATTATCCACCATTAAAGGAGTAACTAACATGAAACTTTATAAAAATATAGAGTTTATAATCTCTATTGTCGATTACGAGATCCACTCATGTGAACGGGTATTATCAGAAACAAATGATACAATATCAAAGATTGACAAGAACGACACAGAGAAAGTGATCCACACACTAGTAAAGATTGGTGTGATCAATGGCCAATTGCTAGAACTAAATCGTGTTAAAGACAGGTTGGAAGTGGTTTTAAAACATAATCCAGAGGAGTAAATAACATGTTAAAATCAGGTTGGAATCTTCCGCCAGGTTGTTTTGAATCGGATCTACCCGGCAATAGACCCGAGGATATCCTTTTCGATGAAGTGTGTAACCGTACCTGCGACTCCTGTAAATGTGTCGAGGTGTGTAAGCACATTGAAAACGGAACCGAATGTGATTGTCCATGTATCCAGAAAGCGATGGATGCGGCACACGAACCTCCAGAGTATGAGGAGTATTAATAATGAAACCAAAAACCCGTATTTATGAAACAGATTATGTATATGCAAAAGAGAAAGGAGATGTTCCGTGGTATCATCCTACAAATGGATTATACTTTGAAAAGAAAGGTAAAATGCCTCCAGACGGATACCGACGAGTAAATCCTATCCGCAATGCAGGACAGAAATATACCCATATCATTGCTACTGAGATGTTCGGTAAAGATGAAGTCCTCTATCTCGATTGGATAATGGATTATGCGGGTAGGTGTCCCATGTGCAGTGGTATCATGCATAAGATCCATGCATGTGTACATAGAATCCCAGATAGCGGATATGATGTAGAACAATGCTATGATTGTAGTTATTATGAATGACGAATGGGTAACAGTTGAAATTCGAAAATCAACGCGGGACCGGATAAACGAATGTGGTGTCCCTGGGTTCGATGTTGACGAAGTAATAAATGATCTGATTACGTTTTGGATAGCGGCGGATCGGGATTAAAATGAGAGGATTCATGCCCGCAAGGGAACTAAAGTCCCTGGATAATCATATCACGGGACATTACGGAGAGGATCAGTATTCAGAAATAGAACCTGATCCCGCTGATAACATCCCGGTAGAAGTCCATCCATGTATGGAATGTAACTGTGACAAATGTATTGACATATTCTGTAAGTATAACAAATATGATGAGGTGAACACAAATGAGACTTAAAAACAAAGCAATGATCTATGATCTCTTCTTTAACGATCCATATGAAGATGGAGTTAAACTAGAGTCAGAGTGTGTGGCCGGTGGAGCAATTATATTTCGTGTATCGGGGAGACTCGGAAATGGAAAGATATACACGAACATCACCGGATGGATGTCGCATTACGAGAAAGAGGAGATCGACGGGGTGTCCCTTAACGATGCAGTTGATTATATTTGGAAAGAGCGAAAGCGATTCGTCGACAACCGGAGCAAACCATGAACAACCTTACAGACGATCAGAAACAGGTATTAGAGGAGATCCCTGGATACGTCCGTATTGAATCGTTACGGAAGTATTGTAACTTCTTCATCAACGATCTAATGGAGAAAAATGATATGTTCAGTATGGGGAAGTCTGTTGCACTCTGTCAACTTATGACCGATTTACACAATGGATATCTTACAGGAGAGGTGGACTAAAATGGACGAAATTAAATTTGAAAACCTAACAAAGCACCACATTAATGTGATCCGGGGGGATGGTGGAGTAGATTCTATCCCTCCATCTGGAACAGAGGCACGGGTATATAGTACCCAGGACACACTGTCAAACGTAAATGGATACGATATCGTACAGACCCGCTGGGGAACGGTTGTGGGAGTCCCTGATCCGCGTGAGGGGACCGTGTATATCACGTCCTCACTTGTCGCTATGGCATTACCGGAGCGAAGTGATATCGTAACACCTAACACCCATCCTAGAGCCGTGGTGCGGGACAGAGAGGGCAATGTGCAGGCGGTAAAGAGTTTCCAGTGCTTCTGGAGGTGTTAATCGTGGGAGGATTCGGTACATTCTTCTCATGGTGTATAGTCCACTGGTTGGATTGCCTTCTGTTAGCATTCGGCTTGAGTTACTTTTATTATCTTGGATGTCTATTCATCGATTGGTTGATCATCGAGGTAATACCCTCATTGATCTAAGGAGATGTAGCAATGAAAACAAAATTCGATATCGGGGACATTCAGTCCCTCTGTGCAACGCGGAAGAAAGACGAAGAAACGGGAATTACCTACGATTATACAATTGTATTAGAAATGTTCCCGGATCGTCCGGTGCCGATTGATGCAGACGAATACATGAGACTGTCCCGGTCGTTCTCCCGCCGTTATAAGAAAGGGGAACTGATCGAAGCATAGTCTAGAATAGCAAACCGAACAATTAATCCTCTTTTATAACCCATATCTATTACAGGGAGTGAACACTATTCCACGAAAGGGTAATGTTGTTATCGGTGTCCTCGATGAAGTCGGGGAGACTACGGTAAAGATTGAGAGTGTCGTCTACAAGGTCGCAGAGAACCCACAGAGGTTCCTCAAGAAGTATAAACCAGGACAGCAGGTATATCTCTCTCTGAAGGGCGAGACTGTCTCATACATGAAGGATTATAATGACTGGAAGGCCGAGTTTCCATCGAAAGCACAGGCGCTAGCAATGAATACATTTGCCGAGAAGGTCGAAGCAGCAGCGGAGAAACTGTCCACCGCCACCCCATCTGTAAAGGTATCAACGGGAGACGATCTCCGTATCATGAACTCTGCTGCTGCATGTGCTACGGGGTTGGTGAAGTCCATGATCGAGAAGGGACTAATTAGCAACGACGTGGAGATTAGGACGACAATGAATCAACTTATGCACGCAATCTACAACGACCAGAAGCAGATTATTGGAGGTAACTGAAATGGTTTATCCTAAACACAAGGAGACAGACACTTTAGACACTGCAAAGTTGCTAGAATATATAGAATCCCTGATTATAGTTGCAGACAGGAACACAAACCAATACGATATGTTCCGATCTACATGTATGGGGATTCTGCAATGCAAGATCAAACTCGGGGAGTTTAACGTGGAAGATTAAACCGTAACCCTTTTCTAGTCATACACGCCAGTTGAAACTGGAGGTAATTCCTCTATGGGAAAAAAGTGGCAGACAACCGTTTATCTACCTGAGCAGTACAGAATGGATGTCAAGGCACATAAACTTGATCTTTCAAGCATGTTGACAGAGCAAATTACATA
>Ga0074195_1003086_pt1 | contig 16549 bp, 12 predicted proteins | sample EPASupsiteHSE623_FD_64525 | JGI IMG/M metagenome (GOLD analysis project Ga0074195, IMG submission 64525) | Bioremediated contaminated groundwater from EPA Superfund site, New Mexico - Sample HSE6-23 | ecosystem: Environmental > Aquatic > Deep subsurface > Groundwater > Contaminated ...
CACCCCTCGTCCAGTAGACCTAATTGCTGGCGTTGGACCCGGTTAATATTGACGGCGCTACGGACAGCACTGGCGCCACCGTGCGGGCTCGCCGCGCTGCTCAAATCCACCCGAGACGGCCACGTCGGCCTACACGAACCACCGCGCAAAAGACAGCTTCAAAGAGACATGTTTAGAGACCGCTTGCGGACGTGGATATTAGGTTAGCGCCTATGGGGGGACCCCCTGAGGTGTACAGAGAAGTACATCGAGGAGCGGCGACGAGTTCTGACGCTGCAGACGGGGTGCAGATGGGGGATCAGGGAAACAAGGGCCGATTGACGGAATCGAGCGTGTTTGTTATTCTTCTGTCCCAGCTTGAAGGGGGTCTTTCGTCGATGGTCAGCGTCGCTCAATTGATGGTGTTTTCCTGCATACTGTTGACGTCCCTTTTCGTCTTCACCGAGTAGTGTCCCATCTTGCAGGCCGCATCGCGGTCGTTCTTCATCTTTTCGTCGGTTCCTGGTTACCCTTTTGCCAGGGTGGACCGGTCCTTCTTCGATTTCCCGCTGCCAACCGGCTGGAGCCCGGCGGTCTCTCCCGTGGATTCGAACTCCTAATCGAGGATCGAATCCTGGAGGCAAAGCAAATTGCCCAGAGAGCGTTGGCCGTGAACCCGGATGATCCCGAGGCTCTCGCGTTGGCGGGCACTGTCGAAGTCTACCTTCTCGATCTCGACCGGGCCCAGCAACACTTCGACCGAGCGACACGGAGCGGTCGTCGAAGCTTTCAGCTCGCGCTGCGACACGGGGACCTGGAGATGGCGCGGGGGAATTTCAAGGCGGCTCAACGCGACTACGAGCTGGCCCTCAAGATCGATGGACGATCGGCCCTGGCCCGTCTGAACCTGGCCGCGACGATGCTGCAGGATCAACAGGTCGAAAAGGGCAAGGCGCTCTTGTCCAAGGCTTTTGAACTGGGGTTGTCAACGCGGGAAGAGAAGATCACGGCCCTCCTCACCCGGTTTCTTTTGGGCGATGTCGAAGGCACTGAGAAGGCCGTCGCTTTGTACCTGGAGTCCAACCCGCCGGTGGCCACGATCCTTTTCGTGCGCGCCATGGTCACCCTCCGCTCCGGGCACATCGATCAAGCAGTGGAACTGCTGCGCGCAGTGGCTGACAAAGGGATCCAGAACGCCGCGATCGTGTTCCAGGTGGCCAATCTCTATGTGGCTTTGAACCGCGTCGCGGACGCGCATGAGCTCCTCGGAAGGGCTCTCAAGCTGCACACGCGATCGACCAAGCTCGCGGACCAGTTGCGGATGGTCGCTGCGAGGTTCTTGTCTGCCGGGCAAACGAAGACTCTGCTCCGGGAGCCGTTCGAGGTGACCTACGAGGTCTCCACATCGCCGGATCTGTTGGATCGGATTCTCGACCAGTGCAAGCGACACTACGAGTCGCTCGCGAACAGGATGTCGATCAGACCGACTCGCATCGTTCTGAAGATCTTCGACAGTACCGGTTTCACGTCGCCCGCGTATTACAACAACCTCACGGGAGACATCACGATCTCCGGAAGCTTTTTTCGTCAGGCTCAAGGGCATATCGACGGGTTCGTCTCCCACGCGTTCAATCACGAACTGGCCCACCTGTTCGTCTGGAACGCCAAAAATCAGACCACCCGATCGGTGAACTGTCTGTGGATCGACGAGGGGTTGGCCGAGTTTCTGTCCGGAGGGGTGGACTACCTCCGCGATCTTCCCCTTGATCTGGCGAGCTCCTTTGCCGATGGTCCTCTAGCCATGTCTGATCTCATCGGCAACATCAACATGCTTTGGCACGACAAGACCAAGAACGTGAAGGCCTATGTCCAGAGCTACTACATGGTCGACTATCTCATGGAGAAGGCCGCCTCCGGGCGCACGGCTCTGGTGAAGATCCAAGATCTCCTGGACAGGGTCGCCCGAGACGTTCCACTCGAACAGGCGATCGTCGCGGTCTACGGGATGGCCTACGTCGACTTCGAGAAAGGCTGGAGAAGCCACCTCAGCTCCCGGTTGTCCGGTGGGGAATGACCCAGTTGAGTTGAATCGACGACTGCCCCCATTGCTGGTATCAGGCGTCGAAGCCCTCATTGGAACCGTGCGAGTGGTTTTCCCCCACACGGCTCGCCCGCAGACGGTGCCCGTGAGGGTGCCGGTCAAGTTCGGGCTGCCAGGTAGTTCGACTGTGCCACATGCGAGCTCCACTGTCCGTCACCAACCGCCGGGTATCTCAATCGCCCCCGGTCAGAGAACCGAGACGAAGAAAAGCTGGCTCCTGGAGTCAGCGTCCCGATGGAAATCGAACAAGAGGCTCGACCGTGGTAGTCCGAAGCGTGAGCTTCCCCTCACGATGGGCCTTGAACTCCTTCAACAAGCACTCTTCCGTTTTTTACGGCAACTGATCGACCTTCGTAAGCGAGAAGGTCTTCTCCGAGTGGAGCTTTCCTCCTGAATCCTGGCGGACCTCGGGAGTGACCAGGGTCGCTTCGACTCGCCAGTCAGTGGCGGCGCCATGAGTGGATACTGTGATCCGGAGCTGATCATCGAATTGGGTGAGCCGCTGGCCGCCGCGGTACCACGCGAGGTGGAGCGTCTCGCCCGCCACGGGAGTCGTCCGAAACTGGCCCAGAGCCGGAACCCGAACCGCAACCTTCGCCAGGGCTCCCTCCATCTGCACGTCGACCCCATCGATGAGCGTGATCTGATCGAGGAACTTGAGCCAGATGTTCTCCTCGCAGACAGCGCAGTAGCGCACGGACTCCATCTTGCGCATCAGGCAAGTCTCCCAGCTCGGACGGTAACCTTCCACCTTCAGGGAGCGACTGAACACGGGGTACGCCCCGATCGCTTCCTCATCGAAGACGCAATCGGCCGCGCACTCGTGGACGGTCAGGTTCGCAACCCAATTGTCTCCATCGTGCACCTTTTCTTCGAACTTCAGCACATGGTGGCCGGCCGAGAGACCTCTGTTCACAAAGAGATGGTGGAACGCGCGATCCTGGTGACCGGGAGAAGTGACCTCGAGCGGCTGACCATCCAAGCTGACTGCGATCTCGCCCGGAGTCGCGAAGCCCGACATGCTAAGATTGAGGTAGGTGTGGGCCTGGGTGCCGTCGCTGTCGAACTCAGCGGTGTAGGTGCCGTCGCTGAGGTGATGCCAGGGCCAGCCGAGGAATCGCGCCCGAATCGGTTCCTCCCGTGCGGGCCGACTCAACCAGTGCTTCCAGGAGAGGGTATTCAGACTCCTGGAGTGGTTGGCTCCGAAGTAACCGCCACCGTCATATTCCTCCCCCACGCGGCCGAAATTGTGGCCTAGCTCGTGGCGCAGAACCATCGAACCGCTGGTACGCGACGACGTGGAGATCGCGAACTCCCCGCCCAGCCCTCCATAGTGGGGGTCGTTCGCGATGATGACCGGATACTCGCACCCGGGGGCCGCCTGGGAGGATTCATGGGCGGCAGGTGGATTTCCGCAGAAGATGGCGCGCAGGGTGTTTCCGTCTCGATAGAGCTGGTACGCCGTATTCTTGGCTCTGTCGCGTCCAATACCTGACTCGGCTGATGCCCTGTAGACCGCGTACACATTGAACAGAGGCTTGAAGGATCGATAGGTCGGGGCCTCAAAAAGCTCGGCCAAGATGCGGCGAGCGTCGGCGAGGAACTTCTCGCGTTCGGTAGTGGTATAGCCGTCCCCCATGATCACGAGGTCTATGCGATTGGCCGAAGGGCCGGTCTCCAGCAATTTGACCACCTCGTCCTGACCATGGGGCACTCGACTTTCTTCAAGCAAGAGAGCCACTCCTCGAGACCTCAGCGCTCCGACGACTTCTTCGCGAGTTGGTCCGTAGAGCTCGACGATCTTGTCCGGACTGATCGGTTGCTCCTCAGCGATGACGCGCGGATAACTCACTTCTTGGAGGCGTTCCTTGACACTCGACGCCCACTGCGGCCAGGGCCCCATTTGAAGCAGGCGCGTCGTTCCTTTTCTGTCGACCGTGTATTGTGCCCAGTAACGGGTGCCTTCATGGCCCCAGGACGGACCCTTGGTGACCAGAGCCAAAACGACTGACAAAGCGAGGACGGAAGGTGACAAAAGCCTCATTCGATCGAACCCTTTGTGACACGTAAAGAGGAGTCGTAAAGGCGAAAAAAGTATGCATGCGGGCGGACGGTTTGGGAAGCCGGTTTCTTTCGCGATAGCAGTCGTGTCTGTCACGTCACTCGAGGTCTTGAGCTTTCCTCCGCGCCAGGGCGTATACACCAGCGGTCCGACCCATATGTGGCTCGCCATGTGGAGGAAATTTGTCGTACAGGCCATCCCACCAAGGCACCGCTTCCGGTCATGATTTGGTGAATGACTGTGGGCTCATCGACCATCTTGTTTCAGCTCACCGCGTTGTGTACTCTGTTTTGGCGGAGAGCCGTTTCGAACACGTTGCCGACCAGGGGTGATCCATGATCTCTCGATGCGGAAGGCTTTAGACTTTGCCAAGAACACGGGCGCGCACTACGAGCCGCAGAGGCGAGCTCTCGGACGACTCTCCGTGGCCGGAACCTCAGAAGATACTCTCGTGGATCGGAGAGATCGGGTCTCTCGAGATCCAAGAGGTTCGGCCGATCCGCACCGGACGGACCCTCATCGTTCTCTATCGTTTTCGTGACCGTTTCGGCGATAGAAAGAGCGTCGTGCTTCGGATGGGAGGGAAGGACACCTTCCCGAGGACCAGCCGGAACCATCATCTCCTTGCGGCGTTGCTGGACGGGGATGGCGTCGAGGGATGGGGTCGGGAGTTCGTGGTCCCAAGGCCGTTGGTGCTCCTCCCGGACCACCGCGCGTCTCTGGTGGAGGGGTTCGATGGCATCCATCCGGTGCGTCTGGGCTCGACGAGATTTGATTCGGAAAGCCCATCGGAAGAGTTGCAGAGCTGCCGGCGCACCGGAGAATGGCTCGCGCTCTTCCATCAGGTCGCCTCCACGATCGGCGAGGAATGGGTCGAGTTGCCAGGAGGATCGAAGACCAGGGATCCCGTCGTCCTCGCTAAGGAGATCGGCGAGGTACGGCCGGATCTCGTCTTTGTTCTCGCGAGCGTTCTGGACTGGATCCGGCCCCACATGGGACGGAAGTGCCAGATGATCCATGGGGATTTTCACCCGCGCAACGTGCTCCTCTCTTCCCGGGCCGTTTGTGGAATCGACTTGGAACGTTCTCGAAGGGGAGACCCGGCCGAGGACCTGGGATCTTTTTGGGGGCGTTCTCGGGTGATGGCGCTCTTTTCCGGAAGAGACGCGATCGGACTGGAGCCCGCTCTGCAGGAATTCGTGAGAGGCTATCGGGATCGTGCTCCGCACTTCGGGGAGCTCGTTTCCCGGATTTTTCCCTACGCCGCTCTGGCTCTTCTCGAGAGCGCTCATTTCGCCCTTTTCCTCGGCAGAGACAACCCACCGGACGTGCGAGAGCGGTGTCACAGCAAGCCGTGGCGCGAAGAGTTCGAGCGACTTCTCGAGTGGCCTGAGACCGGTGCTTTCTCGCGCTCATTTCTTCGGTAGAAGCCTGGTGGCATGAGGCTCACCAAGGTGCTAAAATGAGCCGCCATTTTTTTAGGACCCGTCTTCCTGATCCGATTAGGGAGGATGCCATGAAGCCTGCCAACTATCCTCCGCCGGTGCGACCGGGCGAGTTCGTCGGTTCGCCCTGCGATGATCCGGATTCCCAGATCGAAACAGGGGTCGTCTTCGTCGGAGCCGGGCCCGCGGGTCTCGCTGGGGCGATTCGGCTGGCGCAGCTCGTCCGTGGGGCTCCGGCCGTGGCAGAAGCGCTGGGCGAGATGGGGATCGTCGTCGTGGAGAAGGGACGCTGCCCGGGCGCGCACCTTCTTTCCGGGGCCGTCATCAACCCTGTCGCGTTTGGCCACCTCTTTCCCGAAACGCCGGTCCGGGATCTGCCGTTCTTCGGCCCAGTCGAACGCGAGGCTGTTCATGTCCTGACCTCCGGTAGCAGCTTTAGGATTCCCACGCCCCCGTCGATGTGTAACCGTGGGAATTACGTAGCCTCGCTTTCGATGGTTGGACGCTGGTTGGGCGAGCGTGCGGAGGAGCTGGGGGTGACGATCCTGAGCGAGACGTCCGCGTCCGGGCTTCTGGTCGCCGATGGCCGGGTGCGTGGGATCAAGGTCCAGGATAAGGGGCTCGACCGAGAGGGCAAGCCCCTTGGCAACCATGAGCCGGGCCCGGACCTGTTGGCCCGGATCACGGTCCTGGGGGACGGGACGTTCGGCCACCTCACCCAGGCGGCTCTGGAGCACTTCGGCGTCGCACGGCCTGCTCCCCAGATCTTTTCCCTTGGGGTCAAAGAGGTCTGGGAGGTCAAACGTCCGTTGGACCACGTTGTCCACACGATGGGCTGGCCGCTTCGCCCATGGGCCAGGTGGCGCGAGTTCGGAGGCAGTTTCTGTTACCCGATGGGCGACTCCAAGGTCTCGATCGGTCTGGTTGTCGGACTCGACTACGCGGACGCGAGCTTGTCGGTCCATGACCTGTTTCAGGATATGAAACGGCACCCGATTTTCCGGGAGATTCTGGAGGGCGGAAGTCGGGTGGAGAGGGGCTGGGGGGCGAAGACGATCCCCGAGGGAGGTTTTCATTCGCTTCCCGAGAGGCTTTCCGTGCCCGGCGCCCTGTTCGTCGGCGACGCTGCGGGGTTCGTCAACGTTCCTTCGCTCAAGGGCATTCACTACGCCATGTGGTCGGGAATCCTCGCGGCCGAGGCCATCTTTGCCCGGCTCACTCGTGACCTCGATGGAGCGAGCAAGACGGCGATCGATGAGTACGACGCGGCCGTGCGCCGGAGCTTCATCCACGACGATCTGTACGCTGTGCGGAACGTACGCCAGGTCTTCCGTCACGGGTTCTTCGTAGGAGGAGCCTTGGCTGGATTGATGACCATGACGGGGGGACGGTTCCCGGCCGGGTGCCTCGCGCACGAGGCGGACGCGGAGGTCGACCTCGTGGACGGCCAACGGCCGTGTGCGAAGTGCGACGGTGCCTTCACTTTCGACAAGCTGTCGTCGGTCCACGCGGCCGGGAACCGGAGCCGGGACAATCAGCCCAACCACATCCGGGTCCTGGAGAACGTCGATCCCGTGATCGGAAAGTCGTTGATCCGGTTGTGTCCCGCCTCGGTCTACGAGTGGGACGACGAAACGAATCCGACCAGGCTGGTCGTCAACGCCACCAACTGTATCCATTGCGGTGCCATCAATGCCAAAGGCGGGCGCCTGACTCCTCCCGAGGGAGGCAGTGGACCCGAATATACATTGATGTGAGTCATGGCTGAGTTCATCTATACGATGCACGACCTGAGGAAGGTCGTTCCCCCGAACCGCGAGATCCTCAAGGGCATCTCTCTGTGTTTCTTCCCGGGCGCCAAGATCGGTGTCTTGGGTTTAAACGGCGCCGGCAAAAGCTCGCTGCTCAGGATCATGGCCGGCGTCGACCAGAATTTTCAGGGAGAGGCCCGTATCACTCCGGGGTACACCGTGGGTTTCCTGCCCCAGGAACCGCAACTCGACGAGACCAAGGACGTCCTCGGCAACGTGCAGGAGGCCGTGGCCGAGAAGGTGGGGCTTCTCCGGCGTTTCGAGGAGATCTCCGACCGCCTTGGCGAAGACCTCGATCCGGACGAGATGGAGAAGCTCCTGGAGGAGCAGTCCAAGGTCCAGGACGCCATCGAGGCGGCCGGGGCGTGGGAGCTGGACCGGTCCCTGGAGATCGCCATGGACGCTCTTAGACTTCCTCCTCCGGAGGCCGACGTGCGGACCCTATCCGGAGGCGAGCGACGGAGGGTGGCTCTCTGCAGGGTCCTCCTGCAGCGGCCGGATCTGCTCCTTCTGGATGAGCCCACGAACCATCTCGACGCTGAGTCTGTGGCCTGGTTGGAGAGGCATCTCGCCGATTACCCCGGAACGGTCGTGGCGGTCACTCACGATCGGTACTTCCTGGACAACGTGGCCGGATGGATCCTCGAGCTGGACCGTGGGGCGGGAATCCCATGGAAGGGGAACTATTCTTCCTGGCTGGATCAGAAGAGGAAGAGGCTCGAGCAGGAGGAGAAGCAGGAGAGCGCCAGACAGAGGACTTTGTCCCGAGAGCTGGAGTGGGTGCAGATGTCTCCGAGGGCACGGCAGGCCAAAAGCAAGGCTCGATTGGCCGCGTATGAGGAACTCCTGACAAAGACTCCAGAGGCGCGGCAGGAGACGGCCGAGATATCGATCCCTCCCGGTCCTAGACTGGGCGATATCGTGGTCGATGCCAAACAGCTCAGGAAAGGATACGGCGATCGCCTGCTCATCGATGATCTCACGTTTTGCCTGCCTCGCGGTGGAATCGTGGGCGTGATCGGCGCCAACGGAGCCGGAAAAACGACGCTGTTCCGGATGATCGTCGGACAAGAAGGCCCTGACGGCGGGACTCTCCAGGTCGGGGAGACCGTCCGACCGGCCTATGTCGATCAGAGCCGCGACTCTCTGACCGGGAGCAGCACGGTCTTCGAGGAGATCTCCGGAGGGTCGGACATGATCGAGCTGGGGAAGCAGAAGGTCAACGCCCGGGCTTACTGCGCCACGTTCAACTTCAAGGGGAACGACCAGCAGAAGAAGGTCAAGGATCTGTCCGGAGGGGAGCGAAACCGCGTTCATCTGGCCAAGCTGCTCAAGACGGGAGGAAATCTCCTTCTGCTCGACGAGCCGACGAACGACCTCGATGTGGACACCATGCGGGCTCTCGAGGATGGGCTCCTCGCCTTTGCGGGGTGTGCGGTAGTGATCAGCCATGACCGGTGGTTCCTTGATCGGATCGCGACCCACATGCTGGCGTTCGAGGGTGACTCCAAGGTGGTGTGGTTCCAGGGCAACTACCAGGACTACGAGGCCGACCGGAAGAAGCGTCTGGGCGCGGCCGCGGAACAACCCCACCGGATCAAGTACAAGCCATTGGTTAGATAAGGGGCCTGGCTTCTGAAGTCCGCAAGCAAGAGCGCGAAATCCTTCTATCGCGGGCTGTGCGATCCAGCCAGGGAAAGGAACGCCTGTCATCGTGGGGACCGGCGAAAAGCGGATCTCTTTGCCGGGCGAATCCGAAGGAGTTCAGGGTGGAGCGATGAATCGACTGAACATGACTCTGGTTGTCGTCTTGGTCGTCGGACTTCTGTTCTCCGGTCGTCCGGCCGAGGCCGCTGACTTCGACATCAAAGAGGCAACGGACCTTCAGAAGATCTTCCAGGTCATTGCCGAGATTGGGCGGTTCAACGTCCTCGTCAGTCCCACGGTCAAGCACGCGCGGACCTACATGGTCAGTAACATCGACCCGATGGATGCTTTGTCAGGGCTGGCGGCTGAACAAGGACTCGTTGCCTTCAGGTTCGAGGCCGAGGGACGCTTGCCCGACACGTTCCTGGTCGGTATGAAGGGATGGATTCTGGAGCCCAAGATTCCCAAGGTCCCTTCCGACAGCCCTTTCAAGGATTTCGAGTTCAAGAGCGACACGAGTTTTTCGACGATCGTCCAGGTGATCGCCAAAATTGGCGGGTTCGAGGTGAAGATCGCGGCCGATGTCTTCAACAAGATGTCGTTTTGTCTGCGTAAAGTCCACCCCCTGCAGGCCCTGTACCTCGTGGCCGCTGTCAATGGACTCAAGGTCGAGGCTGTCTCCTCTTCCGGGGGCGTTGCGAAGTATCGACTGGTGCCCGGTCGTTGAGGAGAATGGCAAATCCGATGTATCTGTTTTGTGGTTTTTTTTCTTCCACTCTCTTCATCGTTTGCGAGCCGCTTTTCTCGAGAACAGACTCTGACGGGGGATACTCGATCGGCCTTCGTGGCCTTCCTCAAGACAAGGGAGCGTGAGAACGACGAGCACTCCTCTGGAAATCTGGGTCGCCTTCCACGTGTTTCTGGTGATCGTTCTGGCCCTCGATCTGGGGGTATTCCATCGGAAAGCCCATGCTGTCTCCATGCGAGAAGCTCTGATCTGGAGTCTGGTCTGGATCGGGACGGCCTTGGCGTTCAACGTACTGATCTGGTGGACAAGGGGGGCTCAATCCGCGGAAGAGTTCCTACTTGGGTACGTCATCGAGAAGTCGCTGTCCGTGGACAATCTGTTCGTGTTTCTGATGGTCTTCTCGTACTTCAGGGTGCCCTCGGCCTATCAGCACCGCGTTCTGTTCTGGGGCATCCTCGGAGCCCTCGTCATGCGGGGTCTTTTCATCGCCGTGGGCGTGGCGCTGATCCGGAAGTTCCACTGGATGATCTTCGTTTTCGGCGGGCTCTTGATCGTCAGCGGGATCAAGCTCATGGTGCAGAAGGACCACCCGGTCGATCCGAACTCCAATCCCGTGGTTCGGCTGTTCAGACGCTGGTTCCCGACCACGGATGACCTCCATGGAGCGAGCCTGTTCATCGTGGAGAGCGGGCGTGTCCTGGCCACGCCTTTGTTCGTCGTTCTTCTCGTGATCGAGTCGAGCGATGTGGTCTTCGCCCTCGATTCGATCCCCGCGATTTTCGGCGTGACCAACGATGCGTTCATCATCTACACGTCGAACGTCTTCGCCATCCTGGGATTGCGGTCCCTGTATTTCCTGCTGGTCGGCATGCTCGACCGGTTTCACCATCTCAAGCCGGCGATCTGCCTGGTCTTGGTCTTGGTGGGAGTGAAGATGCTGCTCACCGACGTGTTCCCCATCTCTTCGGGCGTGTCGCTGGTGATCGTCGGCTCGATCCTGGCTGCTGGCGTCATCGCATCGCTTGTCTCGCCCTCGCATCAAAGCAAACAGGCGGTCGAATAGGATCGACCGCCCTGGGATGACTTTCGCGAGCAGACCCATAGGGAAGCCTGACGGAGTGAGAATCCGTCAGACTTCTTTTGGGACACCAGACTTCTTTAAGTCCGTGGAATCGGTTCGAACCGCGCCTGGAAGAACCGCAGATAGGTGGGTTCGTACACGAATTTGAGCCCCTGGATCGTGTCACGGCGCTGATAGAGGCGAATGACCCCGTCAGCGATGGCACGCATGTGATCGCTGGAGTAGACCCGTCGGGGCAAAGTCAGGCGCACGAGCTCGAGCGCCGGACGGTAGTTCTTGCCGGTTTTCGGGTCTCGCCCCTTGGACACGTTTCCTCGTTCCATGGCGCGGACCCCCGTCTCCACGAAGATTTCGGCCGCAAGAGCCTGTGATGGGTATTCGTCCTGGTCGAGGTGCGGCAGGAAACGACGCGCGTCGAGGAAAATTGCGTGGGTACCCGGGGGCGTCACGATCGGGACTCCGGCATCCACGAGCATTCGACCAAGCTCTTCCGCCTGGTTGACCCGGGACCGGATGTATCGGTCGTCGAGCATCTCTTCGATCCCTCTGGCGATGACGGCCAGGTCGCTTGCTGCTAAGCCGCCGTTGGTGACGCTGCCTTCGTGAATCCGGAGCAACTCCTCCGCTTTGTTCTTCCACTCGAGGTTGTCGCGAAACGCGAGCAGTCCACCGATGTTGATCAGGAAATCCTTCTTGCCGGAGACCGTGAATCCGTCGCCGTACACCATCATCTCACGCAGAATGTCTCGAATGCTGGTGTCGTGGAAGCGGGGATCCTTCTTCTGGATCATGAACGCGTTCTCGACCGAACGGGTCGCATCGAAGAGCACCGGGATTCCCAAGGGGTTACAGTAGGCGTAGACCTCTTTCATGTTGTCCATGCTGACGGGTTGCCCGCCGGCCATGTTCACGGAGTGCTCGAAAGAAATGTAGGCGATCTTTTTGGCTCCGTGCTCCTCGACGACCTGACGAAGCTTTCTCATGTCGATGTTGCCCTTCCACGGGTGTTCGCTGGAAGGGTCGTGGGCCTCGTCCACGATGATGTCGACAAAGACTCCGCCAGCGAGCTCTTGGTGCAGCTTGGTCGTGGTGAAGTACATGTTGCCTGGAACGAGCTGTCCTGGCCGAATCAGGGTCTGACTGAGAATGTGTTCCGCGGCGCGGCCTTGGTGGGTCGGGATGACGTGTTCGTAACCGTACACGTCACGAACGACATCGACGAGCCGTTTGTAGGCCTCGGACACGCAGGGGGTCGCTCTGGCCCCGTCATAGGCGGACCACTGCTCCGTGCTCATCGCCGATGTGCCCGAGTCGGTCAGAAGATCGATAGTCACGTCGGCCGATCTCAGCAGGAACGTGTTGTACCCGGCCTCCCGGATCGCCTTCTGCCGCTGTTCCTTGGTCGAATCGGCGACACGCTCGATCGTGTGGATCAGATAGGGACACGTATCGAAGGTGAAGGTCTCCAACGTCGGAAAGACCGAGCGGAATCGGAGCTGGTCGTGCCAGGTTCCGCCGGAGGTCAGTTCCAGCGGTGCGACCTGGTCCCTCTGCTTGTAGAGACAGAGGATCGCTTTCGCGATCTGATCCAACTGTTGGCTGGTCATCGCAAGCCGAGGAATCTGGACCGGAACCATCTCATCGCGACCCACCATGCCCTGGGCCACGGCCCGGATGCCGGAGATCTGATAGAGCGCCGCGGAGAAGGCGTGCTGGGCATGGCTCTTGATGTGAGGCAGGAAGAGATTCGCCTGGATGTAGGCTCCGTCGCACCCGCGCTCTATGGGGACTCCGGCGTCGCGGAGCTTGTTGGTGAACGCCTCGGTCTGGTGCATCACCCACTGGACCTCGGCCTCGATGCACATCTCCCGAATACCGCGTGCAAGGACCTCCATGGACCTTCCGGCCATTCCACCGTAGGTGTGGAGCCCTTCGTAAACGACGACCTCGTTTATGAACTTTTCGTGATCCACCGGATTGTCGGTGGCCAGGACGCCCCCGCAGGGCGCTTTGGGACTCATGGCGCCGTCGAGCATCAGGATGTGGGCGGACTTGGCCATCTGTTTGACGATGTCGGCGATGGTCCGGTCCGCCTGGCCTTTTTCGTGTTTCTGCACATACCACGCCTGTTCGATGATCCGGGACGCGTCGAGGACGAGTCTGAGGCCGCGCCGGTCCGCCAACTGTCGCACGGCCATGAGGTTGGCCAGACTGAAGGGGTGCTGTCCGTCGGCAAACGCCTGGATCGAGATCAGGGCCACCTTCTTCCCGTCGATCGTTTCCTCGAGACGTTTCAGATCGATGTTGCCCGTGAAGACGCTCTGCTCGCGGTCCCGTAGCTCCACGACGTGGACGTTCCTCGGCTTGAGAATGTCGGTCAACGCGAGGCCGTTCGTGGGAACGACGGCCCCTTCGGGCACCAGCGTCGCGACCGTGAGCTTCACGGCACCCAGGATGTTGTGGGTCGGGCACACGTAGGTGTGTCCAAGGACATCACAGACGGCTTTCTGGAGGTTCTCGAAGTTCACCGCTCCGGCGTAGGCTTCGTCTCCCAAAAGTTGGCCCGAGAGCTGTTCCTGGCTCATCGCCCCCGTGCCGTAGGAGCACATGTCGAAGTTGATCTGGGAAGGGGTGAGATTGAACACGTTGAACTGGGCATCGGCCAGATTCTTCTTCCGCACTTCGAGGCTTGGGAAAGGGATCCGCCGGACGGTTTTGATCTTGTGGGGTTCGTGCAAAGGAGTCTTGATCGCCATCTTCGTCTTCCTTCGTTTGATCCGTGTCGCCGCAGGCTCGTCAGCCGAAGCCCGGCGCAAAGGGACAGTCCATTCTACCTCGGTCGCGGGCGAGAACAAGCCTCGCCGCCTCGTCTATGTCGCCAGGCGCGTGAGATGTCGGGTGTGCTCAAAACAGCGTGTAGATGAACGGAGCTGCTGGCGTGGAACCGAGGATCACGACCCCGGCCAGGAGGAGCGCCACGACGATGATGGGGGTCATCCACCAGAGCTTGTTGGTGCGGAGAAACTCCCAGAACTCACGCACCAGTCCCACGTTGGCGTTTTCCTCGAACGTGCGGCTCGGAGGTTCTTGGCTCGGCTTCTCGGGCATCGGCGGACGCTCCTTCGTTTAGTATTGGCGATAGTACCGGTCGAGGCTTTTGGCGGGGCCGTGCCCGGTCCAGTATGTGGCGAGCGATGGATCGAACCCCATTGTTACGGGGCTGGTTGCGCGTCGGAGACGCCCGATGATCACGAACAGCGTGAGATAGGTGACGATCAGGATCGCGTGGCCCAGCACGAATCCGATGCACATTCCCACGAACGAGAGCAGGACGTAGCCGGGGCGGATCACCGCCGGCGCGAGGATCGACACGATCAGGACCAACAGGGCCGCGAGCCAGTAGCTCTCGCCCGCGGCCCACGCGGCGGCAAAGGGACAGCGGGGGGCCAAGGCGTTCAAGGAGCCGCAAGTGCGAGACCCTATCGCGACCCAGAGACCGACCACGGCCAGAACCAGGGACAGGAACTTCCCGAATCCTCGGACTTTCTCGACAGGATCGTTCCAGAGGGCCAAAGGGCTGGGTATCACCATGGGGCATCAGTCCGGCACGAATTGTCTGCGGTACTCCTCGGCACCCGCGAGGGGCGGTTGGTCCTTCTTGTGGAGGATGTAGTCCTCCAGGACGAGAACGTCCATGTCGGTGAACATGAAGCAACGGTAGGCATCGGCGGGCGAGCACACGATCGGTTCTCCCCGGATGTTGAAGCTCGTGTTGACCAGAACCGCGCAACCGGTCTTGTGTCGGAATCTCTCCATCAGGCCGTGGAGCCGCGGGTTTCTCTGGGCGTCGACGGTCTGGACCCTCGCCGAGTAGTCCACATGAGTGACGGCCGGGATGTCGGACCGGATCACCTTGAGCTTCTCGATACCGAAGAGCTTCTCATCCTCCGGCTTTACCGGAAGCCTCCGGTTGGGAGCGACCGAACCGACCCGAAGCATGTAGGGGCTGGGCTCGTTCAGGTCGAAGTACTCCTTTGCGTGTTCCTCCATCACGATGGGCGCGAACGGCCGAAACGATTCGCGAAACTTGATCTTCACGTTCATCGTGGTCTGCATTGTCCGGTTGCGCGCGTCGCCCAGAATGGAGCGGCAACCCAGAGCCCGCGGCCCGAACTCCATGCGTCCCTGGACCATCCCAACGATCTTGCCCTGGGCCAAGAGATCGGCGACGCTTTCTTCCCATCGGTCCCTATCCGCGCAGTCCTCGTATCTCGCGCCCATCGAATCCAGATACTCCCGGATCAAGTCGCCACGAAAAGCCGGTCCCAGGAGCGACCCCTTTTGGAGATCGTGCACTCCGTCCACTGCTCGGGCCATCCCCAGGGTCTGGTGCCAGAGAAGGAGGGCCACTCCGAGGGCTCCACCTGCATCACCCGCGGCTGGCTGAAAAAAGCATCGTTCGAAGATCCGTTCCTTCAAGATCCGGCCGTTGGCCACGCAGTTCAAGGCCACTCCGCCGGCCAGACACAGGTTCTTGGCTCCGGTCCGATCCTTGGCGTAGCGAGCCAGCTTGATCATGACTTCTTCGGTGATGATCTGGATCGCCAGGGCCAGGTCCATCTCTTTCTGGGTGAGTCGACCCTCAGGCTTTCTTGGAGGCCCTCCGAACAGCTCGTGGAAAAGCTCTCCGGTCATCGTCAGGCCATGGGCGTAGTCGAAGTAGTCCATGTTCATCCGGAATGACCCATCTGGCCGGATGTCGATGAGGTTCTTCCGGATCAGATCGGCGTATTCGGCGGCCGTTACCGGGTTTCCGTAGGGGGCGAGCCCCATCACCTTGTACTCTCCGGAATTGACCTTGAACCCCGTGTAGTAGGTGAAGGCGCTGTAGAGGAGCCCCAAGGAATGGGGAAAAAGGATCTCATCGAGCATCTCGATTCGGTTTCCACGGCCGCGGCCGATGGCGGTCGAAGGCCACTCGCCGACACCGTCGATCGTGAGAATGGCAGCTTCCTCGAAAGGGGAAGGGTAGAAGGCCGAGGCCTGGTGGCTTTCGTGGTGCTCGCAGAACAGGATCGGCTTCGCCTTCGGGTAGTCCGGCAAGAACGACCGGATCTCGCGGGGAAGGTGCAGCTTTTGAGTCAGCCAGGTCGTCATCGCCATGCGGAACGACTTGAGACCCTTGGGCGCCCATGCCAGATAGGTCTCGAGGAGGCGGTGGAACTTCGCGAGGGGCTTCTCGTAAAATCCGATGGCGGAAAGATCCGCCGCGGAGATCCCCGCCTCTTCCAGGCAGTAGCGGACCGCGCCCCCTGGAAAACCGGGGTCGTGTTTGATCCGGGAAAAGCGTTCCTCTTGGGCCGCGGCAATGATCTCCCCGTCCCTGATCAGCGCTGCGGCGCTGTCATGGTAGTAAGCGGAGATCCCAAGGATGTAGGTTGGCAACGGATAGACCCCTTCGCAAGAAGCCGCGCCAGGTCCGGTCAAGACCAGTCTCGATCTTATACTTCAGGGTTTGGACGTGTCAACCGCAAGACATCCATCCCCTCATCCAATAACGTTGCACGTCAAGTGCAGCGTGACTGTTGGAAACCATGATCAGATCTCGGCCCTGAGGGGTCAGAGCGAACGTCCACCAAGAAAACGATGACGCCCATGTTAGCCTGCTGGAGCCG
>Ga0074195_1003087_pt1 | contig 16528 bp, 17 predicted proteins | sample EPASupsiteHSE623_FD_64525 | JGI IMG/M metagenome (GOLD analysis project Ga0074195, IMG submission 64525) | Bioremediated contaminated groundwater from EPA Superfund site, New Mexico - Sample HSE6-23 | ecosystem: Environmental > Aquatic > Deep subsurface > Groundwater > Contaminated ...
GGCAGTCAGGGCCGGCTATGGCACCCTTCTTGCCAAAGACCGGTTCCCGGTGGCATTCCTTTCATTGCAGATTGATACCAGCCTGGTTGATGTAAACGTCCACCCGACAAAAAAACTGGTGCGCATTTCCCGGGAAAAAGAGATTACGGAAATCATAAAAAAAGCCGTATCGGATGCCTTGCTCAGCCATGACCTGATCCCGGCAGCAGAATCCCCGACACAGGTACCGGTCTCCCTGCCGGAATTTACGAACAGTAAACCAGCCCGGCAATACCTTCCGGCCGACCCGGAACCATCCGGCGTTTGCGAATCCACGCATGCAGGAACCATTGATTCCGACGAACGCCTCCGCCAGACCGAGCTCATTACCGGGCTTACTCCGGTACAATCACATCTCCCGGCAATGGATGTCATTGGCGAGTTTGGCGGGATTTACATTCTCGTCCGCACGGTCACCGATGAACTGATGATTATCGACCAGCATGCAGCGCATGAACGAATTCTCTATGAACAGGTGATTGCACGTTCACAGGGGATTGCTGTCACCCAGGAACTCATCGCGCCGGTCATCATCCATCGCACTCCCAAGGAAGCAGCCATCCTGCGCGAACTGCTCCCGGCACTGGCACTGGAGGGATTCGTGCTCGAAGAGTTCGGCAACACTTCGTACCTTGTCCGGGCCGTGCCGGTAGTACTCGGCAGGTTGGAAGATACCACGATCATTGACGAGATCATCAGTGATCTGGTCAGTACGGTTCCGGTGCGTCCGGTCAACAGCCGGGAAAAACTTACCCGGATCATTGCCTGCCGCGGGGCGATCAAAGCAGGAACGGTCTGTACCCATGAACAATGCCAGCGCATCGTCAACCAGCTCCGGCGGACACAAAACCCGTTCACCTGTCCGCATGGAAGGCCAACAATTATCCGGTTCAGCCGGACAGATCTCGATGCCATGTTCAAGCGGATTTAGGTTTTTGGCCGGTTCCCTTGCTCAGACAGATCGGATAACATCCCTTTAAACAGAACATCCTCCGGCTTTGTCACAAACTGAATAATTAATATTCATGCCCGAAAAACATCGTATGTCAAAAACTCCCGGTCCTCTCATGAAATCCAGGAAAAATACATACCAGGCAACACGGGAAAATGAAGTTCGGACCTTTTCAAAAAAATTCGATCCGGTAACAGATATCTCATTGTTCCAGAAAATGGTACTGGATTATTACCGCGACCATGGCCGCCCCATGGCATGGCGCGATACCACCGATCCCTACCGGATTTTTGTCTCCGAGATCATGCTCCAGCAGACACAGGTAGAGCGGGTGACCGTGAAGTACCCGGAGTTTCTCGCAGCATTTCCGGATTTTGCCTCCCTTGCACACGCACCGCTGGCAGATATTCTCGCGGTATGGCAGGGAATGGGGTATAACCGCAGGGCAATATCCCTGCAGAAATGTGCACAGCGGGTGATGGATGAGTATGGCGGGACGTTTCCTGCTGATGTCGATACCCTTGCAACATTTCCCGGTATTGGCCGGGCAACAGCCTCGTCAATTTGTGCATTTGCCTTTAATCTGCCGGTCGTATTCATCGAGACCAATATCCGCAGGGTCTTTATTCACTTCTTCTTTTCCGGAACGGCGACTGTCAGCGATGCAGAAATATTCCCGCTTGTTGAAAAGTCCGTGTACCAGGAAAATCCCCGGGTCTGGTACTGGGCTCTGATGGACATAGGGACTGCACTCAAAAAAAGTGTGATAAATCCAAACCGGAAGAGCGCCCATTATGCAAAACAGTCACCGTTTGAAGGATCGGATCGAAAGATCCGTGGCAGGATTATTGCATTACTCTTAAAAACTCCGGATCTTACTATAGATGAAATAATGGCCCTGTTCAGTGAAGATCCAGTCCGGATTATCCGGATTATCAGGGCACTGGAAAAAGAAGGTTTCATATCGTGCTCGCAAAACCGTTATTCTCCTGTTTCATAAGATATGCAATACTCTAAAAAATGCATAGACACATTCATTGATATTACCCTGTTTCCCATACACCATTAAGGAGAGAAATGCACAAATGCCCGATCTCAAATCCATTCCCGATGATGTCAAGTGGCGGCTTGCAGCTGATTGTGCGGCCCGGCTTCCTGCTATGTACGATGTTGCGTTCCGCAAGGTGATTGGAGATAAATTCGATGACATTGAACGGGAGATCTGGATAGAATTATCCAAAAAGGCATTTACCATTGCCCGGGATCTCTCGCTGCCTATGAAAGGAGCGCATGATCTGGCAGAGAGTATGCACATCGTCATGACCATACTCTTTGGGCCGGAATTCCGAAGCGAGACCCTTGATGTGTCTGAAGACGGCTCAGTTATTCTCGTTAAACGCTGCCCGCTCCTTTCCGTGGCCTATGAAACAGGCGCTTTGGGAGAGCATACTTTTCCGAAATGTATGGCACTCACGCTCACCACAATTCCTGCACTGAAAAAAGATTACTCGGCACGATATGTCAGGTCCATGTGTACGGGTGATCGCCAGTGCGAGATAAAAATCAGCCCGGAGAAAAAGCCGGAAACTACGGAAAGCAGGAAAGAAAAGAAGAGATAGATTTTTTTATGACGGCACGGCAACTGCCGGTTGTCATTGGATTATTTCAGGTAATACCCGATGATCATAAAGATCAGGCCGATATAGAACATAATGGCAAACGGCAGGGAAAAGCCAAGGTTAATGGTATCGAGGCGTTTCAAATCCTGCATAATCATCATGGCTAAACCGATCACAAAGAACATGACACTTAACTGTGTTTTGGTGGCTTTATCCATAGAAACTCATTCCTCATTCATTTATCAAATCTGACAGGGAAAAAAGCTTTGTTGACCGGGTTTCATATTCCAGCAGAATCCGGGCAGGGAACAATTTAAAAATTACCAATCACCAGCGAGTAGAGATCAGCAGATGGGACCGGGGGCGATGTAATCTCTCCTGAAGTTATCCGCTCTTCCGGATAGCCAAGATTCTCGCACACCGCAATCCGGAGCGGCCGGCAATCCAGTACCACAAGCCTCCGGTACAGCTCATTCACATCGAATTTCGGATCGGCAAGCAAATAGACAATTTTTCCCCGTTGCACTTCTTCGAGCGTTTCCTGCATGCCTTTTTCATGGCCCCTGCCATGTGCAACCACTACTGATATGCGTGAAAGCGGAATGTGCAGCCGGGCTGTGGCAACCTGGAGCGAAGATATACCGGGTGTCACCTCACCGGTAAGGTACCCGAGGCCGGCAAGCATGGGATCTCCCGTGGAAAGAACAACCGTATCTTCCGGCAAGGTATGAAGGGATTTGAAATCATCGATGGTCCGGACCTCGCATCCGTTCGATATATGCGGCCGGGCAATCCCGATCGCACGGTCAGAACCATAGATGGTCTTTGCTTCCGCGATCCTGAGGATCGCCTCTTCAGTCAGCATTCCCGGCCCGCACCCGACACCAACAATTTTCATGGACTCTCTCCGGTAATCGCACCATTACGGTCAACGAGCACTACATGGACACCGGGCCGCTCTTTTTTAAATTTGGCAAGGGTTGCCTGCATCGCGGGCAGGAAAGCAGGTGAAGCCGCAAATTCTTCTACCGTCGAAAAACCGGTGCCTTCCAGTATCCCGGGGTTAATGAAACGGAGGATCAGGGCCGGTAACCCGCAGAGAATAATATTTCCCTGTGCAGCATCAAGGGCCGCACCAATCTTTCCACCTACAAGAATCACCTCACGTTCAGGAAAAAGCAGTCTTGCATACCGGAGACCGATCCTCCCGGTTGTAATTACCGGGCTTTGTGCGGCTGATACCCGGCCGCAGATCGATTCCTCAAGATGATCGTCCCAGGGCTCTACAAGTCCCGTAGTCCCGAGAATCGAGATCCCGCCTTCCACACCCACACGGGGGTTTAAGGTTTTTTTGCCAACTTCTGCACCACAGGGAATCTGAAGTATCACCCGGATTCCCGGAAATCCCAACGCGTCAACTGCTTCTTTTATTGATGCACGTATGCACGCAAGGGGAGCCGGGCTGATTGCAGGATCTCCTTTCCGGTAACGGGGCGTGTCGCGGGAAAACCTGCCGACACCCTCTCCCGGTAAGATGCTGATTCCTTCAGGAACGGGAATGGCTTCTGCAATAAATTCGAGACCCGCGGTCAGGTCCGCGGGATAATCACCGGCATATTTTTTGCACGAGGACTTTCCTGCATTCGCATCCACCGGCACTTCCACCATAAGCCCGCAGGGAATTTGAACTGAAACTGAGGTAATAACAGCGCCGGAAAGGGAGAGGACCGCAGCCTTGCACGCAGCAGCCGCAGTAGTACCGGTGGTAAACCCGCGCCGGAGCACGGTGCCCGAAGACGTGAGAACTGCAAGACCCTGCTCTGCGAGCAGCAGCTGTGCCGGTTCGGTACACCGTTGCACCCATGCGCCGGGATATTCAAAACCGGTAACCGGATCTCTCATACCTTTGAGCCTTCGATAAAGATCGTGATGCACTCATTGATGGCAGCAACCGCAACCGGCGTGCCACCCCGGGTACCTTCATTAGAGATGGACGGGATATCGATAGTCCGCAGCACTTCTTTGGACTCGGCTGCATTAACAAAACCAACGGGCGTTCCGATAATAACAGCCGGTCGGATGCCCGCTTTTACAAAGTCGCAGAGCATAAGCAGGGCAGAGGGTGCATTACCGATCACGACAATGGAACCGGGAAGCCGGTCTTTCAGGGCAATAAACCCGGCGGAACTCCGGGTAATGCCCCGTTCCTTTACAATGTCCGCACCGTAATCGAGCGCACAGATCACTTCGCTCTTATGCCCTTTCTTCTGGATGCCAATCTGCACCATGCGGATATCGGTAATAACCGGAGCGCCGTCTTTGAGCGCCCCCAGTGCAGCACGCACGGGATCGTTATTGAACCGGAGCAGTTCTGCCATTGCAAAATCGCCAACGGCAATGGAGCAGCGCTGGCGTATCCGGTCTTCCACGGTCGCGTTTCCCACCATCTCACGGGCGAGCGTCCGGGATTTCTGTGAGATCGCGTACCCTTCCCGGGTATCGGCGCCCGGATCAATATACGTACTTGCGGTGGTACCCGCGGGGTGTGATGATTCCTTTGACATTGTCTCCCATCCTCCATATCCTGCTCTCGTTCCCGCCAATGAACACGGTCGTGTGCATGTCGACCTGCTCCATCACCTGTTCGATTTCTCCGAGCGTTGTAACGATCTGCTCTTCGCCTTCATCCCGCAGCGCGTTCTTGACCAGCGCTACGGGAGTTTTCGGCTGGAGATATTTCCGGGCGTGTTCGATTGCCACGGCAAAGTTCTGCGGCCTGCCCCTGCTTCTCGGGTTGTAAAGCACGACCGGGATGCCGACTGAAAAGACCGCGTCAAGGCGCTGCTCGATCACTTCGAGCGGGGTTAACAGATCCGAAAGGCTGATCACCGCAAAATCGCCCGATAGTGGTGAGCCGAGCGTTGATGCCCCGGCATTTGCCGCAGTTACGCCCGGGATCACTTCCACATTGATCTCGATGCCGCTGTGCTCAAGCACTTCAAGTACGATACTTGCCATGCCGTACACGCCGGCATCGCCGCCCGAAACAATGGCAACCGCATGGGTTTTTGCAAGATCAATCGCCTGCTGTGCCCGATCCACTTCTTTACCCATCGAGCTCCGTATCACGTTCTTTCCGGCAAGCAGCGGTTCGAGCGGCTCGAGATACGAGGCATTGCCGATCACGTAATCTGCCTGGGCTATGGCTTTGAGAGCCCGGGCAGTCATGTATTCTCTCCTGCCCGGCCCGAGACCGACAATGGCAAGACTTCCTTTCTCTTCAGTGTGCAATGGCAACGGTAACCCTCCCGTAAATTTTCTTTCCCATGACCAGCGTTTTTCGCCGGGCCGTTGCAAGAGCGCAGGGCCCGGCAACACCGAGAAGGCCAATCTTCGATGCCCGCGAAGGACCCGTGCCCGGTTGTGCGTTAATGGTATCATCGTCAAGTAATATTAAATTGCCAGAAAGTATCCCGACTGCCTCGACAAGACCGGTCTCGTTGCATTTCTTTGCAGTTGTCGCGTAGACAAAGACATCCGCCTCGGCAATTGCATTCTCAGCAAGGGCCGCACGTACGGCTTCCACAACTTCAGATGACGTGACCCCTTTCCGGCACCCGATGCCAACCGTGTATTCCCCTTTCTTCACCAGGATAGAGACATCCGGGCCGGCCAGTACGATCGAAGGCCCCCTCACCGCATGCACCGGAATATCCGCAGCCAGCAGGGCGGCATTCACCTGCCGGGTCGAGTCACGGTTCACCACATCCTTACCGGTCCGATCGGCAATCGTCTCGACAGAATCCCGCCCCCGCGATTCCGTTGCGGTTGTGATGACGGGCTGCATGCCAAGACCCGCGAGTTCCTTTGCAAGTTCATTTGCGCCATGATGACCCCCGAGCACGGGTACTGCAAAGCGGAGATCCGGGCTCACGACCACAACCGCGGGGTCCGTCCATTTGTCATTCACGAGGAAAGCAATCTTCCGTACAACAATGCCCATTGACATCAGGGCAACAATCCGTTTTCGCCCGGTAAAAACGTTAGCGAAAATATCCGGCGTGTATTCTGCCACGTCCGCGCCAAGAAATGTCGCGATGCGCTCTGCTTCAGGAAGGGAATACGGAAACGTGATAACAATGGTCTCGGTCATGAATAGAGGTGCGATCTCCGGTAACCGGATTCTGTTCCCCTTACTGCTTTGCCGACAATGAGCAACGCGGTTTTGGTGATGCCGGCAGCCTGTGCCTTCTTTGCAATGTCAGCAACGGTTCCATAAATGATCTGCTGGTCGGGCCATGAAGCATGGTAGATAACCGCAGCCGGGGTATCCTGCGGGCAGGCAAGTTTTTCGGTAATGGAAGTGAAGTGCTCGCTGCCAAGGAAGAAAGCCAGGGTTGCCGGGTACTGCGAGAGTTCCGCTATGTAGTCCTTCTCCAGCGTCTTTCCGGCCGGGCGGGTGATGATGAGGGTCTCTGATACTCCCCGGGGGGTGAACTCGGTCGTAAGTGCGGCTGCCGCTGCAAAAACCGAAGAGACGCCCGGCACGATCCGGACCGTGATGCCGTGTTTTTTCAATTCGGCGATCTGTTCAACGATCGAGCCGTACAGCGCCGGGTCGCCCGAGTGGAGCCGGACCACCGTCTTTCCGTGTTTCACCCGGTCAGCCATGAGTGCGACCATATCATCGAGATGCATGCCCCAGCTGTCCACTTTCTCCGCAGCGGGACATTCTGCAATCAGAACGGGGTTGACCAGCGAGCCTGCGTAGAGCAGCACGTCAGCCCTGTCCAGTAAAGACTTTCCTTTCACGGTGATCAGTTCAGGATCGCCGGGACCGGCACCCACGAACCAGATTACTTTATCAGGATTATTTCCAGGCATACATCACGCTCATGTAATCGCTCTTCTCCGGCAGATTATCGTTCCGGTAGACTTTCATATCATCAAAAAACATCCGCTCGACAAGAACAAACTCCCGGTAATTTTCTGCCCGGAGCTGAGCTGCCCGCTCTTTTGGCTTGCGCACTTTTAAGAGAATCTTCGTGTCCGAGACCGTGCCATCAGAGACTGTGAACCCTTCATTGATGGAGACACCGGCAGCTGCGGCAAACGCGGTGATGGAACTGATTCCGGGTTCCGTCCGGTACTCAATGCCTGGATGGGTTTCATCAATCACATCGCAAAGGCGGGAGAAAGTGGAGAAAAAGTTCGGATCGCCAAGGATGCCGAAGACCGCAAGGCCATCTTTGGCCACGGGAGCGATCTTTTTTGCGTTTTCCTTGAGACACTCCCGGATCTTTGCTTCATCATCGGTCATGGGAAAATCGAGCATGACTGGTTCCCGGTACGGGGCAACCAGATCGTGGGCTATCCTGCCCGGAACAAAAACTGCATCCGCTTCCTTGAGGAGCCGGACTGCCCGGAGCGTGAGAAGTTCCGGGTTGCCGGGCCCGAGTCCGAGACCTACGAGCATGCTGCTCTCCTTCCGACAATAATATAGACAGGATCGATCGGCTTGAACATGATGCTGCCGGCAATATCGTGCGATCGCGAAACCTGTACCTGTACGACTTCGGAAAATATCCCGAGTTCTTTCAAGGTCGTGATCGCACATTCGAGTGTGCTCACCATGACTGCATTGATCACGATTGTCCGCTTCACTTTCGTTGCCAGTACCGGCAGGATCTCGGCAAGTGCCTGCGTCCCGCCAAGGAAAGCACAGTCAAAATTGTTATCATTTGTAAGAAAACCTGCTGCGTCCGTGCAGAAAAATTCAATATTGTGCACTCCGGCGTTCCTTGCGGATTCTGTTGCAAGGGCTACTGCCTCCGGGCGTTTGTCGAGCGAGTACACTTTTCCTGCAGCCAGTGCGATTGCAACCGAGACCTTGCCGGTTCCACAGCCGATCTCAAGAACTGTATCGGTGCTCTGCAATCCCAGTTTGAACAGCGAGACTGCCATGATCTCGTCCTGCGTGGGGCCACCGGCAAGTTTTGTCCTGTTCATCTGCACAAGTTTGGTTGCGTTAAGGTATTAAGGCTTGTTTTGACGATTATAAGGGGGAGGACCTATACCATTCCGGGAATAATACACGGATTTTTTCCCGTCGTAAAGAAAAAAAATCCACACCACGCCCCTCCGGATGGCAGATCTCCTGAAAAACAGGCTGAACAAGCACCACAAAAAAGAGGCCATAGAAAGCCCGCTAAATTGCACGGTTTTATTCCGATTAAAACGGTTATTTTTTGAAAATACTCAATTATAACACTATTTTCCGTAACTGTTGGCACCGTTTCCACTGGAGCCGGAAAAGACATCTCCCGATTGGCAAAATACGCCCTTACCAGGCCCGGTTGACTCAAGGTCCGGGCACGATCTATCCAATCCGATCAACAAGGGGGAGAACAGATCCGGACCCCCTGTTCATACAATTCCTCCAGGAGTTTTTGATCGAACAGGGGTTGATCTTCCCAAAAACGGGGCTCATTTTAGCCTTTCCCTGAAATCAAAGCCCGTAAAATGCCCGGATTCAGGTTTTTTCCGATCGCAGTGAAGTCCTGTTTTGATAATCTCTGCAATGCACATTTTTATGACCGGATTATCGAGCGCATTTTTTCTGTGATCTGCTGAAAAATCGCATGAATTCGAAGATTTGTCACTGGAATGATAAAAATTTTACACGCTCAACTCGATTTCTTTTTGCCTTCTCCCGTCCGGAAGTTTTTAGAAAGTTTTTAAGAAAATTTTTATGACAAATGTACGAACAAAAAACGGTACGGCACGAAGGTCCTGCATTTTTCCTCACGATGCGCAAATAATAATTTCCGGAAAAAAATTTAAAAAAAATTTCCCGCAAATACCGGAGCAAAGATATTTCGCAAAAAAATTTCCAAACACATTTCTCCTCATCCTGCACAAATGCAGAGCTGATGAGATCCGAGATCATAGGCAACAACCTCCAGATGGCAAAGATCGATTTACTTCCCGGCGAAGGCATCTTTGCCGAAGCGGGATCGATGGTGAACATGAGCGGCGGCATGACCATGGAGAGCCAGCTCAAGGGCGGGATCATCTCTGGCATCAAGCGGGCCGTTGTGGGCGAGAGTATCTTCCTTACCCGTTTCATGTCCCCGGACGCAGCGGGCTTCGTCTCCTTTGCCGGCACCATGCCGGGAAAAATTTTCACCGTGAAGGTCTCACCATCAAAAGAGTTCATTGCCCAGCGAAGCTCGTTTCTCTGCTGCGAAGAAACAGTCGAACTGGACATCGCCCTCACCGAAGAAATCCGGGCCGGACTTTTTGGCGGGGAAGGATTCATCCTCCAGCGCATGAGTGGCGACGGTACTGCATTCCTGCACTGCTGCGGGGATATTATTGAAATGTCCTTAAAACCGGGCGAGGTTATCAAGGTCCAGACCGGTCTGGTGGTCGGTTTTGAGAACACCGTGCATTACGACATTGCTCTTGCCGGTGGCATCACCACCGCACTCTTTGGCGGCGAAGGCCTCTTTGTCACAACCCTCACCGGCCCGGGCAAGGTCGTGCTCCAGTCAATGGATATCGCAAAGATCGCCGCAACCATCATCCCGTTCCTGCCTAAACCGGAAATAAAAGTAAAACCAGTATAATCAATTCAGGTTTTTTCTGAGAACCGGATTATTTTTCCGGCTTATTTTTTCCAGCCCAGACGTTCCATCAGGGCGCCGGTTTCGTCTTGTGCCTTGCATCCGGCACACCGGGGCTGCACCACGAGCGTGATCGCATCTTTCAAAGCAATACTTTTTGGTTTTTCCTTACAGAGGATGTAATCGCCGTTGAAACGCCGGAGCGCTTTTTCAAACGCATCAAGAATCTTTTTCCTGCTTTTGAGATCGCTCTTATTGAGTGCCATCAGGTGCTCGAAGATCGAGACATCGATAAGCGTACTCGCCATCCACCCGATCTCGCAGGTGTACCCGAAGATCCACGCGATATGGGAATTTTTTGTCGTGGAGATGAAATCATCAATATTGTTGCCCACGCTGCACGATCCTATGAGCACACCTTCGATATTGGAGTAGTTCGCCGCGCTCTTCACGGCCTTGAACATTGCCGGGAGTTTTATTCCCGTCTTGGCTTTCAGCCCGCCGATACGCTTGCCGGTACCATGTGCTGCCACGTACAGGAACAACCGGTCCTCGCTGGTATTGGTCAGGTCGTCTTCGAGCGCCCGGCGGAACCCGGTCTTCTCGTAAAAATTCGCATAATAGATATTGAAATCGCCCTGGATACTCTCCAGCCCTTCCAGGAAATGCAGGACCGAAGGGCGCTTGGGTTTCTGCTCCGGGGTCCACCAGAGCCCTTCAATGACCAGCAGTGCCGAACTTGACATGGTATCACCAGTTGTATATCTCTTAAACTATCAGAAGCACGCTGGCAGGATAAAGATTTGGCATTGTTCCTGGCACCCATGCATTTATCCTGAAAAAAGGAGAACGTTTTTTACGGGATTCTTGTGAAAATATTAGGGACATATTCATACCCGGGGAAAACTGCGTGACCGAGAAAGAGAAACTTCCTGAAGGTTCATCCGCCTGCATCTCACCCGAAGCGCCCTGCGATACTCCCGCATCGGAATTTTCCGGGGGCGTAACCCTGGAACGAATCATGGATGAAACAGACGAGATGAACCACCTCAACCAGCTTGTCCTGCTTCACATGGAAAAAAACGGGGGATTTACTACACCCGAAGCATACTTTACCCTTGTACAACCGGTCCTCGATCTGCTGGAAGTGGAGATCCAGGTCCGGTACTGGCCCGGCATGACCAAGAAAGATATGAAACTCGTGGTGCAGGACTGGATTGACGGTGAGATTGCTTCATTGCAAAAAGAATAATCGCGGGCACTTGCAGGCCAACAGGCCGATAAAAAAATTCCTTTAACCATCGAAAGGAATTTACGTTTCTTTTAAAATCATAGATAAGTTCCCGATCATTTCTCCAAAAAGAAAAAAATCAGACCAGGTGGGTGATCCAGGTCCACATGTTCTGGATACCCGTAGAGATGACCACGCCCGGATCAATCCCCAGCACGGGAAACACAAAGATGAAGTACAGGACCGTGCCCAGCAGGCTGCCAAGATTGGTGAGGGCCGCAACCAGTACAACCTTGAACAGGGGGATCTTTGCCATCTCGCCAAGGGACTGGGCATCGTAGATCTTCCGGAAATCCGACATGGGCGGCTTTCGAACCTTGGCTTCAACAAACGCCGCGATCCAACCGGAATGCAGCATGGGATTGAGCGAGGTCATCCATGCCACAGCAAAACTGGTGAGAGCCGAGTAAGGGTGCCCGCCGGCTGCAAGAGTCCCAATCGCCGCAAGCACACCGTGGATGATCACCCAGAAGAGGAATGCATAGAGCAGCACCCCCAACCCGACTCCGGAGAACGCAATAGCAGCGAGAAGAAATGCAAACAGTGCCGTGACGGTGAATCCGAAGATCTTTGCCCAGGGGAAGGATTTTGGTTCCCGGGTGAGCGAATCGAACGGCGGAAGACTCGCAGGATTTACAATGTAATTTTCAATGCCCTGGCGATGCCCGGCACCGACAACGGCGAGAATACGCCCCTCGGGACGCTGCACTTTTAACAGGACAAGCTGATGGGCGATGTAAGCGTCACGCTCATCAATCAGTGCACGCGCTCCGTTGGGGGAGAACTTCCGGAACTCCACCATGACCATATCGATGACATCCTGCTGCTTGAGCGATTCGATATCGATCTCTTCGCCGTTATCTATCTCTGCGATCGATATGACCAGTGCCCAGATCATCTTGAGTTTTTCCAGGAATCCCATCGCATTCCAGAATCGCAGGAGCGTAAGCCGGATATCGCGGTCCACGAGTGCAATCGCAATACCGCGCTGCTCAGCCTCTTCTATAGCGGCTTTCATCTCGGCACCAGGCTCGACACCGACATCAAAGCCAATCTTGCGCTGGAGATATGCCATCAGCCACTGGACGAGAAGCGTATTGAAATTTTTGACTTCAAGGACATCGTTGACCGACGGATCGCGCCCCTGCTTTTTCAAGGCAGCATAACGCGAGGGATCGAGCTCGATGGCAACGGTATCCGGTTTATACTCATCAATAGCCGCCCGCACTTCATCGACACTTTGCTGCGAGACATGCGCAGTTCCGATTATTTTTATTTCGGCCATTTACCACCGTGTTGTCACCAGTATTGGCGCTGGGGGGTGATTAAGAATAGGATGAAAATATCACATGGATATCAGATCCTTAACAATGCTATACGGGCACGCATAATTCTGGCTGAAATCGGACCTGAGTCAACTGGTAACGCGCAGATTCTTTCAGCATTCAGGAATGGGTAGACCGGTAAACTTCTCGCTGCATCGTATAACCAATGCAAAAATATTGCTGTACGGATTGCCTTGGAAAAAAAATATTTTTAATCCGTATTGCGAGAGGATAGATTTTCCGAGTCCTGGGAAGAGTGGCTGATATCCATCTCGATCTCCCGGGCAACACTCAGGATAATGATGATAACGGGAACGATCTCTAACCGTCCCAGCCACATCAGCAGGATGAAGATCCATTTTATTGTGACCGGGCTTGCTGCGCTGATAAAACCGACCGTGAGCCCGACATTACTCAACGCAGATACGAGCTCAAATACTACTTCTTCCAGCCGGAATGAGGTTATATACAGGTGAAGGATTACGATGGTTGCCATAAAGATGGTAATGACATACAATACCACAACAAGCAGGTTCTTTGTGATCGCCAGTTCGGAGATTTCCTTGGATAACGTACGCCCCCCGGATTTTAACGGTACGAGCACGCGACTGCTGACAAAGAACCTGCGGAACCACCATTTCACTCCATCAGCGACAAGCATGATGCGGTTGACTTTTACGCCACCAGCCGAACTGCCCATGGCTCCGCCAATAAACATCAGCATGGCAACGATTGCAATCGGGATTGCCGCCCAGTAATGAGGAGTTGAATTCTGGAGACCGCACGTGCAGAGCCCGGAAATAGCGGTAAAAACACCCTGACGGAATGCTGTGGTGATGGGCAGGTTCCCGAAAAAAAACAGGTCCAGGGACGTGATGACTGATCCCACCAGCGCGATGAGCAGCAGGATCCTGACTATCGGGTCCCGCAGCATATTGATCACTTTGCCGTGATACAGGAAGAAGAAAACCTTGAACGGGATTGCTCCGGCAAGCATCACCGGTATTAACAGGATTTCAAGGAGAGGATTATTGTAATACGTCAAACTGCCGGCATGGAGGGTAAATCCCCCGGTGGCTATTGCGACCATGACAAGGTTAAGCGAATCCCACAGGGGTATTCCCGCAAGCATGATAAGACCGGTGAAGGCAAAGGTCAGGACAAGATAGATCATCCACATGCGCCGGCTTGACGATACCGAAGCAGGAACCAGTTCTTCTTCCCGGCCCTCAGCACGATAGAGGCGGAACAACGAAGAGCGGGTCTTGCTTTGCAGGGATATGCCGAACACAATGATACCGATACCCCCGATCCATTGGGTGAAGGATCGCCAGAAGAGCAGGGTTTTGGGAGTGGTCTCCAGTGACGTAATCATCGTAAAGCCCGTGCCCGTCCAACCGGACATTGCCTCGAAAACACTGTCCACGTAACTCATATGCAGCCCGAAAACAAACGGAAGTGCACCGATCAATGCAATTGCAAGCCAGGATAGTGCCACAGCAGCAAGGGTAACCGAAGAGGATGGCTGGAGATCCTGATAGGGGATATGCGAGATAAGATAGCCGAGCAGGATAAAGACGAGCGGTGCACTTGCCATAGGCAGGATCAGATCCCACTCCCGGAAGATTACGAGCACAAGGAATGGCAGGAGTGACACGACACCCAGGAACTCAAAGATAAGTCCCATATCGTGCGCTATCATGGCGATATGCTCGATGCGCTTCATCTGATAAACAAGGTGATTGGGCGGTTATAAGAGTTATGGGTATCGTTTTTTGTATGAAATAATAAACATGACGAACCTATTAATTTCCTATCCGGCACAATAGGAGATCATCCATGATTCGTATCCGAGCCGACCAGTTCCCATCAATTCTTTTGATCGCTCTCACCGTCTTCGCATTCATCGTATTCTGGTCGATTATGGATATGGTCCTTCTCGGTGCATCGCTGGCAATCGTACTCATCCCGCTCCATCACCGGCTTTCGTACCACGTGAGGCCCTGGATCTCTGCATTGGTAATGACGCTGGCGGTGCTGGGAGTTTTTTGCATCATGGGCCTGGTTACCCTTGCAATTTTTTCTGCAAATGCTGCTACTCTCACCCATATGTTTACAACTATCAGCGACTGGCTCAATAATCCCCTGACCAACCCCCTGGCCTATGGCATTCCGTTAAGCAAGACGACGCTCTCCGGACTCCTGCTGGAAGGGACAGAACTCTTTGTCGATTACAACAAAACCCTGATCACCTATCTTCCGGTCATTCTCTTTAAGATGTTTGTCTTCTTTTTTACTCTCTTTATGTTGTTTTTAAAAGGTGAAGAACTCCGGATAAAAATAATTGAGCACGTACCGGGGCCATTTAAGAAATATGTAAACCGGCTTTCGGATGCCACAGGAGATACCTTATACGCGATCTATTATGTCCAGGTTGCCATTGCGGTTCTCACCTTCTTCATCGCCATCCCGGTTTTTTACCTGCTCGGGTATGGCGATATTATTTTTTACTCGTATTTTGCTGCGTTCTGCGAGCTGATCCCCATCATCGGATCCTCTGTCGCGTTTATTCTCATCGGCGCCTACGCCCAGGCAATCGGTGATTACCGCGGGGTGTTGATCCTCTTTTTCCTCGGGTACCTGATCGTGTCTCTCGTTCCGGAGATCTATGTCCGGCCGGTGCTTGTCGGCAGGAGGGTGAAGATCCACCCGGTGATCATGTTCATCGGCATTATCGGGGGACTTCTGACCATGGGGCTTGCGGGTTTTGTACTCGGGCCGCTTATTATTGTACTTCTTATCACCAGCTACCGGATGTACACAGAAGAAAGGAAAGAACGCGGTTTGTCCTGTTTTGCTGATGACCGGCAATAAACCGGCAACTCATCTGATAAAATTAAAGGGAAAGCATTATACCCTATTTCCGACGACAGGTAATAAAGAATGGCGCACGCTTCTTTTTCCCTGCATGGTGTAGTCAAGTCCATGGGGCTTGTATTCGGTGATATCGGAACGAGTCCAATCTATGCTCTTACGGCCATTTTTTTCCTCATCCCGCCGACACCGCAAAATATCATGGGAATTCTCTCACTGATTCTCTGGACCATGACCACGCTTGTCACCGTTCAGTATACTTATCTCGCCATGCACCTCGGCAAAAAAGGTGAAGGCGGGACGATCGTGCTCAAGGAGATCCTGCTTCCGCTTTTAAAATCCGGTAACCAGATCGCATTTGTCTCGCTTCTAGCCATTGTCGGCATTGCTCTTTTTATCGGTGACGGAGTGATCACCCCTGCTATCAGTATGCTCTCTGCTGTGGAAGGCATAACCCTCATTCCCGGTTTTGAAAATACACCCCAGATGACGCTCATGCTCATTGCAGGCATTATCGCGATCGGTCTCTTTGCCATCCAGGCCCGGGGAAGCGAACGGGTTGCGTGGGCGTTCGGGCCGGTCATGGTTCTCTGGTTTACCGCACTTGCCGGTGCGGGCCTTGTTGCCATCTGGTTCGCACCGCAGGTCCTGTTTGCTATCAATCCGCTGTATGGAATCAACTATTTGACTTCACACGGGCTTGAAGGATTTCTCATCCTGTCTTCTGTGATCCTCGTCGCCACGGGTGGCGAAGCCCTGTACGCCGATATGGGACATCTGGGGAGGGAACCCATTGTCAA
>Ga0074195_1003089_pt1 | contig 16516 bp, 19 predicted proteins | sample EPASupsiteHSE623_FD_64525 | JGI IMG/M metagenome (GOLD analysis project Ga0074195, IMG submission 64525) | Bioremediated contaminated groundwater from EPA Superfund site, New Mexico - Sample HSE6-23 | ecosystem: Environmental > Aquatic > Deep subsurface > Groundwater > Contaminated ...
GTATCTGTGGGGCTGGATGATCTCACCCACAGAGATGGATCTGTTCGATCAGAAAGTTGACATGGACTCCATGGATGTGGGCGCGGGCATCTTTACAAAAGAGTAACCGCAGCCATAGTCTGGAGAATGGTTCGAGCATATTGAACCATTCCCATATTTGTTTTCAGAAGTATCAACCGCTAGAGAAGATATCCAGCCATCCACTGCACAGCCAACCGACTCCGCGGCAATCTCTTCACAGGAGGAGCTGGTATCCTTCGTAGACCATGCCCTGGCCTACGTCAGAGACAACGGCAAGGACGTGGCCCTGCAGGAGTTCAACAACCGCTCGGGCCCCTTCGTGAAGGGCGACAGCCGCATATTCGCCCTGGACTTCAACGGCACTGTCCTTGCAGATCCCTTCCGGCCCTGGGCCATGGGCCGATCGGAGAACGAATCCCGTGACGTCAATGGAGTTTCCTTTGTCAGAAACCTCATGAACGTGGCCTCCAGGGGCAGCGGCTTCTCTTACTACGTCAACCCCTGTCCGGCTCACAACAATGCTACAGAACTCAAGCTCGCCTATGTGGCCCGCGTTGATGACGACTGGTGGCTGGCCTCAAGCGTCCCCTTGGCGAACGTCTCTTGCAGCTTCAGCTCAGTCGAAAGAGATGCCATGGTGGCCTTCGTGAACCAGGCCAGGGATTACGCCCGTGCCAGAAGCAAAGAGGACGCCATGAAGGCCTTCAACGACCGGCAGGGCGACTTCGTTCTCGGCGACCTGTACATCTACGCCTACGACTTCCAAGGAATTACATTGGTCCATCCCATTCAGCCGTAATTTCTGTGGAAAAGCCGCATCGATAATCAGGACCTCTATGGTGTGAAGTTCATTCAGGACCTCAGGGATTTGGCCTGGAACGGCGGAGGGTTCACCTACTATGTCTACCCCGACCCGACTAGGGACATGTCCCCTAGGCTCAAGATCGGCTATGTAGCAAAGGTAGACGACGATTGGTGGCTGGGCTCGGGAATCTATGCTGCCGATGAAAAATAAAAAAGAAGGCTTTTAAGCTGCCTCATCGGCAGCTTTCTTCTTGGGCCCTTCAGCCACAGCCTTATCCTTTGCGGCCTTCTTCTTCTCTGCAGCCTTCTCTGCTGCTTTTCTTTTGGCCTCGGCCTCCAGCTCTGCGACCTCCTTCTCGGAGAACTTCTTGACAGCCAGCTCGCCCGGAGCCTTCACGATATCCTCTCTCTCCCAACCTGCCATTGTGACCTTCTTGCCCATCTTCAGGCATTCAACAGGACACTCGTCCACACACAGGCCGCAGAACATGCACCTGCCGTAGTCGATCTGAGGGAACTGCATCTTCTTGTTCTTGAGAGGATTTCCGAACCTGTAAGGGACCATCTCTATGCAAGTGTTAGGGCAGACTCTGGCGCAAGAGGCGCAGCCGATGCAGGCTGTGGCATCAAGCTCGTGAATTCCGCGCTCTGCTGCTGGGAGCTCCATCATCACTTCTGGGTAGAGCCTGGTAACCTCAGTGCCGCTGGTGGCGGTCTTCAGAGGCCAGGCAAAGTTCTTCAACATCTTTCTCTTGAGCATCTTCTTTTGAACACCTCGGTTATGCAAAGATACTATTTACGATAGTTATTGGTTATAAATCTAACTCAGAATTATTAGTACCTTCATCCCTATTAGACTTGAACTTGGTGACCTGATCCTGCATGCGATTGTGGTTTAAACGACCTTAAGCGACCTCAAGATTGAGTTCAGATTAAAAGCTTCCATAAAAAAGATGCACAGCTGACGTCGCCAGCTCCTACTTCCGAGCGGACTCTCCGGCTTTTAAGGCCTGCAGTCTTCACTACGCCCCGGGATTTTGACGACCTTCCAGGCATATTTTGGCTCTCGATCTCTTCAGCAGCAGGAAATCCGCCAGTCTCAACCCTCAGGCAGCCTGCGGCTGTTGCAAACTCCTGGGCCGCTATTAGGCGATCTGTGTCGAACTCGCATGAGACGCTCTTCTGGCATTCTCTTGTATGAAGCCAGACGGTATCTGTTTTCAATCCCAGGGACATAAGCCCTCTTAATCTCTCATCTTCATCCCCTCGAAGAGAGAACACATCTGAGAGCTGCGAGAACTCCCTCTCGTTCACTGCCAGGATATCGAACATCTCGTATATCTTCCAGAGCTTTCGTATCTCAATGTCACTCATCTTGCCAAATCCGCCCGTGTCTGTGAACATAGGAATTCCCAAATTTTTTGGATTCCTTAGGTTTTGAAGAGCAAATACAACCATATCTATATCGTCATCCTCGACGCCCAGCGCAAAGAGGACATGCCATCCGACGAGGCTTATGGCGTCCGGCTTTCTAGAGCTTTTTGCCAGTATCCCAGGAAGGCTCTTGATGTAATCTCTCAGGTCAGCTATCCGCCTGCCTTTTCCGCCGCTCAAAATGAACCTGTCTCCCGAGAACTGAAGGACCATCGATATGGGATTCAATTCAGAGGGCTGTGCCATGGAGAAGTCGGATCCAGAGAAGAGAGCACCCTTGATCTGTGAAGGATAGTAGTTGCCCAGAAAATGTGCTTTAGCTCCAAGAGATAGAAACTGAGAGCACTGAATTGCAGCGCCTCCGCCTATCGAGACATCCATATGCGAGCAGGATTTCAGTTCTTCGATGAGGACCTCAATGTCACGCCCATCGACTGGCATCTCGTCCCCCACGTTATCCCTGAGGCACTCATAAGCCAGCCTCAGCTCATCGCCCATACCGCTCTGGGTTGTTTTGGAGAGATCCAGAAGATCCTCAAGAGAGTTGAGACTAACCCAAATATCGGTGCTTGATTCAAGCCCTACGAAGACGTCCTTCATGCCGATCTACAGTTGTGGAGGGTTCATGTTAGGGCAATTCTAATCCATTATGGTCCTATGCCTTGTGCTCAAGCTTTAGGATCTTTACTGTTCATATATTTTGCGTTTTATCCTATTTAAGTTTCTATTCCCCAATTCAAGGGCGCAAAAGTTTTACATCTCAGAAATGCTTGTAATAATTGAATGGAAATACAAGCATGAAGGTAAAACCTTCTTCGCAGCATAGAAGAAATTAAGGTGATTATCTTGGCAGAGATAAGAGAGGACAGCCTTGTTAGGTATAAGGGCACGGGAACTGTGGGCACAGTTAAGGTGCTAAAAGATGAGGATGGAGAGAAGTGGGCCTTTCTAGATAGCACAGGGCTCTATTACCGGCTTGACACGCTGGAGCCCATCGACCGCCTTCCTGAGAGAACTGAGCTGGAGGGCATGACCATGGAGCAGATTCAGGAGCGCTTCAAGGCACAGCAAGAGATGATGGATAAGGCCAAGATGCAGGATGCCAACCTCGAAACCGGCGGTTAAGATCGGAGTAGTGGTACACGGCCCGGAGGTCGTCGACTCCGGCTCTGCCCTTAAGGTCTTGAGCTACCTGGAGAAATTCGGAAGCACTAACGCAGTTCTGGGCGGCACCATGGGCAGGCTGGCCGTTATGGATGCGGGCATTGAGGATATCATCAGGATCAGCCCCAGTAGAAGGCCGAGCCAGTCTATTAGAGACATACAGCCCGACTCTGACATCATTGTCCTTCTGAACCAGGCCAAGACGCGCGATACTGGCATGGCCTTCGGAACAAAAGTCGCTGCCCATGCCGGGGCCACCAGGCCGATCGTTCATATCGATTGCGGCGGGAGGTTCACAGCAGTTTTTTACGGGAACATGAAGGCTAAAGAGATTGCAAAAACTGCTGCAAGGGATCTGGGCCTGGATTATCTCAGCCCACCACTTCCTGATGAGAAGGGCATAAGCAGCGACAGCAGTATTGTGCATGATGGCGATATTGTTAAGCGCAGGCTCACCGGAGTTAGGCCCGGCGAGCTGATCTCCATAAACGGAACAGTAGTAGCCAGAGCCACGAGCGGTTCTGTGGAGGTCTGGGCTCAAAAGGGAAGGATCACGGATATAAAAGGTGCAGAGCCGAAAGTTCATGGGCTTGAGAAGCTTTCTGATGTTGACCTGGCTACAGCCGTTATTCGCAGCGGCAATATCAGGCGCACTGAAGCCAAACCGCGGGCACTGGAATGCAAAGGCAATGGTGCTGCTCTCATAGATCACTGTGCCGAAGATGCCTTTGAGCTGGCAGAGGGGACTTGCATTGCCGTCACTGTGGGAGACGATACCACGGCCATTGCTGGGGACATCTTATCCCGAAAGAGCATCCCTGTAATTGGGATCGTTGATGGAGACATTGACGGACTCTCTCAAAGGACGATCAGCCCCAAAGGAAGCGTAGTGATACGAGTAGAACCCGGTTTCGATGATATAATGGGAAGGCGCGTAAAAGAGGAGATTTTCGAAGGCAAGAACAGGGTATCTCTCAGGGCAAGTGATCTCTTAGAGCGGGTGTTGGAAATAGCGGGCGATCGGATAGTACAGATCGAGAGGCTGTAGCTGTAGTCTTTAGATTTGCTGTCTTTGGCTGAGCTGCCATCAGGTTCTTTTCAATTCATGAAAGGCCTAAAGCCTAAAAAAGGTGGTTGAAAGGAGATCGCGCCTGTAGGCTTATCTCCTTTATCCGCCGGCATAGGTTTGGCCATAGAAGCCGTGTACCATTTCGCCCCACTTGGGATCAGCCATGTCTGGCCAGTTGTCCTTATCGAACCCGGGCGCCTCTTCCAGCCTTTTCTTGGGGACATCCAGAATGGACTCTCGCCTTTCTCTATCTATGGACAGGGCACGCCATGGCACGGCGAAGAGCTTATCTCCAATGCCTAAGATGCCGCCAAAAGATAAAACCGCATAGCCTATCCGGCCGGAGTCCAGCTCTATCATAATCTCTTCGATCTTTCCCAGATGTTCGCCTTCGCGGTTCCTGACTTTGTTTCCCTTCAAATCGCTGGCTTTCTCCATATGCATAGGCGCTGCTGCTGCAGATGGCGATGGCGCAGCAGAGTAGACCTCCGGGCTACCAGTACGTGATGCAGCAGCTGCTGATGCGGTTGAAACGCTCGTTGCAGAGACGCCCATGCCAGCGCTTCCCTCATATAGCGGGCGTTCCCCGCCAACAGTACTCTGAGTAGACCAGTAGGGCTGCAAACCGTAATACCCATAGACATTCCTGCCCCAGTCCCAGCTGGTTATATCTGGCCAGCTGCCCCTTTCAAAGCTGGGTGCGTTTTTCAGCCGGTCTTTATCCACATCGAAGACGAAGGCATGCCTATCCGTGTTCAGGTCCATTGCGTTCCAGGGTATGGCAAAGAGCTTATCCCCGACTCCCATAAATCCCCCGAACGATAGGATGGCATAGGCCACTCCGCCTGCCGCTGTATCTATGACGAAATCCTCAATCTTTCCCAGATCCTCTTCGCGGGAGTTTATCACCTTGTTCTTGCTGAGTGTACTAACAGATAGCAGATTTGGATGCTTCGGATAAACCTTCAACTCATTCATCTCCTAGAATTTTTAGCCCGAAGGCGATTACATTATAATAGTAGTCTTATCATTTATAAAATTATGTAAGTAATATACTAAAAGCAGTATTATTATTACTTACTGCGAGCCAGATTAGGACAAGAAAGGGCTTCGTGTGTGAACGCTTTGTATGTGAACGTAATGCCTGCACAAGAGCGATGATGATGCCCTACAAACCAATAGTTCACGCGTTTTTGAAAAAACAGATGATAGCTCAGAATAAATTAGGTAATGGTGCCCCTATTGGCAGAAGCCTCATCCAAACGATCCTCTGGTTCCTCCCCAAAAGTTACACGATGCAGGTCCCACCAGAAAGCCATCTCTCTCCTGTGAAGCGAGGACATTAATATCAGAAACTTGTTGGACCAATCCGCTCTGTTGAAGCCCCACCGGATTAAATCTTTCTCATGGACCCAGGGGCTGTAGATGAAAACGGCCATCAGGTGCGAAACATCCAGAGGCCGGTCATCACCAGGGCCTGCAAGTCTTTGGTTAAGCTCTTCTGCGGCCTGGAGGAACCTTTTGGCAGAGTTGGTCATTCGCAGATGGCTTTGCAGCGGGGACGGCGCTGTATCTGCGATATCATCTATTATCCTCCGATCCAGACCTCGCTCTTCCAGGATATTCTGTACGTTAATTCCCGCCTGCTTGACATAGTTCTGGAACCACTGTGAGACCAGATCGTCGCTGACCAGAAAGGACAGCAGGAGCGATGAGAAAGATATATCGAAATCCTTTTCGTAGTAGCTGTTGAGCGATGCTGCGCGGGAAAGAAGGCGCTTCATATCGGGCGAATAATTCCCAATTTTTGGTGAAGTTTCAGCGTCAGGCATGTAAATCAACCATAGATAATTCTCTATTGAAAATGCTCTTTGAAGAATTAAAATGGTTCTTCCCTGGAAATAAAGCCTGCGCACGCAATGAGGCGATGTGCCATCTCAATCATTTTGAAATCCTGCTCGTTTTCTCTCTTGCGTTTCCTTTTGCTTTCCACTTTACTTTCCCTTTTGCTTCACCTTTTACTTTGCTATCCGATGAGCTTTTTAGCCCTAAACCTTCCGCTTTTAAGAGCAGCTATTAGCTCTTGTTCGCTCTTGATGGAATCATCGTCGAACTCAGTCGCGTACTTTCCCACACTGTTGCGGGAATGGGCATCGCTGCCGCCAGTGCCTGGAAGCTGGAGCTTCTGTGCTGCTTCCTGTGCCATCTTGTTCTCTTCGTCTGTGGAGTTGCCGTTGAGCACCTCGATGGCATCAAAGCCCCGAACCTCGAATATCTTCTTCCTGAGGCTTGGGGCGGAAGTGCGGAAGGGGTGCGCCACAATCAACGTGCCGCCGTCTCTTTTAACCTGCTCCAACAGATCTTTTGCAGCGACTTTGTGCGCAGGCGGTTCTTGCAGCCCGAAGGCCAGAACATCTCCTTCCAGGCATCTAACCTCCATTCCTCCAAAGACGATGAGTCCCTGCTCTTTTCCAATCGCTTTCACCCTTTCCACTGCCTTTGCAGTGTTGTGGTCTGTGATGCACACGGCATCCAGATGCATCTTCTTCGCCTGCTTTACCAGGTCCTTTGTATGGAGCATGCTACAGCCAGATCCTCGTCTAGTATGAATATGTAAGTCGATGAGCATGGGACTTTCCAGGGAATTTTGCGTTTGCCTTTTGCCTCTTGCTTTTGAGTCCTTAAGTTTCCTTAAAGGACGAGCTGTCAATCCATAAAATCCTTTCCAGAGGAATCATGTTTCATTTACCTACTTCAGCATATTTACCTTAATATTTACGGAACCAAACATCCGAAGTGCGGCAACGCCTGGAAGGAAACATTCCGATCATAAAAACATCATCAGAATAAAAAGGTAGAAAAGAGGGCCCAGGGCGAGGGGATATTAGAAGGGAGTTATCCCTGGGCCTTTCTGAGGGATGGCACGTCCCTCATACATATTATTAATAATAACCAAGTAATCATCATAGTATTTAACTTTTTCGATATTAAAACAGGGTTATCATTTTCCCCAAAAACGGTTATGCCTAATAGTCTCTAAAATAGCAGATAATCTTTGTAAAGCTCTTAAAGGCAGAGCAAAGACCTCGCCGGATAAGGCGCTAGCGCTAGGCTGACACAATCATGGTGATGTGAGGACACTTTGATGTTAGGAAAAGTGCGCTGTTGTCGTGACTTGATACGACAAGTTCGCTGAAAAGTAACTTCGGAACTTACCGCGGTCTCTAGCAATTGACGGGAAAATCCCAGGCTAAGCGCCTGGGATGTCCCATGACCTAAGGATACAGAGAGAGAAGCCCCCACTCCCCTGCCCGTTTCGCCGTTGGTCTTACGGCATTCAACGTAGTACGACATAAGTCGAATATAAACCTTGCGCTCTAAAAGCAAGGCATATCATAACGCTAATGATATCATCTATATATATGATTGGTTAGAAGGTTTACAGGAGCCCTCCGATCTCATATAATTCGGTACGGCCTCCCAGGTAACGCCTGTAGCTCTGGAGAAAAATGTGTCTCCATCAGGTTTAAGTTATAGCTGTAATAGTATAAAGATAGATGCACAGGCAGGACTACTCTATCGATTTGATTTTACTGTTTATCCTATTCATTCCGATCTCAGTCGGCGCTGCACTTATCCAGGGTGGTCCAGATGACGGCGCTATGCTGAATCAGCTCGTCCTAAACGTATACATCGACGATGCGGGCAGGGCTCTGATCAACGGTTACGCCGATGATCCAGGAGCCTTAGCCTTTTTGAACTCCTCGGAGTACACGTATGAGGACGATAGCAGACAGCTCTATGCCATCACCAGCGCCCTCACCTCAAAATCCAGAGATAACTGGACAGCGAGCTTTGAATCGGAGGGGAGATATGATGAGTACCGGATCATGCTCTACCTCCCGGCGAATGCAAAGCTCAGACGGGTAGACTGCTCCTTGGGGCTGGATTATCTGGTCTACGCAGCCAATGAATCGTTCATCGCAGAAGTCCAGGGGTATGACATTACAGACCCTGCAGTTCACATTGAATATCTTCTCCCGCTTGCAGAAGTGCCTAGAGCAGAGGCGGATACGGATACCGGCACTGATGTGGGATACCCGTCTATGACCATAGCCCTGATTATTTTGCTGGCAGGAGGCTCTGGTGTCCTGATCTTTCTGCTTAGATCCAGGTCTGTATCTGTGAAGCCTGCAGGACGCATCGAGCCTCATGAGCATGCTGATGCCCCTATGGCGCCAGTCCCAATCGAGCAGCACATCGATGCCGGCCATCAGGCAATACCTCTGGACAAAGACACAGAAGGCGGTTCAAGAATACCGAAAACTTCAGAGGCTTCCGGGCTAGATGAGAATGGAGGAGCAGGCATTAAACTGACCAGCGAGATTGCAGCGGTGATGGATACGCTGACGGATAAAGAGCAATCTATCTTGAAGATTCTGTTGCAGCGCGGTGGAACGATGACCCAGACAGAGATCAGGTATGAGACGGATATCTCCAAATCGTCTCTTTCAGGCATTTTAACCTCGATGGAGAAGCGCAATATAATAACCAAGAAAGAAAGAGGTAGAACGAACGTTATAGAATTATCAGAGCGATTTTTGAACGCTCAAGAACACTCTTAGGCGCTGCTGCAAGAGCTGCAACTCGACCCTCGTTCGGCCTGGGTTTTTTGTATCGTTCGATGCTATGGGTAACTTGAGGATGGCTCTGAAGTCATCCCAAACCGGAGGTTTGTAAATGAAATACGTAGCTATATTATTTGCCCTGGCAGTTGCTTGCCTTCTGGCAGTTCCTGCCCTGTCTGCGGTTGATGGAAAGGGACCTGCAGAAGGTTGCGGTCAGTTCTGCGGTAGTTGCCAGTGCAGCAACGGAGAGGCTCTAGGGGCCCAAAATCAGTACGGACAAGATAATACAGACTGCCAGGGAGCTGGCATCTGTGCCAGGGATGGCAGCTGTGACGGCACCGGGCCCAAGAGAGACGGGAGCTGCAAAGCAGTTTGAGCATCGATAGGATGTTGAAGGGGGCGAACGTCCCCCTGCAACCTATATCACCCGGCAGCATAACTTCAATAAGGATAATAACGAGCTATTAGCTATTATAGAGATCTGAAGATTAATGAGAAATATAACTGAAATAAATGAAAATGGGCCTTGCGGTATGGTGCGGCAGGACGTGAGATCATGGGATTGACGTGGACACGGTGCCTGGAATTGGTCTCTATCTATCTGGCAATACTTTTGCTGGCAATCGTCGGCTCCGGCGCATCAGCGCAGCTTATGGATGCGACAGATAGTCTTCCCGCCGGCGATTCCACCGATGCCAACCTCGCAGATACTCCTATAATAACTAACCGTGGCAGTGACGGAACTGCCGATGTCGTGGTCCAAAACTGGCGCGGATTTGCGACGAAAGACGATGAATCTCACCCTTTCAGGCTAAATGTGGAGACCATCATGACTGTGGACCCAGGTAAGGCGAGGAGGCTCCTCGCATTAAACATAAGTCTCGAGGAGGTGAGATCCCAGGCGAGAGCTGGAGATAGGGACGTGATCCGGAGGGGAAGCATAAGGCTCAACAATGACGGCTACCGGCTGACAGACATCACATTAACGTCCGCCGGCAACAGATCGACTTTGGAAGCGAGCTTAGCCAGTCCGAGGTCCAGATCAGATTCAGGAGATGCAACTTCTGCCGTGGGGCATATGGTTGTGACCATATCTGTGGTAGACGATATAGAGGTAGCCGAGGGTACCCTGGTTATCGATGATTCCAAGTACAGCGGCACTTACAGTCTATTGCTGAATGAGCGCCCCGGTAGAGGTCCCAGGGCGGGCATGCCGGGACGAGTATGAAGTCCATTCATAGTTATTTTTACGCTTTGCCGCTAAAAATAAAAAGTATAAAGGACCATGCGGTTCACCTCGCCCATACCGTGAGCTCGCTCTTGACCTGAATCGTCTTGTATTCCAGCAAATCACCAGCCTTGTAGAAATTGGAACGGGATTCTTCCGCGATCAAAGTTCCAGACTCATCCAGCGTAAGGCTGGCATCTATGATCCACATTCCTCCTCGGTTCAGATTGACTGAGAACGAGCCGTCTTCGTCAGTTGTCCCCCTTTGAACTCTGGGATCGCCCTGTTCGTCCCAGGCCCAGTAAGATGCATAGTAGCTGGCTTTCACAGGCCGGTTCAGATACTTGACATTGAGCTTTAAGCTCTCCATTGCCTTTGCGCTGTAAGGAGCGCGCTCAGGAACTATCTCCAATGGAAATCCTGCATCCCACATGCCCTCTGGCTTCTGGATATTCTGAGCTTCCTTAGCATCCTGACCATTTTTACCGGCATGAATTATTACCTTCGCAAAGCTGCGGGAGAGAAACAGCCCGCTCTTTCCACCATGCCAGGACAGATCGTAAACCCTCGGAGTCCTGACCAGACCGAACACATAGTCTCCCGGCCAGTAAAGTGCCAAATCTGTGAACAGAAATTCCATATGGCCGTATCCCGGCAGCCAATCTCCTTTTTTCAATTCCAGGCCAATACGCTCTCCTTTAGGCGTCATGAGGAATGCGGAATCTATTCGAGGTGCGAAGATGCTTATGGACATGGAAGGGTGCCCGAAGAAGGCATAGCCCTTCACGAAATCCCCGGCTGCGGCCAGGTCGCGTGCCTCGGACCATAGCATGTGGTCGCTCATATTTTCTCACCACAGATCAGAAGTATTTTTCTATGCTGCTCGCGCTCGCCCTGCTTTTCCATGAGTTTCAGATTAACGTTGGCAAGTCCGGCTTCCTTGAACATGGCTATGAGCTCTTCTGGATCGGCTCCGTTGCCAAGCGGCAACTGTTCGCCGATTTCATCTCCGTAATGATGCTTTCCTGAATGCGAGCCCTGGCGTGGAATGTCGGTTATGATCATTCCGCCAGGCTTGATCACTCTGGCCCATTCTCTTGATGCTCTAACTGGATCAGCCAGCGTCCAGAGGACATGCCTGCTCACAACTGCATCGAAGGAGGCATCCGGAAATGTGAGATTTTCCGCATCTTGAACCTCGAATAGAATTGGGATTTGGGCGGCCTTGGCCTTTTCTTTTGCCCTTTGCATCATGGTCGTGGACCAATCCACAGCAGTTATCTCATAGCCCATTCCTGCCAAAAGAAGTGCCAGAAAGCCGGTGCCTGTACCTATATCAAGAATCTTTAGATCCTGTCTATGGCCAAACAGCTGTGCAATCTCGTTTCCCCATAATTCCTTTTCTATCTCTGAATTTACACCGTGACCGATGAACCCATCGTAGTCCTGACTGGGATCGTCCCACCAATCTCTAATTTTATTCTTGATCTCTGAGTGCTTAAAATCTGATTTCATGCCTTCCCTCCATGATCACTTCGGAGCAGGATACGCCCAGGTTCCTTCCATCTCCATTCCCTGGAACTCCTCAAGGTATTCTCTGTTCATCTCATCGGGAGAGAGGTCCCCGAACAGATCAGGATGAAGCCATTTGGCGATGCAAACGTGGCCTATCACCCATCTCGGCCCTGAGATGAAGTCTCTGTTCAGGACATAGACGTGATCGTTCTTCACGGCAGTGAAATTCAAGAAGCCTTCACTTGCTCGCTCATCAATCAGACGGTCCAGGTTATTCTTGACCCCATCCTCGGTCTTTCCAGGGCCGCTCAAATCGCCTCCCATGAAATCCATGAAGATGTAGTCCGGGTCGTTGGAGAGAACCCATTCAGCTCCCACCTCCACGGTGGTAGTCGTCTCATTCAGCTTGAGATCGGTGGCGATATTTCTTCCGCCGCACCCTTCCGCTGCCCTTCCGGCGCTGGGATTATTCGGTGCAATAGCCCACCATTTTTTCTGCAGATCCGACATGTATTCGTAGAAGAATGTCGGAATATCCTGCGGCTTCAGGTCCTTGGTTCGATCATCTACGATTTTGTCGTATTTCTCCGTCCAACTGATGAGCTTGTTTGCTTCATTCTCTTTCCCGAGAAGCGCGCCCATGATTTGCGTCTCGGAAAGGATGTGATCCCTCGAGCTAAGGCTTAAGGCCAGAACCGGAACACCCTGCAGCTTCTTGCTTATCTCATCGGCTGATGCTCCCTGTCTGGTGGGTACTATCACCAGATCGGGCTGCAGTGCCAGGACCTGTTCGTAATTTACCTCTTTAGCATGTATTCCTGCCTCTGCGACATCTTTCAGGCCGAAATAGGGCATCTGTTTGTGGAAGTTCGAATCAACGCCAACGATCATATCCTTGGCCCCAAGAGCGAGCAGGACTTCCATCTGGCGGTAATCGGTGGATATGATTTTTACAATAGGCAAGTTCACTGTTACGGTTCTTCCTATTTCGTCGACAACTGTGATTGAATCCTCCGTCTTACTCAAGATCTTCTCTTTGATGCCATCATCAGCAGTTGCCGGCAAAATGGCGAGGATCGAGAAGAGCATTATCAAAACCGCATAAGACAATTTTTTCATTTTCTCAAGCCTTCTGGCCATAAACTAGAAGCGTCTTTTTCTCCTCATCGCCGGACATCTCAAGCATCAAAGCGCCGATATTGGAGAGTCCCGAAATTTTTAGCATTTCCTCGACCTTCTCCCGATCCGCACCGTTATAAAAAGGCAGGTTCTTGCCGATCTCTTCTCCAAAGTGGTGGTTTCCCGAATGCGATCCCATGCGAGGAATGTCCACGATCACTTTTCCGCCCGGCTTTGTGACTCTGACCCACTCCTGAGCAGCAACAAAGGGCTCAGACAGCGTCCAGAGGACATGCCTGCTCACAACTGCATCGAACGCGTTGCTCTCCAGGGACAGCTTCTCTGCATCCTGAACCTCGAAGCGCACGGGGATGTTGGAGGCCGTTGCCTTCTCTTTCGCCTGATGAATCTTGCTTGCTGCCCAGTCGGCTCCTGTCACGTTGTATCCCATCTCTGCCAGCAGCAAAGCCAGAAAGCCGGTTCCAGTGCCGATATCCAGGATCTTGATGTTCTTCTCTTGACCGAGCAGCTTTGCCATCCCCTGCCGCCACATCTCCTTCTCCGCCTCGGAGTGCACACCGTGGGCCTCCACAGCATCGTAGTTCTGGTGAGAATTATCCCAAAATGATCTTATCTTCTCTTTAATCTCCGATTTGTTTGGCTCCATGCCTGGCTCCATATTTTATTCCCCCATAATTACTGACCGTCCGAAAATCCATCATTATCTTATCCACTACTTAGGCAGCGGATACGCCCAGGTTCCCTGCACGTCTACGCCCTGGAACTCCTTGAGATACTCCATGTTCATATCCTCAGGAGAAAGGTCCTCAAAGAGATCCGGATGGAGCCATTTGGCAAAGTAGACATGGCCGATCACCCATCTGGGGCCCGTGATCATGTCCCTATCGATGAGAGAGATGTGGTTGTTCTGCACGGCTGTGAGGTTATCGAACCCTTCTGCAGCTCTGGCGTCGATGTACTTTGCCAGAAGATTCTTCATGTCCTCCTCGGTCTTTCCAGGCCCGCTATCGAATCCCTTCATTAGATCCATGAAGATGAAATCCGGATTCTCGGACAGCACCCATTCCGCATCCACAGTGGCCACAGAGCTGTTCAGCTCCAGGTCGGCAGCGAGGTTCTTTCCGCCGCAGCCTTCCACTACCATTCCGCCAGGATTGGTTGGCGGGATGGCCTGCCATTTGCTGGACTCGGACATGTACTCGTAGTAGAAGGTCGGCATCTCCTCAGGCTTGAGGTTCTTGGTGCGCTCCTCGACGATTCCTGCATACTTCTCAGTCCAGTCGATGAGCTTGTTTGCCTGCTCCTCTTTTCCAAGGAGCTGGCCCAGGATCTTCAGCTCCGAGGCTCCATCCTGTCTGGTGGTGGCACTCATGACGATCACGGGAATGCCGGGCAGCTTCTCGGCGACCTCATCGGCATAGCTTGCACCTGAAACCGGCAGTATAATCAGGTCCGGTTCAAGCAGCAGGATCTCCTCGTAGTTGACCTCTCCTGCATGAACCGAGGCTTCAGGTACCTCCTTCAGGCCGAACTCGGCCATGCGCTGATGGAAGGCAGTATCTACGCCCACAATCATGTCCCTGGCCCCCAAGGCCAGAAGGGCTTCCGTGGTACGATAATCCGTTGGAATGATCCTCTCTACAGGCAATGGCACGGTGACTGTTCTCCCAGCCGAATCGATGAGAGAGATAGAGTCGCTGGCCTTGCTCAGGATCCGGTCTTTTGCATTATCTGCGGCTAATGCTGGCATGGCTGCCATAAGCAGGCATAAAATCGCCATCATCAGATATCCAAGCATTCTTGAATATGCCTTTTTTTTCATTTCATCACCATTATCGGTTTCCGGCTTAATTGCGCCATTCTTCACAATGATCCCGGTCAATCCGTTCCGGACGAGATCGCGTTCGCTTTTCAACTTGGGTTTCGCTGAAAAGCGAATCCTATAAGGCGTTACCATGCATATTTTGTCATATTATTTAATAGTTACGTAACACTAAACTCGAATATTATTCTGATTAATATCAATAAATACGTCAAAATATCTTCTGGCAGATCAAATTTTATACTATTTACCAAAAATTTTTTATACATAATCACGAGACAAGTTGCCTGAGTCAGGAAGGTGAATATGGAACCTGCAATTGAAACAGATAGGCTAACCAAAGTCTATGACGACAGGGTCAACGCTCTGGACGGAGTTGATCTGACAGTAAAGGCCGCCGGCATCTTTGCCCTGCTCGGCCCCAACGGGTCGGGCAAGACCACATTGATGCGGATCTTAACCACCCAGTTCCGCCCCACTTCGGGTGTTGCGCGCGCCTTCGGGCATGATGTGGTAAAGCACGATGCCAAGGTCAGGAAGATCATCGGCTACGTCCCCCAGGAGATGAGCGTCTGGACTGATATCACCGGCTTTGAGAATCTGCTCATCTATTCCAAGATCTATGGCGTTTCATCAAGCATTAGAGAGAAGAGCATCTGGGACGCGCTGCAGAGCATGGGCCTGGATGAGGTGGCAAACGGGACTGTCAAGAAATACTCCGGCGGCATGATCCGCAGGCTTGAGATCGCCTGTGCCTTGCTGATCAAACCCAAGATCCTCTTCCTGGACGAGCCCACTTTGGGCCTCGACCCATCTGCCAGAAAAGCAGTCTGGGAGAATCTCATGACATTTAAGAAGGAGTACGGCACAACGGTCTTTTTCAATACCCACTATATGGACGAAGCCGATCTGTATTCCGATGAGGTCGCCATCATCAACAGGGGAAGAATTGTAAAATCCGGGACCGCAAGCGAGCTCAAACGCTCTCTTCGCAGCGAAGTCATCACATTTTCCTTAGTCGAATGCGATGCTGGTTCAGAGAGCTTATCGCAGGCCAGCGCCCGTCAGAGGCGGGAATCCAGGTTACTGGAGAGGATCAAATCCCTGAATTTCGTTGACGACGCCGCTGTACGCAATCTGAATTTAGATGTGGTGGTCGATGACGGTGAGGTTGCACTGCCCGCAATCATCGAAGTTCTGAGAAGCGAAGGCATTTCGCTCGAAAGGATCAGAGCGACAAGGCCGACGCTTGATGATGTTTTCTTGAAATATGCAGGAATGCATCAGGCAAAGGATGGAGGACGGAATACGGCGTAGTCGCTGACGGCGTCTGGCTGGCAATGGATCCTTGAAGCTCGAACGGTCCAGGATTGGACAGCTCAGGATCTGACGGTTCAGGAAACGGATTCAATCAGGTAATAGCTATGGCGTTTAATGATTCATTGAGAGAGATGTTTGCCATGATCGAGCTTGAGATGAGAAGGCTCAGGCACGATCGAACTGAGATCTATACCCGAGCCGTTCAGCCTATCTTGTGGCTGGCAGTTTACGGAACGGTCATGAGCCACGTGCGAGACATTCCCACTAACGGCATTCCCTATATCGATTATATCCCGCCCGGCCTTCTATTTCAATCCACCCTCTTCCTCTCCCTCTTTTCCCCACCTTTACCACATTTTTACTCTTTAACT
>Ga0074195_1003091_pt1 | contig 16510 bp, 14 predicted proteins | sample EPASupsiteHSE623_FD_64525 | JGI IMG/M metagenome (GOLD analysis project Ga0074195, IMG submission 64525) | Bioremediated contaminated groundwater from EPA Superfund site, New Mexico - Sample HSE6-23 | ecosystem: Environmental > Aquatic > Deep subsurface > Groundwater > Contaminated ...
CGCACCCCATCGCGATGACCTCGCGCAGCGCCGCCATGGCCGCCGCGGGACCCATCGTGAGTGCGGTGACCGTTCCGCCGTAAAGCTCCTTCAGCCGCAGGGCCGCCTCGACCGCATAGAGATCGAGCGGATTGACCACCGCGATCATCCCCTCACGGATCATGAGCCCGGTATCGGGATCCATTCTGACGCGGGATGATTCGGGGACCTGTTTGATGCAGACGATGATCTTCATCGTGCGGTGAGTTCACCTTTTTTGAATTCGGCGACGAACGACACGATCTCGGCGACCGGTATCTCTTTCTTCTCGCCGGTCTTGCGTATCTTCACTTCGACCACACCTTTTTCGAGCGACTTGCCGCCGATCACCACCTGCACCGGGTAGCCGATGAGGTCGGCGTCGTTGAACTTGAACCCGGCCCGCTCGTCGCGGTCGTCGAGTACCGTCTCGATCCCTGCCGCCAGAAGTTCGGCGTAGATCGTTTCCCCCGCCTTGACGACCTCATCCTTATTCATCTGGAGCGGCAGGACCACCGCCTCGTAAGGCGCTATCGCCATCGGCCAGATGATGCCGTGCTCATCGTGATTCTGCTCTATCGCCGCCGACATGGTCCGGCCGACGCCGATGCCGTAGCAGCCCATGACGGCCGGTTTTTCGGCACCCACCGCGTCGATGAAGGTGCACTTCATCTTCTCGCTGTACTTGGTCCCCAAGAAGAAGACCTGTCCCACCTCGATGCCACGGAACTCTTCGAGCAGGCCGTCGCACTTGGGACACGATTCGCCCTTCTTTGTTTTAATAAAATCGCCGATGAGATCGGGGGTGAAATCGCGGCCGCTGTTGACATTGACGATGTGGTGGTCGCTCTTGCAGGCGCCGGTCGCCGCGTTGAGGATACCGGTCACCGTATGGTCGGCGACCATTTTTATCTTCTTCTTCATACCGACCGGTCCGGCGAAACCGACCGCCGCGCCGGTTACCGCTTCGATCACCGCATCGGGAGCGAGTTCGACCTTGTTGGCGCGGAGATGGGCCTGAATTTTCGCCTCGTTGACCTCGCGGTCGCCCCGCACCATGACGAGCACCGGTTCGTCGTCGACCAGATAGATCATCGACTTGATGAACCGCTCGACCGGCAGGTTGAGGAACGCCGCGACCTCTTCCACCGACTTCTTGTCGGGGGTATGGACCGTCTCGGCCGCCTTGAACTGCGCCGGATCGACCGTGGTCTCCACTCTCTTCGTCCGTGCCTTCTCCTCGTTGGCGGCGTAATCGCACTTCGAACAGGAAAGTATCATGTCCTCGCCCGATTCGGCGAGCACCTGGAACTCGTGGCTCTTGTCGCCGCCGATGGCCCCCGTCGCCGCGTCGACCGCCTTGAATTTAAGTCCGCAGCGCGTGAAGATAGCCGTATAGGCCTCGTACATGAGCTGATAGGTCTTGAGCGACGACTCCTCGTCCACGTCGAACGAATAGCCGTCCTTCATCGTGAATTCGCGGCCGCGCATCAGCCCGAAACGGGGCCGTATCTCGTCGCGGAACTTGGTCTGTATCTGGTAGAGATTCCACGGCAGCTGTTTGTAGGACTTCAGGTTGCGCCGCGCCATGTCGGTGATGACCTCTTCGTGGGTCGGCCCGAGGCAGAAGTCGCCCCCCTTGCGGTCCTTGAAGCGGAGCAGTTCGGGGCCGTAGTACCCCCAGCGGCCGCTCTCCTGCCACAGTTCGGCCGGCTGCACCACCGGCATCTCGACCTCCTGACAGCCGCGCTTATTGAGTTCGTCGCGCAGGATGTTCTCGATCTTGCGCAGGCTCCGCAGAGCGAGCGGCAGGTAGTTATAGATGCCGCTGGCCAGTTTCTGGATCATCCCGGCGCGGTAAAGGAGGATGTGGCTCGCGATCTGCGCCTCTTTCGGCACTTCCTTGAGCGTCTGTACGAACAGTTGCGTTGCTTTCATAATGGTGTACCCGTTCCGTAAAAGGACAAAAACAGCGGCTACTCTATCCCGAAATCATGAAAAAGCAATGTTCAGAAAACTCACCCCGACCTCCGGCCACCCCTCTCTTGCGACACTGGAGGCCATCTCGGACGAGACTGTGGTACAGTATCGTCAGGCCGAAAGCCGCAGCATGCATGCGAGGTAAGGGGATGGGGGTGAGTTCAGTTGGTGGTGTAGATCCCCGAGGTGATGGCGCTGCCGCCCAGTCCCGTGACCACGACATACTGTGCGCCGCCGTTCGAGACCTCGAGGGTGACCGCGGCGTTGGCGACGATGAATTTATTGCTCGTACCGCTGGTGTAGGCCTTCGCGTTGGCGAAGATGAACCCGTTCCCGACGCGCGGGGTAAGTGAATCGAGTACCGACTGCGCCGGTGAGTTGACATAGATGCCGGTCGTTCCGACGATCGCGTTATGATCTTTCCCATTGGCCGGGAATATCCAATCGACCCACTCCTGAGAAGTTGAGGAGGCAAGGCCGTGGTGCGAAAGATGGGCCGTGTCGATGCTTCCCGACGGGACCAGTTCGGCGCCCCCCGGCGTCACGGTGAGCCCGGCGCTGTGCGACGCGATGAAGCCTTCCACCTTGATGTCGCGTCCCTGCGTATCGCCGGCGAAAATGTAGTTGAAATCGCCCCAGTTCACCACACCGCCCAAGCTCCGCGCGTTCTCCTGATCGGTCTCGCCGTAACCGATGGTGATGCCGTTGTTCTCGGCCGAGATCGCGCCGCCCGCCTGCGCCACCCAGCCGCTGGCATGGGTGAAGTAGAGCTTCGCGCCGTTCCCCAGCGGGATGTACGACAGATCGCCCGCCGCGTCGTCATCGGCGGTCGACAGGTCGCCTTTGAGCAGTCCCGGGCAGTCGGCGGTGGGATAGCGGTTGCTCGCATCACCGCATGGCATCTCGGCCGCACCGGTGCAGAGCGTCACCACCTGCGCCGCGAGTTCGCCCTGCGACAGGGTGCAGAACTGGTTGAAGTCCTCGACTCCCGGCATATCGGCGCCAAGATCGTAGAAGCCGCGATGGACGAATCCCTTGCGCACCTCGAGGTGCTGGTTCGCCCCGGCGCCGTAGAGGTTGTCGAAGCCGCCGATATGGTCGTTATGATAGTGGGTGATGACCGCCCAGTCGATGGCCGCCTCCCCCTTTCGCCGTGTCACCGCTTCGAGCAGTTGCGGCCCGTGACCGTCGTTGGCGGTGTCGATGAGCACCGTCGTCCCGTCGGGACCGACGATGAGTATCGCCTCGCCCATGTTGAGTCCCGGCAGATATATCTGTTCGATGATGAGTTCCCCCGCCGGTATCACATCGTCGGGCTGAACGGTGTCTTCGTCAGCAGTTTCGTCGCTTATCTCCCCTTCGTCGCTTTGGTCGCTTTCGGTCTCATCGTCGGGAGCGCTGCCGTCCTTATCCGGCTGTGTAGTGGAATCGTCCGCCGTGATATCGTCGTCGGTCACGGCAGTATCATTCACCGTTTCGTCGGTGACCGTCTGGTCGACCGTGAATTCGTCGGAATCGACTATGTTCTCCTCTTCAACACTGCATGAGACGAACAGCAGGGCGAACATCGGCACCAGGATCGATACGAGGGTACGCATACTCTTCCTCCGCACTCGGTGTGTAGCGATTCTAACCCGTTCTCCTCTTTTTGCCATTTTTTTCGTCCGTCGCCTTGCTTCGGCGAGAAACCTATTCTATACTGCCCCGAACGATGACGGAGGCCTTGGTGCGCTACCTTCTTTTATACCTAGTGTTCGCGACGCTTTTATGCACCGCCTGCACCAAGAAAGAGTTTTATCAGGATTACGCCATACAGAATACCGCCGAGAACGACGAAGATCTGAGCGAACCGGTGAAATGAGTCATACCCGGCGCGGCTATATCTTCCTGTTCATCGCGATGTTCCTGTGGGGGATCCACGGACCGGCGGGCCATTTCCTCGCCACCCGCGGGGTCGATATGCTGTGGGTCGCATCGGCCCGGGTGCTGATGGGAACGGTCATCTTCGGCGTGTTCCTCCTCATCACCGGCAGATTCACGATGGACTGGCGCGAACGGTGGCGCACCGTCGCGGCGCTCTCGTTCGTGGGACTTTTTCTCAACACCGTCACCTTCCACCTCGCCCTCAATACGATATCGGGAACGCTGGTGATGATCATCGAGAATCTCTCGCCGGTGTTCGTCTTCTTCCTCTCCTTCGCCCTTGCCGGAGTGCGGCCGACGTGGCGCGAGATCATCGCCCTGATCCTGTCGCTGCTCGGGATGCTGCTTATTGTGTACGGCAAGGATTCGTTCGATTTCGGCGGCGGCGATGTCACCGTCGGCATCATCTGGGCGGTCGGCGCCGGGATAACCTTCGGCTGGTATGTCTATTTCTCGGCCGATCTGGTCGTTCCGCTGCGTGACGATCCGGTGAAGGTGATCCAGTTCCTTTTCAAGATATTCGTCATATCGACGGTGCTCATGCTCCCCTTCCTGCTGCGTGACTGTCCGAAGCCGCAGAAGGCCGATGAATGGTTCTGGCTGGTGGAGATGGGGCTCTTCCAGTCGGGCGGCGCTTACCTCTGCTGGAACTACGCCCTGCGCGATGTGCCGGTCAACACCGCATCGGTCCTGTTCCTGCTCACCATCCTCTTCACCGCGATCAACGAACTGCTCTTCCTCAATCTCGCCCTCAACGCCTATATCGTCATCGGCGGCATTCTTATCATCGCGTCGGGACGGCTCATCACCCGGAACGGGTAAGAAGTTATCGGATCATCACAGAGTATTCACCATATCAACTTTTGAAGCCGGTTTTAGTTGGGAGCGCTAACACGGCTTCTTTCGCAAAAGCTCAGAAGACCAGCGTACAACCACACCCGTCATCTTTCGGTCGGGTGATCTTGCTGTCAGGGACCACGATATCTTCGTCACTTAGGATATCATCGGTTATTTTATCAGGATCTTCGTCGTTGCTCAGGTCAGGTTGTTCGTTATCGGTGAACAGAGTATCCGTTTCGACTTGGGTATCGATATCGAGATTGACCGTGTCGTTATCTTTCTGCTCACTGTCTTCGATATTCTCATCATCATCACCACCAACGACGCCATCATCGACCGGTGAGATATCGACGGTATCTACGTCTGACACCTCCGTGTCGTCGACTATTTCGGTGTCCTCATCGATGACAACGAGGGTGTCATCGGTTAATTCTTCGGTATCTGCATCAGGATCCATGGCCGTATCATCCGGTTCAACCGACGTGTCGGTGTCGGGAAGACTGGTCGTCTCCGGTTCGATCGTCGTGTCGGCATCGGTCGACGGCGTATCGTCGGGTTCCTCAACGGTCGTTACGCTGATGTCGAAGGAGCCGATCTCATTCTTGACGCTTCCTTCCAAGGCGATGTAGATGGTTCTCGGCGATGCGCTGGAATAGATAATGGCCTCCATCTCCCCTTCCCCGCCGCCGTTGGCGACGCCCAGACACACTTCGTTGTTCTGGCAGGCACCGAGAAGGTTGATGGTAACATCGTAACTCGCCTCGGGAGCCACCTCTATCAGATATTCAATACCCGCTTCGACCGTAAGGGCATAGATGATGTCGGGACTCGGCTTGCCGGCGTTCCCGCAGGCGGCGCCGTAAGCATTGAGGGCATTCGGCCGTCCGATGGTGGTGCCGGTCGCGGTGTAGGGCACGGGAGTAATTACGATCTCGTTGCCGCAGGTGCCCGGTATAATGTCGCCGGCACAGGTGCCGTTGGTACAGATGTCGTTCAGAGAGAGTGGGTTCCCATCATCGCAGGTGTCGCCGTTGACGGTAGTGTAATCTTCGGCCGGGCAGAAGGCGCTCGTACCGGAACAGGATTCGGCCGCGTCACAGATGTCGATCGCGGTGCGGCAAACGGTAGAAGCGGTCTTAACCGTATCGGGCGGGCAATCGTTGGAAATTCCGTCGCATGATTCGGCGATGTCGCAGACACCGGCAACAGGGCGGCATTCGGTAGTAAGTTTGATATCCGCGGGACAGTCGATGCTGTTGCCGGTACAGTGTTCCGTAACATCGCATATCCCTGCTTGTGCACGGCATTGGACCGTATCGGCCGCCAGCATATCGGTTGGACAACTTTTGTCAGTGCCGTTGCAGTTCTCGGCTACATCGCAGTCCCCCGCTCTGGAGCGACATTCGACCGTAGCCTTTGCTACACCGTCGTCCGGGCAGGTGTTTGTCGTGCCGTCGCAGTGCTCGGCCACATCGCATAGGCCGTCCTTCGCACGGCATTCGACTGTGGCTAGAGCCACTTCTTCTATGCAGTCGGAGGAAAATCCGGTGCAGTGGTCGGCTACATCACAATCGCCATCTTTAGCGCGACATTCAGTGCCCATCGCGACAAACAGATCTTCCGGGCATTCAATGCTGTCACCGGAACAGGTCTCTGCGATGTCGCAGATACCGGCAACGGAACGGCATTCGGTTCCGGGATTTCCGGCTGTATGGGTACAGGTCCCATTACCCGATACGGCGCAACTGTCGCTTGTACAGACATTGTCGTCGTCACAAGTCGGTGCGACGCAGCACACGCTATCGATACAATTGCCTGAGTCGCATTGGTCGTTATTCTCACAGATATTGCCGGGCGCTCCGTTGAAGAATAGTCTCCCTTTGATCCTATTCGCCGACAATTCGGCATCAAAACGGTGATAGACGACCATTGCTCTATTATTACCAGAAGAGGCTATGGCGGGACAGCACTCTTTATCGCTGTCGTTGGAAAAGACCATTTCGGTTCCGATCAACGATCCGTCTTTAGCTACCCGGGTCCCGTAGATATCATTATTTGCACCGGTACGGTAATCATCCCATACCACCAGATAGTTGGAACCATCAAATGCTACATCTGGGAAAAGTTGATTACCTGTCGCCGTGTTGACCGCTATACCATTCGTGTCAAGAGCCACTGCCGCTTTCGAAACCCGGGTACCGTAAATATCGTATCTATCGCCGTACGTGCTGTTCCGGGAATCTTCCCATACCACTAAATAGTTGGTGCCGTCAAAGGCGATAGCGGGATTACGCTGGTATTTCGCCGCAATGCTTATTACTTTTCCGTCTTGATCAAGCAGGAAATGCCCTCGCGAGATCCGAGCACCGTAAATATCGGTGTTAGTACCGCTCCGGTAATCCTCCCATATCACCAGATAATTGGTGCCGTCATAGGCAACGACTGGGTTGATCTGAGAACTTGTTTGGTTGCTTATTACCGTTACGGCATCATGCACCTCGCCACTATATGTTGTTACGCCGGCACTGTAAATATCGGGGTTGCTGTCGCCATTCCGATGATCCTCCCACACCACCAAATAGTCGACACCATCAACGGCAACGGCTGGAGAAACTTGAGAATATCCTGCATTACAGATCACAAGACCACTGGGGTTAAGCACCGTGCCCTCTCTCGTAATTCGAGTCCCGTAGATATCGAAGTACTTCCCTTTCCGGAAATCTTCCCATACCACCAGAAAATAACCACCACCAAAAGCAATGGCTGGGGAATCCTGATCATTTATCGCCGTGCTTATCGCTATACCGTCGGTATCTAGTATCACTCCCTCCGGCGTGACCCGGGTGCCATAAATATCGTAGCTAGTACCGCTCCGGTAATCCTGCCACACAACCAGATAGTTGGTGCCGTCAAAAGAGATGGCTGGGTTAATTTGACCATTCGCTGTTGTCGGTCCCCATATTGGGGTATCCATGCCAAATTCAGGGCCAATGACCGGGTCGAGAATGGCTGGGTAAGCAGAAGTCTCGATGATAGCAATTGGCACGGTGAGGGTTATGGTCCCATTTTGCCATTGCGGAACAATGGTGGTTCTTGCGCCGTTGGCGTCTATCCATGTGCCGACACCGTATCTAAGTCCAAGTTCGCTCCCCTTCTCAGCGAAGTGAAGGCCGTTGTCGGTCGCGCCTATGTAATCGAGGCTATCGACGGCAACCGTTATCGTTAGGTCACCAGTTGTATCGGGTTTCTTCGCGAAGCGCCAGCTCTGCTCGACGCCGTTTTCGGTGTTCTTCAGTTCTTCGATCACTTCACCGTGGTGTATCTCAAGGTTGGCCTTGTCGTTGGTAGAAAGACTCTGAGCAACTGAATTTATGCCGGAAACGCTGGCGGTCTTGAAGGTGGCCGGAGTTCCCTCTATGGGTTTTTCACGCGCCTGTTGCTCCTTCCTTTCTATCTCTTCGCGTGGATCGAGTTGTTCTTCGTGGGCAAGAGGTTTTTCTCCATCCGGATAATGGAAAGGAGTCACGCTGAATGAACCATTCTTTGCCACCTTCACCACATAGTTCGTATCGCCGCCGGTGAAGAAGGAGCCCTCAGGCCGAAAAGCGAAATGAACCTGCTTCATCACGGACCCGATATCGAATGGAGCGGAGATGTTCTCCGAGACCGGCTGAATCGGTTCCGTCACTTCCGTAAGGGGTGCATCCTCTTCCCATGCGAATTGGGGAGAAGCGGTGGAAAGCAGACTGTTCTCTCCTCCTTCATCACCACCCCCCGAGGGTGCCTCCCCTCCACCGCAGGATGCCATTACCAGCACCGCAACGACCACAATTATCTTCCACAATGAAGAAAGCAACAAAGGGCACCTCCTTTGGTTCAGTAAAGGAACGGGAACGGATGGAAGAAATGCTATTTTTCTTTCATAAATACATTAAAGTTAAATCCGTTTTCACAATTTAGAAACATTATATTGGAATACTTCCCTATCATTGAAATTAAATTTGGCTCGACTGATCTTCCCCAAGCAAAGCGTACACATTTTCTTTCTCCCGAAGTTGTTTTCCCCTCATGCAGCTAACCGCATAATATCTTTTTTCCAACTCCGTTCAAGTTCTTCCGGCGTGGCATAGGATATCCCGCTGTGTATGCGTAGCCGGTTGTAAAACATTTCAATGTACCTGAAAAGGGCCGCTTGGGCTTCGTCTCTGTTCGCATAAATGGTCCAGTTGAGCTCCTCGGTCTTGATCGTGTGGAAGAAGGACTCTGCCGGCGCGTTGTCCCAGCAGTTGCCTTTCCGGCTCATGCTCTGCTTCATCTTGAACAGCTTCAGTTGCTCTCGGAACGCCACGCTGGCAAACTGCCTCCCGCGATCTGAATGGAAGATGAGTCCCGGTTCCGGCTTGCGTTGCAGATATGCCTTGTTCAGCGCCTGGATGACCATTTCATGTTTGAGCGTGTCGCTTGTCTGCCAGCCGACCACTTTGCGCGAGAAGAGGTCGATGATGACGCAGAGGTAGAACCAGCCCTGTCGGGTCCAGATGTAGGTGATGTCGGACACCCAGACGGCATTCGGTTTTTTCACAGCAAACTGTTGCTTGAGTCTGTTTGGTGACGGATGTAGCGGATGGTCCGAGTCCGTCGTCACTTTGAACTTGCGGCCTGCCTTCGCTTTCAGGCCGAGCTTTCTCATCACATAGGCGACCGTGTTCTCGCTGGCAGAGAAGCCTCTCTTTTGAAGGGTTTCCGTTATCCGCGGACTGCCGTAGGTCTCCCTGCTCTCATAGAATATCTGGAAAACCATCTGCTCCAGCTTGCGCCGCCACAGAGTATGCGGGGTGGGCTTCCGGTTCTTCCATGAGTAGTAGCCGCCCGCTTTCACGCCAAGTATCTCGGCCATCTTCCCGACAGTAGAGCGAGAGCGGTTCTCGTCAATGAGCGTGTACTTCATTGCCCTGCTTTCGAAAAGATGGCCACTGCTTTTTTTAAGATGTCGTACCCCAGCTTGAGGTCCTTCAGCTCCTTCTCCAGTTCACGGATCTTCTTCTCCTCCGGCGTCAAATCTTTCTTGCGTTCCCGGAAGGCTTGCTCTGCATTTTTTCGGTAGTTCTTGCACCAGCCGCTTATGGTGTTGAGGCTTATGCCTAGCCCCTTCGCCACATCGGTCATAGTACCCTCTCCTTTTTCTACCATCTCTACCGCGCGCAACTTGAATTCCTTGTCGTACATGCGATTCCGTCCGTTTTTCATACGATCCTCCATGTTTTTGCATACATGTTTTCCCAAAGCAAGTTTGTTAACTTTTCTTGGGGAGGATCAGAATACGGATGCTTCTTTTTCGGCTGTGCCCTTTCAGGACGCTTCTCTATTTGGCCTGTTCGGCTTTGTTGAGCCCGAACAGGTCGTACGGCTTCTCGCTGAAGCGGTCGTTCATAACAAAGACGGTCAGGAGGATGAAGGCGATAAAGACGCAGAGCGCAAGGAGCTGAACGCCGGATGTCTTCTGGATATCCTGTTTCTCCTTCGTATCGCACAGGTCGCCGGGGCAGTATTTGGACTTGTCCTTGTAAAAGAGCGGATAGAACTTACAGCCCAAACAGATGCCGAAGGCCGACTCGAAGAACAGGAAGATGAGGCAGATAAGGCAGATGATGCCGGTGATCGGGCTGTAGGCATTCACGATGATGAAGAAGTAGAACATGGTCCCCGCCAGCACCACGCCGATGATCCACGCGAACTTCTTCTGCGGCGCACCGACATATTCGGGCGTCTGATTGCGGACGATGAGCCGCCCGAGTATCAGCGACGGCGAGAATCTCGGGCTGATGAAGACCCGTATCGCGAAATCGGTGAAAAAGAAGACTATCACATACTTTATCGGGACGAAGTTCCCCTTGAACAGGATGAACATGAGCGACAGGAAGGTGGCGAGGAACAGAAGTCCGGCGCCCGCCCGTATCTCCCGTTCATTCAACACCGGGATACTGTACCCCTTCACCTCTTCGCCGAATCCGATCCACTTCGCCATCGCAAGCCTCCTTGTGTTCGTTGTTCTATCCCACGGTCAATACGACATTGCCTTTTTTATGACCGCCCGCGACATATCGGTGCGCCTCGACACCCTGCTCCAGCGGATAGGTCCTGTCGATGATAGGCTTCAGCTCCCCTTTTTCGGCGAGTTCTTTGATGAAACCCAGCGCCTCGCGCTTTTCGATCGACATCGCGAAGATGGCCCTCTTCCCGCCCACTAAGCCGGTCCACACGGTCTGAAGGATCGGCAGGAATCCCATGACGGTGACGAGATAGCGGCCGTCCGGCTCAAGCGCCTCTTTACAGCGGGAGAACGAGCTTTTGGCCACGGTGTCGAAGATGATGTCGTAGCGTTCGCCGCTTGTAGTGAAATCCTCCTGCGTGTAGTCGATGACCCGGTCGGCTCCCAGCGACCGCACCAGTTCGACGTTCGCGGTGCCGCACACACCTGTGACCTGCGCCCCGAAATGCTTGGCGAATTGCACCGCGTAGGTGCCGATGCTTCCGGACGCGCCGTTGATGAGGACCTTGTCCCCGCTTTTGATCCGCCCCTTATCCTTGAGGAAGAACCAGGCGGTCGATGCGCCGTCGACCAGCGCGGCAGCCTCCGCATGCGACAGGTTGGCCGGTTTGATGAAGAGCGCTCCCGTTTCGGGCATGCATTTATATTCGGCGTAGGCCCCCGGCGAAAAGCCGGTGAAGCCGAACACCTCGTCGCCGACCTTGAATCTCGTGACCTTCCCGCCCACCGCTTCGATCGTCCCGGCCAGTTCGAGCCCGAGGATCTGATATTTCTTCCGCGGCTTGGTGAATCCGAGAATGGCCCGGCCGACCGGCGACGCGCCGCTTCGCATCAGGCATTCGGCCGGCGTCACCGTCGTCGCACGGACCCGTATCAGGACCTCGTTGTCGCGGGGCGTCGGTTTTCCCCATTCCGTCAGGGTAAGGACCTCGGGCGGTCCGTATCGCAGGCATACCAGCGCCTTCATGGGATATCTCCTTCCTCTTCCGTGTATTGGAACACCGCGTCGAGCGGTACGTTGAACACCCGGGCGATCTGAAAGGCCATTTCGAGTGAGGGCGAATAGCGCCCCTGTTCTATGGCGATGATGGTTTGCCGCGTCACGCCGACCCGTTCGGCGAGATCGGCCTGCGTCATCTCCCCGTGGGTGAACCGCAGGGTCCGTATCGCATTGGTGACCTTCGTCGGTCTCACCATGACTGAAACCCCCGGCGATAGGCGACGATCTTCGCCGCCGATCCGACGACGGAAGAGAGGACGAAGGCCAAGTACAGCTCATTCGATATCCAGAAATGATCCATTTCCGCCATCGACATTCCCAGCGCCGCCGCGCCGCCGAAGACCACGAACCACAGACCGAGATATTCCCCGAACCGGTGGATCTCCCGGTCACGCTGATCCTGTTTACCGCACTCTTTGGGCGCGGAGATCCCGGCCGCGATGGAAAGCAGAATGCTGAGCGCGATCATGGCCGCTATCGCTATGCCGATCGTCCAGAGCATCGGCGCGACGTACGGGACCTCGGCGAGCGGGACCTCTTGCGCGCTCCCAAGGATGATCGCCAGATATATCCCATACGAGATCAGGCAGACCGCCACGTAGATCCAATTGTTCCGTTCTCCGAACGACATGTTCACGCCTCCGTTCGCACCATACCGATGCCCTGTTGACAAGATCAATGTAAGCTATACTCAACATAATGTCAAATATTTTTTACATTACCGGAAGAAAAAACGGGGCGCCTTTCCCGACAAGTTATCGTTGACCTCCGAACGCGGTGGTGTATGATGACCGCATGAAGATCTGCCGCTGCAACATCGTCAGAACGACCGGCGCCCTGTTGTTCCTGCTCCTGTTCTTTATCTGGGGGACCGCCGGGAAGTTCTGGGGACCGCTGGTGCTTTATTTCCCGACATTCCACCTTCTGGTCCTGCTGTGCGCCGCGATCGCCTTCATCGCTCCGGTGCGACGCGCCGCCGCAACGCTGTGGGAACGTATCGTGCCGCAGCGGTATCTGATCTTCCCGCTTTTCGCCCTGATCGCCACCCTGCTTATCAATCTGTTGGTCTTTCAGGGCATCCCGCATATTCAGGACAGCATCCACTACCTCTTCATGGCGGGCAATTTCGCGAACGGTCAGCTCGACCACGCGATGGTCCCCTACTACGAATTCTTCCGCTATCTCTACCTTATCCCCGACGGCGAGGGGATATATTCGCTCTTCCTCCCCGGCTATTCGCTCTTTCTGGTCCCCTTCGTGATGTTCGGCATCCCCTTCATCGCCAACCCGCTCATCACCGCCGCCAATATCACGCTCGCCGGCCGCATCGCCGACGATCCGTTCGGGCCGCGCACCGCCGCAGTGACGATGGCGCTCGCGGAGGGCTCTACCTTCCCCATGGTGATGGGCGGCACCTTCATGGCCCATCCCTTCTGCGCCCTGATGACGCTCACGACGGTCCATTTCTTCATCCGCTCACGTACCGAACCGGACGGACGGCGCTCCCTCATCTTCGCCGCGGTCGCCGGGTTCATGCTCGGCTGGCTTCTCTTCACCCGGCCGCAGAACGCCCTGTTCCTCGCCATCCCGCTCGCCGTGGTCGCTCTTTCCGAGATACGGCGCAGTGGCACGATACCGCGCGGCATCGCGCTTCTTGCCGCGTTCCTGCCGTGGCTGATGGTCCTGTTCATCTACAACGCCCACTACACCGGCGATCCGCTCCTGTTCAAGCAGGACCCCTACTTCAACTACAGCGAACCGAACGATAACTGCCACCGTTTCGGGCTCGGTCGCGGCTGTCCCAACTCCAACTGGACGGTGCTTCCCGACGAAGGATTCACCGCGACGCACGCACTCTATGTCACCTACCGCCGCCTCTCGCCGCTCCTCATCAACACCTTCGGCCACCCGCTCCTTTTCCTCCTCATCCCGCTCGCCTTCCTTTTCCAGCACGGCATCCGGCCGAAACGGGAGGTATTCCTCGGGACCCTGTTCCTTTCGACCGCCGCCGGCTACTATTTCTTCTATTTCGACGGCAATGTCTTCGGCCCGCGCTACTACTATGAAACGACCTTTTTCCTCATCATACTCGCGGCACAGGGGATGCTGCGGCTCGGCGAACTGATCGCGACGGCACGAAGACCGCTGTTCTACACCGCGCCGCTCGGCGGGTTCATCGCCGCGGGGTATCTGTTCACCGCCACCGTCATCCTGCCGCCCCTCTTCGCGACCTACGCCAAGGGATTCTGGGGGGTCGAACGGTCGCTCTCCGATACGGTCAAAGCGATGGATCTGCATAACGCCGTGGTATTCGTCGATTCCGAAGAGCTCGTCGGATCGGGCTTTGCCGTGATGCGGCACGACGACTGGGACAAGAACGACATCATCTATGTCCGCGATCTGGGCGACCGTTCCAACAGCGCCCTGATGCACTACTATAAAGGAAAGAGTTTCTACCGCGCCCACTACGATAAGATACAGGCGAACGATCGGCCTCCCATCATCACGCCGCTCACCGATACCGAACTCTCCTCCGGCTACATCGTTGTGGAGATGGAGGATAAACGCTATCCGCTGCAGGGAGAACCCGACTACTGCAACGAATATCCCAACCGGCCCGACCTCGCGCGCTACACCTCGCTGCCGACGCCCGAGAAACTCGGCATCGACTTCTCGAAAAAGGCTTTCTTCTGCCGCTTTCGCGACCCCGATGAATATTACACCTTCGGCCAGAACATCCTTGTGGCCGGACCGCACACCATCGAGTTCGTCGGGGTGACCGGTCCCGAGATGGGCCGCTTCAGACTCTTCATCGACGGCGCTCCCGCCGGCGTGGTCGACTTCACCGGAAAGAGCTACGAGAAGGTCATCCGGCCGGTCGCAGCCGATCTGACCGCCGGGTTCCATCTCCTGCGGCTCGAACCGGACGACATGACCGGCGACACCTACTTCCTGATCGATTTCGTCGAATTCTTCAGAAAACCGGAGGCGTGAGAACTTGTACCGCATCCTGCGCAACGGTTTCGCATTATTGGCTATCATACTGTTCTTCTCGCTCTCCAATCTGACGCTGTGGGCGGTGACGCGCGACCCGGTCCGCCAGCGGCGGCGCATCCAGCGTTCGACGCAGTTCTGGATACGGACGACGCTCAAGGCGCTGAACATCTCCTTCTCGGTGAGCGGCGCCGATAACCTGCGCACCGACCGGAACTACTTCATCATCGCCAACCACATCTCCTATGCCGATGTCCTCATCCTCTACGCCCTGCGCCCGCTGACCGGCATCACGACGGTCGAGGTCGAAGGGGGCGGGCTGGACGGTTTCCTCGCGAAGATGGGCGGATCGTTCTTCATCGAGCGGCGCAGCGTGAAGCACCTGCGCGGGGAACTGACCAAGGTGACCGATATCCTGCGTGCCGGGTTCGATGTGCTGATCTTTCCTGAAGGGACCACCACCGACGGCAGAAGCGCCCTCAAGCCCTTCAAGACCGCCTTTTTCGCCGCCGCCGCCGAGGCGCCGGTGCCGATACTGCCCATCGCCATCCGCTACGAAACGGTGAACGGCCGCCCGGCGCAGGAGGGAACGCTGCTCGAAAGCGTCGCCTACTTCGGCGACATCACCTTCATGGCCCACGCCAAGAAATTCCTCGCCCTCACGGGCATCACCGCCGCGGTGACGATACTGCCGCCGGTCGAGGCGACGGCGCACCACCGCGACGAACTCGGGGTACTCCTCCGGGAGCGGATACAGGCGGCCCGCGATGCATAACCCTCATCCCGACCTTCTCCCTCCAACCTCCCCTGCCACTTCGTGGCCGCCCTCTCCGTCGTGCAGAGAGGGCTTTTTCGGAATAACCTTCTCCACACGATGGAGAAGGGGGACCGCTTGCGGTGGATGAGGTTGACAGGGCGGGATTTTGGTTTTCCCTTCCCTTTTTCCCTTCTCTCTGGTATATATCCTTCAGCATTGTGTTATTATGGAGGAATGTATGCAGATAGTGCGTACGGTAGCGGAGCTCCGGGCGGCGCGGGCGGCGCTCGCGGGCCGTGTCGGTTTCGTACCGACGATGGGAGCGCTCCACGCGGGGCACGCTCATCTCATGGAAATAGCCAAGAAAAAGGCCGATCATGGTATCGTTTCGATCTTCGTCAACCCGACCCAGTTCGGCCCGAACGAGGACTTCACCAAGTATCCGCGCACCGAAGAGGCCGATCTCGCCCTGTGTGAAGCGACGGGGATCGACATCGTCTTCCTGCCGAAGGCGGCCGATATCTATCGCGCCGCGCCGCTCATCCGGCTGACGGTCGATCCGAAGATCGCCGGGGTCCTGTGCGGCGCCCACCGGCCCGGCCATTTCGACGGCGTGGCACAGGTGGTGGCGATACTCTTCAACCTCATCCGTCCCCACAGCGCCTGCTTCGGCGAAAAGGACTACCAACAGCTCGCCGTGCTGCGGCGGCTCGTTGACGATCTTCATTTCGGTATCGATATCACCCCCGGGGCAAGGGTGCGCGAACCCGACGGACTGGCCCTGTCGAGCCGTAACCGCTACCTGTCGCCCGAGCAGCGGGCCGCCGCTCCGGCGATCTACCGCGCGATGCTTTTGTGTAAAAGCCGCGCCGACCAGATCCGCTTCGACCGCATCGCCCCCCCCGTGGCCCAAGGTCCCCAAAAGCGGCCAGGGCTTCTACTCCAAAAA
>Ga0074195_1003092_pt1 | contig 16509 bp, 9 predicted proteins | sample EPASupsiteHSE623_FD_64525 | JGI IMG/M metagenome (GOLD analysis project Ga0074195, IMG submission 64525) | Bioremediated contaminated groundwater from EPA Superfund site, New Mexico - Sample HSE6-23 | ecosystem: Environmental > Aquatic > Deep subsurface > Groundwater > Contaminated ...
GATTATACTGGCCAAAAATCTGCGGAACATAGTATGGCCTCAAACTTACACTCAGTTGTCCGCCCGAAGGTTGTAATTCTCCTGCAATAATTTTCAGCAATGTCGATTTTCCCGCGCCGTTGTTACCAATTAGGGCTGTTTTGTCCTGCCGGTTTACGGTCAGGTTAACATGGTCAAACAGCAAGTCCTTGTTGGGATGTATATAGGAAACGTTTTGCAAAATAATCATAATCTCTTCCTTTAAAGTTTAATAAACTGAATAAGCCGGTTTTGTTCATGAGGGCTTTAACTTTCCGAAAGAAACTTTATTTTACATTTTTGCCTTTTTGTTTTTGATGGCACAAATTTAGAAAATACTCCCGAAGTTTCGTTCTGCTCTTTATCTAAATGATATTATATGACGGCCCTGCCAAAAGACCTTCTGTCGTTGAACAGGTTGAGCCGATAAATTGTTCCGATGTCGTATGAAGCAACTTATTCTCATATTTTTGTGGTCTGTATTAAGTTTTTGCAGCAGTAAACAGGAACGAACCAACGTTGAAACAGGATCGAAAGATGGGAGCAGTATCCCCGCAACGGCCGGTAATGCGCTGCAAATATCCGATGGGCTCATCTATTTTTCCGCCGACAACGGATTAAGCTGGCAAAGTAAAAGTGATGGATTACCGCGCGCATCCTCCTTAGGGGGCATAGCTGTTTCGGATAAAAACCTTGCAATCGTCACAAAAGAAGCCGGCGTTTACCTTTTCGACTTTCAAAAGGACGAATGGGTCAGCGTCCCGACCGACACGCAAATTACCCGAAATAACCCCGGGGCTTTGGCTCTTTATAACGACCGAATCTTCATTGGAACACAATCGGGTGGTGTTTTTTTCTCCGAAAACCATGGCAAAAGCTGGACAAATCAAAGAAAAGGGCTGGCGAGCCTGACGATTCGAAAGCTTGTCGCTCTTGAACCAAAGTTGTATGCAGGCACAAATGCCGGCTTATATTCCTATAACGAATCGGGAAACAAGTGGGATCGCGAATTCGGGAGCACCACATTGCAGGTAAACGGAATCATTGAATTTAACGGAAGCATTTTTATCGGCACAAATCAAGGCGTATTTGCAAATACGGCCGGCGAAGGAAAAGAATGGGAAAAAGTTTTGGCGAACTACTCCGTACACAATATCAGCTCGGACGGCCGTATCATTTATGCGATGGTGTACAACGAGTTGTTGTCGTCTGCGGACAAAGGCCGGAGTTGGCAAAACATTCAAAAAGGACTGCCGGCCCATCTTTATACCTTCAATGTGATTCAAAACGGAAATTCCGTTTTTGCCGGGCAATGGGATGGGGTTTACACGAAGCAAGAAGCCAAAGAACCCTGGAAACCAACAGGCAACGGCCTGCCCCATAAGATGGCGATCACAAATATGCAATCATACCGGGACATGATCGTCGTAAGCGTTAATGAACGGGGGCTAAGGCGGGGATTAACCACTACAAAAATTGATTTTTAATGAAGTCTTGGTCGGGAAATGAGGCGAACAAATCGTTTTACTGCCATGATTTTCACAAACCGTTTTACGAACCGGTCTTCCCGATTAGCTCAGTAGGTGTATAGCCGTATTGCTTCTTAAAAGCATAGGAAAAATGGGATAAGTTTTCAAAGCCCACTTCATAACAGACATCGATCGGTTTCTTTTTCTTCTCCGCGAACTGATAATGAGCCAGCTCCAGTCGTTTCCGGGTGAGCCATCGCTGCGGCGTTGTGCCAAACGACCTGCCGAAGTCGCGTTTAAAGGTCGTCAGGCTGCGGCCCGTCAGGTAGCTGAACTTTTCCAGGGGCAGGTTGAACATGAAATTTTTCTCCATGAACCCGGGTAGATCGACTTTCCCGGGTTCTTCAAAGTTTGCCAGCACCTGGTCAACCGTTCTGTCGATGGTACTGAGAATCGTAATGGCTTCGGTAATCTTAAGCGAAGCAAGATCCTTAGGAAGATCGCTCATCGACAAGACACATGTCATTTGAGTTCTTCCAGCAATTGTCGGCAGCTGATAATTTTCTCGAGGAGATCGTTCGGAACATAAAAGTATTGGTTGGCAGCTTCAAAGCCCACACGGGAATCTTCCAGCACTAAGGGATACAGCTCTTCAGTCAGTCTGATTTCCTCTTCGATCACTTTCCTCATTTCATTTGTCAGTTGCTCCTTTCTGCCGGCATCCAATCCCGGTTCGCCCAGCTGCCTGCGCAATAAAATGTAACGGGACTGGTTGGCCACACTGGCAAAATGGATCCGGACCACCTGAGCGTACCGAAGATCCGCTTTCACATCCGCAGGATCGGGAACGTCCTTTGCCCGACTTGCCCTTTGCAGCAGAGGAATGGCCTTGTCAAAGCCCTTTGCCACTTTCTCAAATTGGCTGATGAATACCTCAGCCGGATAGATACTCCTCCAGTTGTCCAGATCATCGTAGGGAAGGCCTGTCATCGTAGCACTGTATCCGGCAGGCTGCGCACGGAACAGATTGGCCGGCCCCATTTGCACCGGAGCATAATAAACCACACTTCCCGAATAGGGATATTCCCGGTAGGCTTCGCTCATCAAAGTCCAGGCCCTTCTGGCATCGGCCGATCCGTTGGGACCGTATCGTTTTACGGCCAGTTCCTGAAGAACCTCGTCCTTTGAAGGGACAGGACAACGGTCAAACAGTCCGGGGATCATCAGATTGGGAGAAGGATAGCCACCCAGTGTCCAGCTCATCAAAAACCCATCCACGCCGAGCGAATCCAGGTTGCTGAAATGCTCCGCGATCAGGTCCATGACGGGCACATAAGGAACGGATGCAATTTCCCAGGTACAATTAACCTGTACCTTGGCAACGGTTTTTAATCCGCGCTGTTTTGCAGCCCGCCAGTGTTCTTTTGCGCGTGGGCCAGGGCCTACAGCAGACAGAGAGTACTCTCCGACCCTGCTTTCGATCCCGCCCCTGCTGATCGGAAGAGCCCACTCACTGACCGACATCAGCCAAACGTCGTTTGGTAATTTTTCAATCACATCGGTGGCGATGCCATGCCCGTTCCATCCCCAGTCCCATATCATCACCTTTGCGTCAGGGGAAGCGCGGTGTACGCCTTCCGCAATCAGCGTGTTTGCCTCAGCAATCACCCGGCTTCCCGATCTATCGCGGCAATGCGGACATTGCTGCCAGTTGCCATGGGAGTTACAGTACGTCAGGTTTTCGGAACCGCTGATGGTAAATACCCCGCCAAGCGCCGGGATTTCGGTGAATACATAGGTGAGGGCGTCTCTCAGCCAGTTTTGAACGTCACGGTTTGACGTACACAAGGCTGCGTAATCGCCCTCCCTGACTCCTTTGGTAAGCGCCCGTCCCGGAACATGCTGCGCTTCAAAAAAAGAAAGCGGCATCGCCCTGGGTTCGTTCAGATACAGGTAGATCTTCATGCCATATTGTTTTGCCTTCTCAGCCGCCCGGCGGAGGTTCCGGATCCGAATTTCATGATTTTCACCGAACTCCGGGAATGCCTCGCCTCCCGGAGCAAGGTCGCGTAACAATACATGCAGCCATATCCCGTTTACCCCCCGTGCTGACAATTTTTCGAGTAATCCGCCGGGGAAAATATCGCCTGTACTTACTAGCGGATCGCCGTACAAAGCAAAGTATGAATAGATGAAGCGCGGCTTCTCATTGTCTGAATGCCTGTATGATTCTGCCGGTTTTACCGTTCTGACAGCTTGTATCTCTTTGATAAACGCAAAGCGGTCTTCTTCTTTTGCCGGCACCGGATGGCTGTATCCCTTCACAATTCTCCGGATTTCCTTTAACCGATGTAACACCTCCGGCGCCGGCTGGGTGTAATACAGCGGGTCGCATTGCGGCTTGACCATCCCCAGTTTAACCCACAGAAAATCATCTTCCCGCAACGATTTATTCAGCTGCCCGTGTGTCATATCAACCAGTTGCATCAGTTGTTCGTACGGAAGCAGATGCCAGTTCCGTCTGATCAGGGTAATGTAGATCTGCTGCACCGTCCACTTCGGCTCCCGATAAACCGGAAGGCCCATCGCCGCGCCCATTTTTTTGATGTCGGGAACGGAGGTACGAAGAACCTGCGCCAGTTTTTCAACCGAAACCAAATTCCAGTTCCTCCATACAAACGCATGTTGCCGATCGGGGAAGTGAGGTATGGACTCCGGAGCAACCGTTTTGCCGGAGGGAAGCTCCGTTTCCGGCCCGGAAATAATCAGATTGGATACATCATGAAACTTCTTCTCACATGAAGCAGCGAAGACTTCCCCAGATGTGATACATGCAGTAAGAAGCCCCAGAAAAACATTAAAAATCTGTCTGTTAGATTTCACAATTATTCATTTTTTGACTGTTTCCTATATTGATATGACCTTATATCCCGGCAGGCACCTCTGTTTGTTCGTGATGCGGTAGCCGGGACCTGATCCCGCCGGATCACTGCCGGACAACAAACAGCCGGGTTTGCAGTGGCTGGAGGCTAACAGCGATGGGTTGTCCGGCCACTATCCTGTTTTCCGACAGTGTGCCTGTTTGCGGATCGAGTTCGGCATACCGCTCCCCTTTTTGAACACTTAAGCCGCCAAGGTACGGTTGACTGCCGGTGTTGGTCATCATGTAGATTTGAAGGCCATCGCGGATAAATTTACCGAAAGCAATGGTCTCTCCGGCCGGCAAGAGCTTTTCATAGGCGCCAACAAGCTGGGACAACTGTTCCGGGGAAAGAACCTCGTTATAATCGCTGGCATAAATAATTTTCAGGCCGTTCCTTTTTGCTTCTTCCATGATTTTCAACACCGGTTCAGGCAAGGTAACGCCCTTCGGAAATACAACCGTTGTATACTGTTCCTGACCAATTTGCAGGACTCCGTTGCGGCATCGGGAGTTGTTCTCCAGTGACAAATAGTCGGCTAAAACAAAGGGGATCTGGGCTTTCAGCAGGTTTGCCCCCAACTGCCGGAAAGAAACTTCGATGGTGCGGGTTAATTCACTTTGCGTGCTCCCGCTCATTACCTCAGCAGTTGGAATATACTCGCGTTGCAGGTCGTAAACCGGGTAGTAAAGCAATGTGTTCCTGACGGGAGCAGCTTCCATGAGGATGGAATTCACCCGTCCAACAAAGTCGCAGTATTCGCGGTGAGTCGCTTCATTCCGGTTGGGGTACTTTTCGCCGTAAGCAATGGTGTAATACAGGGTGAAGTCGGTCACGCCAAAGGCCATCTGCCAGGCTGTTGCAGCCTGCATGTGCTGCACATCGGCCGGTCCTTTGCCATTGAGCGTCTGATCGAAGTCGCTCATTTCACACATCACGCGGCGTTGTCCGTTCAGCGCTGCCGAAGAAGCAGGGAACAGCGCGGCCATCCAGGAGCTTCCACCCCAGATTGCAGGATCCGAGCTTAACTGATCAAGACCCGGGATATCGAAACCGGACGACACCAGCAGTTTATTTCCATCGAGCGAAATATGGTTGGATGGATTCTCCTCGCGCAAACCATGTCCTGACGCGAGGGGTCCTTTGCCGCCATTTTTATCGCGGACAGATTTACACCAGCTTTGGATGGCTTTGTAGTAATAGTCCCGATCCAGTTCGGCAAGCAGCGACCAGAATTTTTGCCGGACCACCTTATCCTTTTCCCCGCTTCCCGAGAAGAGGGAGGCCACAACCGGCATCAGCTCTTCTCCGTAGCGGACCTTGTATTTCTCGGGCAGATCGCCGGCCCATGAAACCATTGGGAGATTTTTCTTTTCAGGATCAATCGGATCGATCACTTTCACACTTTTACGGACGTCTTCACGCAGTTGGCCCAGATTAACGGCCATCATGGAAGGCTCGTCGGTAAAGAATGCCTCAACCTGTGTGTACAGATCAGGCCCAAGGTGAATGAGATAAGCCTGATGCGTCAGTTCAATAAACTTTTGCGTCGCTTTTTGATTGAGCGGATTCGGGTAACGGCGGGCCATGTAGAAATTGTTGCATGCATGCGTGTATTCATAGCAGGGACGAACAACAAACGGCGTATCGCTATCCTTGTCATATACCATTTCGAGCGCTTCGAGTGAAGGGTCGGCTTCGAGCACGCGCCCGCCGGCTCCCAGGCTGGGGTATCCGTCTTCGTCATAGATCCAGACCCGAAGACCGTTTTCGCGCATGTGCTTCAAGCCGTCAACAAAGATGGCCCATTCTGCTTCCGATTTCAGGTAATTTTCGCCGAAGGGGACATTACAAACCACTCCGCCCAGACCACAGCTATCCCGGTAATAGGCAGCTTTATTACGGATATCAGCGCCATGAACGATCTGCAACGGCCGGCAGGTCAAAGGCGGAGATTCCCAGTCAAAAAGCCAGCTTTCGGGAAGCACCGGCGAGTTTGCCTTACCTGAGCGCTGCGCACCGGTCTGACAGCCGGAAAGCAAAAACAGGATACATAAACACAAAACTACTGATTGACTGATCGATTTATTCATCGCTTCATTTATTTAATGGTCATATCGATTGATAACGAGCAGATTTCAGCCTGCATGACTGCTAATTTGCCCACTTGTTGTCTCCCGGTCCGATCTGCTGCCAGGGAATCGGCTTCAATTGAAATTGACTCAGGAATTCGGGGGAACAACACTCCTCAACCGTTTTTCCTTCCGACTCCGGAGCCGTGTTGTTTATCAGCCGCTGCACGCCCGCTTTGTTTCGCAGAAACTGGCTTTTACAATCGATGATCAGGTTATTCTTTATCGTATTCAGGTCGGCATTTTCCCTGATCGATTTCAATTCGGGATATTTATTCAGGTAGAGCGAAGAGCGGATATCGACTTCTTCGAATATCTTTTTCTGAACAGCAAGCGTATCCAGCTCCTTCAACCAACGCTCCTCTCCCCAGGAATGAAAGGTCACAGCAGCATGGCACTTATAAAAGAGATTGTTTTCCACAACATTATCTTTCCCCCCGTGAATCTGAACGCCACCGAACATTTTGGAACCACAACGTTCAAAGATATTTCCGAAAACGAGTACCCCGGAGATCATGTCGTCGAGCCTGACCCCTGCTGCTCCGCTATGGGTTCCGCCGGTAATGTCCGAAAAACGGTTATACCGCACAACGACGCCCCGGTACGAGGGGTTGTACCACATATCGAGTGCACCCTGATCGTCGGATTCGTCGACGACCTTGCTGATTTCGTTATATTCGATGATGAAGTCGTTTCCCTCCAGGCGCATCGCCGATGACGACGAATGCCTGAACCGGTTGTTGAAAACCCGCATTCCGCATCCTTCCAGATAAACGGCAGGCTCATAGGTTCGTTTAAACAAGGAGAAATGCTCTACAATGGTGTGATCGATGAAATGATTGGCGGGCTGCAGGCTTTTGCGATCTCCGCCTTTCATCTCAATTCCGCGGAAGCCAAGCGTGCGGATGAGGCAACCTGAAATTCCGTGACCGGTGCCACCGTCAACATGAATTCCATCCTGTCCGAAGCCTTCGACCCGGCAATTTTTTATCAGGCAGTTTTTCCCTCCTGAAATCAGGACTGCACTTCCCCTGCCCTGCTCAAACGCAAGCCCCTGAAGGGTTACATACGAGCAGTCCTTCAGTTCGATCATAAAGGGAGCGCTAAAAAGAGAAAGCGTAACCCGGGCATCTTCCGGATTCACACCCAGGGGAGGGTACCAGAAAAGCTTGCCCTCTTTCCTGTTCAGATACCATTCGCCGGGCTGATCAATTTCGCAAAACAGGTTCACTCCGAAATAACGCAGGCTGTCTTTGTATCCAAAACGATGATACGGCTCTGCCAAATGAAAAAAGTCGGAGCCGGAATCCACCCGTTTAACTTTCTGGTATTCGTCGGCCCAGTCCCAGAACCAGTATCCTCCCAGGTAAACTTCGTTTTCGTAAGCCCAGCGGTCCTGCCGTTGGTCGGAATACTGAAAAACCCCTTCTTTGGTGCCTCTCTTCCCCCGGAAAGTTGGCGGTAATTCGGTGTCACCCTTCACGAGGCCGGCGCGGGTGAATGTGCTGTTGGGCCAGCGGGCCAGCGTCTGTAATTGTTGGTTGCAAAATAATTCAGGGCGGCTGCCCGGCTTTATGGGATCGCCGAAGTCACGGATGCCGGCTTTTTTCAGGTTGGCCACGTACACTTTATTTCGCGCTTCCTGCGGCAGCATTTTGAGTTTCGACGGTTCTTTCAGCAGTTTCCATTTCTTTAGCCCGCGGCTGCCGGTAAAAACAGGATTCGCTCCATCCCTGGCTTTCACAATGAGCGGCGCCTTTTCAGTTCCCGATTCTTCAGAGGTAAAAACCAGCGGTTGTTCAAGCGGATACACGCCGTCTTCAACGGTCACGGTAATTTCAGCATCCTTTTGGTTTTGCCGGGCCTCCCGGATCAGCTCCTTTACCTTTTCAAAGCTTTTAACCGGCGCGTTTTCGGAGCCGGGGTTCGAGTCGCTTCCGCCGGCTGAAATGTACACTTCAACACCCCTGGAATAACTCACTTCTGAACTAAAAAGGGAAACAGCAAAAAGAAAAACAGGTACAAGAATGAACTTCCACTTCATTTCATAAATTTGTTTATCTACAATAAGGTTCATTTTAGCCGACTAATGTTACGCAAAATAGTTGAATTAAGCAACCGGAGGTACAGACCCATTAAAGACTCCCTGAATACCTCACCGGCATTGTCCATGAATTTGGGGTTAGCTCACAATCAGCCGTCCTGATTTTTGCGAATACCGGCTGCGTTCTGTTGCGCGGGAATAAGAAGAGACCGATTCCGGAAAATCGGCCTCTTCAGACAAGATCGTACGAATAATCGTTAAACCGTCATTAAAAGTTCGGATTCAGTGAAGTTTCTCTTTCAGGAATTGCAAAGACAAGGTTTTCGTACGGATAGGCAATATCCTGAACCGTATTAAACGGATTGTCACCTTTTGGGATAGTCATCTTCGTGGCCAGTTGGAACTCATAAATTGCACCTTCGCCTAACATTTCTTTGATAAATTCCTGGTACACTGCTTTATGATTCGTATTAGCCGCATTGTATCTTCCCGGTTTGGACGGATTTGCCCGATTCCACAGTTTATTCAACTCATCTGCAGCCAGGCCGGCACTCCCGTTTTTCTGCAGAATCCAGGCTTTAATCAGGATGAGTTCTCCCAGACGGATCAACGGGAATTTCGTCATCGCCGCTCCGGTTGTTAAGCCGTTGTCCGGGCCACGAAAGAATTTATCGACATAGATCTGCCTTGTTCCTGCCGTTTTTCTTGGTTCGGCCGCATCTGGTTCATATTCCAGGTATTCTTTCATTTCTTTGTAGAATTGCTCCAGCGTTTTACCCCCCGACAAATCGGGCGCTCCTCCGGGAAGGATCTTCGGTTTAACAATGCTTCGGTTACGGGGATCTCCCTCGGGGAAACCATAACATGCCCCTTTTGTTACATGAAAGAGCTGCTTAAAACGCAAATCGTTGTGTGCGTCGGCCGTGAACGCAGTGTCTTTGCTGATTGGATCGTTGTTGTAGGGTCTTGCATAGGTATTTCCCCGGTCCGGTTCCATCCACCCGGCTTCTCTCAGAATGTAATAAGAAATTGAGCAGGAGTTCCAGTCGAGGGCAGTCATCGTTGTTAACGGAACACCCGTTACCGGATCATATAAAAAATTGCCAAAATGATCAGCTCCGTTAAAGTGACGATAGTTAAATCCCACTCCGTGATAATTCAACTGACGGGACCAGTCCCTTCTGCCGGTGGGATCACCGGTATTGAACTCCCAGATGCTCTCAGCCGGTTTCTCACTCCTGTCGTTACTGATAAATGGCTTATAAATCTCTTCAAGCCTGAATACGCCCGATCCGATGACCTCATCCAGCATCTTTTCTGACTCAGCATAATTGCCCGTCACAAAGTAGATCTTAGCCAGCAGCGATTGAGCAACGTACTTGTTGGCCCGGCCGCATTTGTATGCCGATGAGGCACTCCATCCCGCACCGGTAATATCTTCGGGCAGGTTTACAATGGCATCTTTGAGGTCCTGAATAATCTGATTGTAGATATCTTCCACTGTTCCGCGCCTTAAATCGACAACAGCTGAGTATGGTTCAGTGGTATAGATGATACCTGGTTTTTGCTTGTTCGCTTCGTTATAAGGATGACACCAAATACGGGCCAGAAAATAATACGCGTAAGCGCGGATAAAATAGAGTTCACCGATTTGCCTCTTATAATTCTGGATATAGTCGGGACTTGTCTGACTAAGATTAAAAGGGTTCCCTGCATTCTCCTTGTCAAAAGCAATGCCTGCATTTGCCCCGTATATGGCAATGTAAAGGGTGGACCACAGGTCAGCCATCTGACTTGTCGTATTATCGTCAAACCTGCGCTCATACCAGATGGTGTTGCAGTCATCAAAAAGATCGTTTGAAACTGCCGCGGTTTGACTGCATCCCGACATCATATAGTCGAACGATGCAAAATTTCCCCGGGTACGCCCCTCCCACAATACCGACCGGTAACACTCGGAAACCAGCTGATCTAAAGTAAGCGTTGAAGTCCAGGGCTTTTCCTGGGGCCTTGGATTCTCAAAGAAGCGATCGTCGCACGAGAATAAGCCAAGGGAAAGAATGAGTAATGTGCCTGCTAATATATTTTTCATTCGTGTAAATTTTTTAAGTCATTTCCTATAATTCCCGTATCAAAGTCAGTATTTCAGTCTACTTATCAACGGAATGGAATAGCCATTTGTACATTTTCGGTTTGCGAGGGCTTTGCACTCATGGCTATTTCATGTGTGAATAAATTTTTATCGTTTCAAATAACAGGATGGAATTTGCATGCCAGTTTTCATCTTCAATTAATTGTCTTAAACGAAACACCGAAATTTATCGTACGGGGAACGGGAACTACATTTAATGATTCAGGATCAAACCCTGAATAGTTGGTACGTACGAAAAGGTTGCTTCCTCCCACATAGATCCTGAGGTTATCAATTTTTGCTTTTGCTGTCATCTTTTTCGGGAATGTGTAACCGAGTTGCATGTTCCTTAAGCGGATAAAATCTCCCCGTTGCAGCACGAAACTGGTATTTTCGATCGTCATGGTATTTCCTCCGGCCGAAGAATTTCCCTGCAGGTCGAACGGCACCTTGTCGTTCTGCGCAATCCGCCCGAAACGTTTATTATCTCCGGGCTTCTGCCAATAGTTACCGATGAGTTCCCTTCCGATATTCTCCACATCCATGGATACTTTGCCCGCCAGTTTATCATCCATAATCCAGTTCCCTCCAGCGAAATTGAACTGAATATTCAGATCAAAACCTTTGTAGAAAAAATTGTTAATGAACCCTCCATACCATTTTGGCTGAGGGGTCTTCCCCGATTGGACAAACTTGTTATTTCCGGGATTTGTGCCAATCATTGGAATCTTCTTTCCGGTTGACCGTGTCACATACTCACCATCCCATTTTTCCTTATCCAGTTCTTCTTCCATATAGATCCCTTTTTCTGTATCGAGATGGGAGTATTCCGGTAAATAATACGTGTTCAGGGATTCACCTTCCTTGCGGATGTAAATATTATCCTGAACAGCACCCTTTCCTTTTTCCTGATCGTTCAGTTTTACGATTTCATTCTTGTTTGTACTGATGTTGAAATCGGTGGTCCACTTGAACCCGCTTTTAGTACTTATATTCACCGACGAAATATTGAACTCAATTCCCTTGTTACGTAAGTCTCCTACGTTCTTCCAGTTGTAGGCATAGTGGTATCCCATTGAAGGAGGAACCTGACATCTCATAATCAAATCCTTAATTTCCTGGAAATAGACGGCGAACGAGCCATTTATGCGATCACTCAGGATCCCGAAATCAAAGCCGACGTCATATGAAGAAGTCGTTTCCCATTTTAGATCAGAGCTGCCCGAGGGGCCCCAGTTTTGGCTGGAGGTAATGGTCGATCCAGCCCAATGCCTGTCATTTAGAATACTCCATGACATAATGAGCATATCTGAAGTCATGTTGGTATTTCCCGTAGTACCATAACTTCCTCTCAATTTCAGGTTACTTAGCCACTTCATGTTTTCCATGAATTTTTCTTCGCTCACAACCCATCCTAAGCCTGCAGCAGCAAAGGGAGCCCAACGGTTGTCCTTGCTTAATGCGGAATGCCCGTCGTAGCGAACGCTTCCGTTAAAGATGTATTTTCCTTTGTAGGCGTAATTGCCCCTTAAAAAGAACCCTGCCATTGACAGATCATTTCCCCGGTGGCCATCAGCTGTCATTGCCAACGATTTATCCGGATTAATCAGTTCGGGATACGCAGTAGCCACGTTTAATCCGCCAGCTGAACGGAAATAACTGTAGTTTTTTGTTGCTTCGCCGCCTGCAGTAAAATTCATGCTGTGGTTTTCCGCGAAAACACGCGTATAATTAACTGTGCCATTCCAGGTAAATACCGCGCGGTTTACGGCCCTTTCCTGAGCTTCACTGAGGTTGTTAGGCGACAGTAAGCCGGATCGCCAGTAGGAGCTGTTTGTATACGTGACATCAGTGCCTGCTTCGCCCCTGAGCGTTAATCCTTTTACCGGAAGATTGATTTGCAGGTACGTGTTGGCAAGGGTCCGGAAATCGCCGGTGTTATTACGGATGAGTTTTGGATCGTGGTAAGCGGCAGCATTGAATCCGCTTTCAGGAAACCAATATCCGGAAGCACTGTTCTGGTCATAGAGTTTAAAAAAAGGAGGCATTGCGAACCATTGATCCCAACCTCCGGCCAATTTGCCGGAACCGGTCCGGACGCCATTTGAATTCATGTACATCAGGTTCGCATTTGCACCAAATTCACAAAATTCAACGGGTTTAAAGCTTATGCTAAATCGTGCGGTAAGCCGTTTGAAATCGTTATGGCGCAATACGCCTTCTTCGTCGCGATAGCTGAGCGAGAATAACATTCCCCCTGTTTCGAAGCCTTTGTTCGCCGACAAACCAAATTGATGGAAGTGTGCGGTCTGAGCCATGGCCGATAGATGATCTGAGTTCGTGTTCAGCGCCATTTCGCGCGTGAATCCGGGATCGTTCGGGAACTGTTGACCAAAATAAGAAGGCTGGAATTCGGTTGCACCCGTATTTTGCATTGCCTCATCCCGAATGGCAATATATTCCATGTTATTGGTGAAAACAGAGCTTTGCGTAAAAGGAAGGTCAGAGACGCCACCGTCATAGTTTACGGAGAGATCGGTACCTGCTTTTTTGCTTGATTTCGTTGTTACAATGATTACCCCTCCCGAAGCTCTGTTCCCATAGATTGCAGTAGCTGATGCATCCTTTAAAACCTCGATCGAGGCGATATCGTTTGGATTGATCATTGAAAGAGGCGACGCCGTTCTTACACCGTTCACGGCCAAAGCGTCAGAAGCCGTGTAAATTGGCACCCCGTCAATAATCCAAAGCGGATCTGAACTTAAGCTGATCGACTTCAGACCGCGGATACTCACTTTATTTTCAGCACCGGGGGTACCGCCACTTGTATTTGTCACGTTGAGCCCCGCAGCCATACCCTGAAGGGACTGGGTAATTGAGGTGGTAGGAAGCCTGGTGATTTCACTCCCGCCGATTTTGGAGATCGATCCGACCAACTCACGGCGTTTGGCCGTACCGTATCCCACTGCAATCACCTCGTCAATCCCAATTGTTTCTTCGGTCAGGATGACATTGATCTGTGATTGTCCGGTTAGCTCTTCTTCATGATTCTTCATCCCCACAAATGAAAATACCAGAACTGAGTGCACGGGAACATTGTTCAGCGAATAATTACCCTCGCCATCGGTAATAACGCCTTTACTTGTTCCCTTAATAACGATCGATGCGCCCGGCAAAGGAGATCCTGATGAATCGGACACCTTTCCGGTTACCTTCATAAGCTTTTCCTGAGCCGTACTTGCTTCGCCCTCTGCATAAAGCATGATGTGCCTGCCCATAATCCTGTAATTCACGGAAGTTCCGCGAAAGATCTCGTTGAGGGTTTCAGTGATCGATGAGGATCTGACATCAATCGAAACCTTGCGTTCCACATCGACACGGCTGTTGTCGTACATAAAGGTGAATTCGGATTGTTCCTCAATCTGATTCAGGATATCCCTGACCTGACGATCTTTGAAACTAAGATCCAGCCTGGTTTTTTGCGCATACGTTGCGGCATGTGTACTGAACATGCCGAGCAGCATCAGAAACAAGGTTAGTCGCATAGAAAGCATCATTTTTTTGTGGATGGGGAAGCCAGCCACAGGTTCATTACCATTTTTTTCCATAACTTTGATGGGTTAATTTTTGAATCGGATCATCTCCATTTAGTTTTCCAGACAGCCGGGATGATTCGAATCGGGTTTAACAATAATTAAGCAGAGCGGGGATTTTCAACTCCCCGCTTTCTCTTTATAGCTGATACGCACATTTTCTCCTTCAATTTTATATGTGATAGGGGTGATTACAGATATCATATCAAGCACTTCCCGAAGGCTTTCGGTCTTCAACTTAAAGGTGAAGCGGCGTTTCGACTGCAGTAAATCGGGATCAGCCTGGATCTTTATGCCGTACCATCCCTGCAGGTAACTAATAACGTCCTGAATAGGCTGATCTTCAAAAACCAGTGTGTTATTGATCCAGGAAGTTAACGCTGCTATGTTTTTCGCCTCACAAACCCGGCTCTTTCCTTCTGCGAATATCAGTTGTTCGCCCGGCAAAAGAGAAGCAAGCACTTGTTCATCATGATCCACGACCTGAACATTCCCTTCGAGCAATGAAACGACCGTTTCGTTGGTACCGGCATTTTCACTAATATTGAAAGTAGTACCAAAAACCTGAACACTCAATCCGGTACAATGCACGATGAATCTCCGCTTTTTATCCCTGGCAACTTCGAAATAACATTCTCCCGAGGCATCAACTTCCCGGGTATTCTCTCCAAACTTAGCCGGATAGCGAAGCGTAGCTCCTGAGTTTAGCCAAACCCTGGATCCGTCGGGAAGGATCGTCTGTGTCCGGCTTCCGGGAGGAACAACAACTTCGGCATAAGCCGTTGATTCTGACCGATGGTTTAAAGACCGGTTCCCCAGCCATAACCCGGAAAGGAATATGAAGATCAGTACCGCGGCAGCAGCAGTCCATTTGTAGTAACGCACAAAGGAAACTTTCCGCAGGTGCTTTTTTTCGATCCTCTCTGTCAGTTTTTTCCAGAATATCTCTTCTTCGGGCTTATAAAAGTCGGGAGTTTTCCGGGTTAGCTGCCAGGTTGAGGCGATCTCCCGCAGTAAGGCAGGATTCTCAGCAGACTCTTTCAACCAGTCTGCAATGGCATCTTTTTGTTGCTGATCGGCTTCGTGCTTCAAAAAAGCAGAAACAGCCTTCCAGGGTATTTCGTTCTGTCTGTTCATAAAAATGGCATTCATTGATATGTCGCAGACTTCAAAAAAAACCCCCAACTGAAATCTGAAAAAAATCAGGCAATCCGTGAAATCAGCAGTAACAAGCTGAATATCTGTTTATAATAGGGTTTCAGAGATTCGCGGAGTTTCCGGAGAGCAATACTGATGTGATTTTCGACTGTTTTGGGGCTTAAATTGAGTTGAGCAGCAATTTCCTTATACGAAAGATTTTCTTCCCATGCCATCTGATAAACCTGCCGGCTCCTTTCAGGCAGCTCGTTGATCGCCTTTTGGATAATAAACTGAAGCTCTTTATTTTCAAGGATAAGTTCTGAATGGTCTGATTCCGGAATCAGGAGTTCGTCGGCAGAAAGGTCCGAAAAAAGATACCGTTGTTCCTTCCGGTAACAGGTGATGGCTTTGTTTTTTGCGGCGCTGAACAGAAAATTACGCACTGATGATTTGATATCGACAGAATCGCGCTTTTCCCAGAGCCAGGTAAAAATATCGAGGGCAATTTCTTCACAGACTTCGTTGGAATGCAGGTACAAGAGCAGAAAATTGCACATATCTGAAAAATACCGGCGAAAGAGAATATGGTAGGCCTGCAGATCTCCTTTCCTGACGTTGTCAAAAACCGTCCTATCGTCTTGATCAATTTGCATCTTCCGGTTAGCAGATTATTCGTTTAACAAGCGCACAAGAATACGAATTTCTGCCATGATCACAAAATGATTTTAAACTGATTGATCCGTGTAAATTATCGTAATGGCCAAATTGTTATGAAGTATAATTCCGATCTATATTTCTTTTGAAACGGTTTTATGAATATTCAGTATTTGTCTGCTGCAGGGAGACAGGAAATTTTGTTCCATAATAAAGATATACAGATCTCAAATAACCACAAGTGGCTTTAAGGTGGGCTTTGAGTAGCCTTTGAATGGGCTTCGAGTGGGCTTCGAGTGGGCTTTGAATAGGCGCTGACCGGGTTCAGAATGGTTTCTGAATGGCTTTTGAATGGGCGTATCAACGGCTATGATCTTTCCATGTTTAAGATATGCCAACGATAAAAA
>Ga0074195_1003093_pt1 | contig 16503 bp, 16 predicted proteins | sample EPASupsiteHSE623_FD_64525 | JGI IMG/M metagenome (GOLD analysis project Ga0074195, IMG submission 64525) | Bioremediated contaminated groundwater from EPA Superfund site, New Mexico - Sample HSE6-23 | ecosystem: Environmental > Aquatic > Deep subsurface > Groundwater > Contaminated ...
ATTCCTTTCATGGACTGGAAATAGGGGTTGATTATTTGTATTCTATTTTAAAATATATGTGGCGTAAGCTTTCAACAAATATATAAAATTTTAAAATTATTTTTAAAAATTTCACAATTTATTCACGAATTTTATGGACTATACGCATCATTTTTATGATGTGAGTGGTAATTTCTTTAAACATCACAGGTAACAGTCAAATGAGCATCATGATGGCCTTGGAAGAATCGAGAAATCACTCGATTTCTAGATTGTGCCATCTTCTCAATCTTCTGCCCATTCTGACAATATTTTTACGGTATTCCTGAGCGGATTTTCGGCTGATTTGCTGGAAACAATCGCAGTTATGCTACCTCTTTGCATTCCGCTGTACAAATACTTTGCCGGTATGCACTTTCATTATTGATCCGCCTGTTATTTATCCGCCTCAGTTGATGCCCCGGCATTCAACGACTGAAGGTCAGACTTCAGCTTATCAGACATGATTGCGCCTTCCAGATCTGCCTTTGTCAGAGAAAAAAGGGTGAACTGGTCGTAGCTGATTCCTTTCAGATTGGCGCGCCTGAGATCCGCTCCGGTCAGCTCGACCTGGGTCAATTGAGAATTTTCCAGGTTTGCCCCGCTCAAATTGGCGCCGGTCAAGTAGACGATATCCAAACTGCTCTTTTTAAGCGACGCACCGTTGAGATCCACTCCGCGAAGATCGGTTTGGCGCAGCATCACCCGGTCCAGTCTGGTTTTGCTCATCTTTGCTCCAACCAGGCGAATTGAATCCATCTTCGCATCGGAAAAATCTGCGCCGGAAAGATCCGATCGCGTCAGGTCCGCATATTGCAATCCGGCTCGCAGCAGGCTGGCATCACTGAGGTCGGCTTCCGTCAAATCGGCATATGCCATGCTGGCCGAATCGAGGGTGGCGCCGGTCAAGTTGCACCTCATGAGATAAGCTCTCGTGAGATCAGCCCCGGTGAGGTCTGCGCTGGTAAGGTTGGTGCTGTAAAGCTCGGCCCTGGATAGTTGCGCTCGAGAGAGAAAAGCACCGCTCAAATCCGCCCAGCTCACGTGAGCGCCAATGAGGTTGGCGCTAAATAGATACATGCCTCGAAGCTTGGATCCGCTCAGGTCGGATCGGAAGAGTCTAGCATCGGTCAGGTCGGAATCCGAGAGATCAGAATCGGATAGGTCTGCATCTGTTAAATCCACCCTGATCAAGCGAGCGTTATTGAGCTTTGCATTTGAAATTTTAGCGTTGACTAAAATCGATCCTGTCAGGTCAGAATTCTGCAGATCGGCATTATCGAGGAATGCGCCGGTAAGATCGGCATTAATCAGGCCCGCATCCGAGATATCAGCATCGCTGAGCCAAGCAGATTTCAAATATGCATCTTTTAAATTGGTGCGGCTAAGATTTGAGAACCGGAGGTCCGATTGGTTCATGTGCATACCGCTCATGTTCATTCCGGCCATATTCATGCCGCTCATGTTGACGCGATCTGTAATGTTTGCCGGCAAGCCGGACGGCTCCGATGCACTAATTCCACCCGCGAGAACTATTATGCCCAACACAAGATGCAGGAATAACTTCGAGATCATGTCTATCACATACCGGATGAGATCCTCTAACTAGTAATATGGTTGAATATATTAAATATGTTGCTATCCTATGATGAATTTTAGGTATCTGGTTTCAGATAATGCATTGCAATTAGCAAATTTATTTTTCAGAAAATAAAATTAATTGCATTTCGGTCGCCACGATGCATGTCGCCGTCGCTATTCCCGCTAGAAGCCGAAAAGCCGCGGGAATAAGATGTCAGGCGGATCGCCCGGAAGAATTATGGTGGCCACAGGGGCGATACATACGTAGAATGTTGTGTCGCCTATTGTCTCACCTCAATAATATATTTTGTTTTATTACTATTTCAACTTAATCCTCGAAGATATTGGCTTCGGGGCCACGATCTCTTCCGATTCGGAATTCCGACAATTCCAATAAAATCCATTGATTATTAGGACCGGATTAATAGAATGATCCAAGAACTCTCTTTTAAAAAAACCTCGACGCCAGCGACATCCTCGTTTCGCAGTACTCTTTTGCCTCGCATCCCTCGCAGCGCGCATCCGCGGGCCTGTCGGGCAGCCGGCCATCTCTGATCAGCCGCACTCGCTCCCGAATGCGCAGAACCCTGGCCCTGTCCACGCCGAAAATCTGCACAGATCGCACCTGTCCCGATAGCGGATACTCCACCAGGCCGCGATCGACCTTGGCCCCGTCCCTGCCGTGCAATTCTCTCAGCAGCAAGCTGTAGCCCGCCAGCATCAGACGATCTCTCTTCCAGACACCTTCCTCCGGGGCTTTGCCAGAGCGAATGAGCGAGGGTGTGCAGGCAGGAGCAAGCCGGTCAAGCCTACCCGATAACCCCAATTTTTCCGAGCGAAGGTCGACCTCCACTTCACAGGGAATGAGGTTATCAAGATGCGGCAAAAGTGATGCAGAGATCTCAGGAATCCTCGCCTCCAGCTCCCGGCAAGCCGGTCCGATCTCCTCCGGCTCGATCTCATAAGCCATCGGCAACTCCTGCTCCAGCCTCGCCAAAGATTCCTTCAGCTCGCTCGCCAAATCGGTCTTGCCGACAATGCCGAGCATCAAGTTTTTCACGATAAGCTGCTGGGCGCTGTTCTTCCTTTGCAGCTTTCCCAAGGAATCGAAGTAAACAAGGCGAGGGCAGCGGAGATAAAGGCCGATATCTGAGATACGAACTTGAGTTACCATCGCAAAGGCTTATTGCAGCCTAACTTTAAAAATTTTTTCGAGCTTAGACAGGTTTTCGCCGGATTCGGATGAATTCTCTATATCATCACCAGGTTCTGATGAGCCTTGAATAATCGTTTCTTTCGCGGTCTCATTTCCCGGGTTTGCCTCTGCGTCTCCATCCACCTCAGGCTGAGCTGTCCCATATTTTTGCAGCCATGCATCCTCCGCCTCGGATCTTGACGGATTGCCGATTCCGGCAAAGAAGTAAGATCCGTCGGCGCTCTCCAACGCAAAAGTGCCGATATCGTCTCCATCAGCCGTGATCGGCAGCGACCACTGCTCCCGCCCATCGGAATCGGTCCTGATCAGCAAGGCATCCCTGCCTGTATTTTCACTGTCCAGCCGTCCGGCAAGGATGAATCCACCATCCGATGTGCGCTGCAGCGATGTTCCTGAGCTGCCGTGATAGGTCCGGTCCCAGAGCCTTTGCCCCGCCGGATCGGTCTTGAGGAGAATAATTCTCTTGTCGCGTATTCCCGATTCGGTCCTGCCCACCACGGCCAGGCCGCCGTCAGCCTCGATTATCTGGAAAGCAGCATCATCCGACTTGCCGCCGAAGGTCTTGTTCCATTCTTCCTTCCCCTGCGGATCGGTTTTTAGGAGCCAGATGTCGTCTCCACCTTTGCCAAAAGAGGCGGTCCGCCCGGCAACGACATATCCGCCCTCGCCGGTGCGCACCACGGACATGCCCACGTCATCCTCCCGCCCGCCAAAGGTCTTCTCCCATTGCAGCTTGCCTTCGGCATCGGTCCTCAACAGCCACAGATCTTTCTTGCCGGAGCCGAAAGACTGAGTGTAGCCGGTGACGATGTAGCCGCCGTCGCCCGTCTCATCCAGCGACCAGCCGCCGTCACCGGATGAAGAGACAAAACCGCCAAAGACGCGCGACCATTGCAGGCTGCCGTTCTTGTCGGTCTTCAGGAGCCAGAGGCGTTCTTCGCCGATGCCCAAAGATGCCGTGCTGCCCGTGACCGCATAACCGCCATCGGAAACTTCTTTGACATAGTAGCCTGCGTCCTCGCCGGAACCGCCCAGGATCTTCTGCCAGACGAGATTGCCCTCCCCGTCGACCTTGAAGAGCCACAGATCGCTGCCCTGGCCGAGCGTCGAGGTGTAGCCGGTAAGGACGTAGCCGCCGTCACCGGCTTTGGCGAGAGACCAGACGCCGTCACTGTACGGGCCGCCGTAGCCTTTGGCCCATTCCTCTCTCGGGCTGCCGTCCAGCGCAGAGATGGCAGACCCAATAAATAAACTTGAAAAACATGCAATAAAAGCAATAAAAATTATGGCGCGCATTCTCTTCTGAGGACATCCAGATTTCATGACCTTTCCGCCTGCACCCGGCACTAGAAGCCTCGATCCTGGAACTTGACCGATTTGTCGATCTCGAAGGCACCGCTGAGCTGCGTACTGGATTTAATGTCGCTCTTGCCCATCTCGTGCCGGGAGGCGGTGATGCCGTAGTATCCGTTGAAACTGGTCTTGGAATCGGTTGCGACGCCCTTCGGACTTGCAGAAGTCTCACCGGATAGAGTCGATCGGTTTAGGGCAGAGTCCGCTCGAATGGTATCGTTTAGTGAAGAATTATTTAGCGAGGAATTATTAAGCTCAGAATTATCCTGACGGGAATTATTTAAAGCTGATTTGCCATCCGATGCCGATACCGCTGCAAGCTGGGACGTTTTATTGGCCTGATCCTCTCTCCAGGCGCTGAGACGGTTCAATGCATCGGCCATTTTTTCCTGAACCTGATCGGCATTCGAGATTGAAGTCAATGAGCTGGGTGACTTGATATTTGCCAAGCTCGTTGCATCAATTCCGCCGGAGCCATAAGCCGTCTGAACGAATACCGCTGCCAAGAGGACAAACAATGCTGTTTTATTTGCCAACTTATCTGCCAACATTTTTCCCACCCGTCAATTGCTACTTATAATTGCTACCCACCATACTGTTTCAATATATGCTAATAATTGTTTCGCATATCCTTCCATCAAAGACTTTTTTTTAAAAGTATTTCTTTCGCCCCGTGGATAGGCTTTATCTCTTTCCAGTGCACTTTTTAGTTCCGTGTACCTGGATTATTTCCCTTATGAGTCTTTGCGACCTCACCAGGATAAGATGCTTGATGCGGTTTACAGGGTAGTGAGCAAGGGCGATCACGGCATTTTGATGGTTGATGCGCCCACCGGAACCGGCAAGACCAGTTGCATCAGCGCCGCCCTCGCCGCGGCTCCGGGAAAGATCGTGGTGGCCGTGCGAACCGTATCTCAGATCAACATCTACATTGATGAGATCAATAAAATCTGGACCAGGACCCAGCATAAGCCCGAAATCGCCTACATGGTGGGCAAGCAGAAGATCTGCCCGCTGGAGCGAGAGTTCCGAAACGAGAGCGTCTACGCCGGCTGCTCAAGGCTCAGGGAGTGGACAAAGAACTATGTCGGATCGAGGATGAGCAAGAGCAACGCCAGCATCTACGATCCCGGTGAAGACAACCTGCCCGAGGAGGAACCGGGCTATCGGACCTTCTGCCCCTTCTTTTTGAGAAGCCGGGAGGCTTTTGAGCTGAACGGGACCGTCCACTTCCGCCGCTCCGGGCGAGCACTGGAGGTGGTCGATGATCTAAGGAAGAAGGTCACGCCGCCTACCCAGCTTGAGGAGTCCTGCCAGGGCATTTGCCCCTATGAGATCATGAGCCTCTATGCCCAGAACAGCGATCTGGTGATCATGAACTACTCCCATCTCTTCAGCCCTGACTTCCAGGATATCATTTTTCAGTGGATGGAGATGGATGAAGAGAAGGTGACCCTCATCGTCGACGAGGCCCACAACCTCGGCGACGCCGTGCGGGCCATGAATTCCAGGCTGCTAACGCTGCGCATGATCGACCTTGCCGAGCGAGAGGTGGAGAAGTTCGAAGGGACTCTCGGCCAGGCCAAACTGGAAGAGACAAAGGAGAGCGCATCCTGGAGGCGGGAAGGCATTAGGGTGATTCGCAACCTTCTGCCCAGGCTCAGGAGATTCCTGCAAAGCAAGCAAGAGCGTATGCCGGAAGGCGAAGCTCTCCTCGATGCGGATCTGTTCCGCACCTTTCTTTACGATGAATTGGGAGACATCGACGAGGCGCTGTCCAACTTTTCGGATGTGGCCGTGGCGGTGGCCGATCTCAATTTGGCCGAAGGCGATAAAGAAAACCTGCAAGGCGACATCCAGCCGAGCTTAGCTCTGGTGCTGCTCTTCCTGAGAGACGTTGAAAAAGCGGAAGAGGATATGGCCTACCAGCGAAAGATTGCGGTAACCGGGTCCGGCCCTAGAAAACACGTTCGCCTGGAGGTCAACAACATCGACCCCGCACCGAATATCCGGCGCATCACCGACAACATCAATGCCACAATCATGCTCTCTGGGACCTTCTCGCCCCTGGAAGCTTATGAACTCTACTGCCTGGCCGAAGAAGGCAGAGCAAACAAGCTCAGCCTCCCCAATCCGTTCCCCAAAGAAAACCGACTGCTTTTAGTCTCGGAGAAGGCCACCACCCAGCTCGAAAACCGGGATGATGCCGACAACCGCGAGGAGATATCCGGGCACATCAGAGCCGTCATCGAATGCATTCCGGGAAACGTGGCCGTCTTCTTTACCTCATACCCCATGATGAATAACTACCGGGAGCTTTGCCTGGCCTCGGCCAGGAAAACCGGCAAGAAGGTCTGCGCCGAGCCGCGCAGTGCCGATGAAGTTCCATCACTGCTAGACGAGTTCTTCCGCCTGGCCGGGCGCGGTGGCGCGGTCCTGACGGGCGTGTGCGGAGGAAAGCTGGCGGAAGGGATCGACTACAAAGGCGAGGCGTTGAACGGCGTGGCCGTGGTCGGCCTGCCGCTGGCGGCCTACGACGAGATCCAAAAGGAGATCAACGCCTACTACTCTCGCAAATACGGGAAAGCAAAGGGCATGCTCATCGCCTACACTCTTCCGGCCATCAACAGAGGCTTGCAGGCCGCAGGAAGGGTTATCCGGTCGGAATCGGAGAAAGGGATTCTCCTCTTCTGTGACCGCAGATTCGGAATCGCATCCGGCGGCGTCAGCGAATTCCTTCCCTCCTGGGTGAGAAACGAGATGGCAACTGTTGATGCTCGCCTGGGCCGAGAGATGATCGAAGATAAGATTGCCCAGTGGGGATCACCCAATTGCGCGCCTGCTGTCCGCGGTATTCGCGAATCGAAACAAGCCGGCAATCAAAGAGGCCCGAGCAAGTCTCAAGATCAGGAGAATTTCGGCTTTCAGCCTGCCAGGAGACGAAAGTCAGGGAAAGGCGACAAAGCGGATCTGAGAGAGCTGGCCAGAAAACTGGGACTGGGAAAGACGCTCCCGGAGAGTAAAAGATAGATATAGCGGATCTCGCCGCTTACTGCTCTTTCTGCTCGACGATCTCCACCACCCGCAAGGGTATGGCCCCCAGGGCTTTGCCGATGCTGGACTTGGCAATTCTTCCCGCGTGCTCCTCGCACTCGGCATTGAATATCTTGATCTCAAAGAGAAGTGCTACCAGCGCCGTGCTGGCCACGAGAAATACGCCTGCCAGCGGCTCCTGGCACTCCGGACAGTCCCACTGGCCCACTTCTACCTCAACAAAATCCATCTTTCTCTGGTTCAATCGCTTGCCCGCTTCAGAAATGGCCACGCCGATGGCGTCGTCCTCAGTCTTGACATCTCTGACATGCCAGGCACCCTCCAGCAGGACAATGAAATTAGGCATCCCTTTTGCGTTAGAACCCTTATCATATAGTCCTTGTGATGAATCGAATTGATGAATAGAATGAGAGATGAATGAAGGGATGGATGCGGAGATGAATGAAGGGATGAATGAAGGGATGAATGCAGGGATGAATGAAGGGATGAATGCAGGGATGAATGAAGGGATGAATGCAGGGATGAATGAAGGGATGAATGAAGGGATGAATGCAGGGATGAATGCAGAGATAGATGCATAGATGAACGAATTGATCGAATAAAATAAGTCCTTCAACTATCCATCCATTCTGCGTGAAAATCGTTTACTGTGAGGATTTCCTGGATCGGTATCCTGCAAACCCGGTCGAGAACCCGGATCGAGTCCGGCTGCCGGCTTTGCAGCTTCGCGAGGCGGGATACGAATTCGTAAATTCCGCGCCGGCGACCCTGGAAGACATCTCGAAAGTGCACGGCAGAGAGCACATCGAACGCGTGTCGGCCAGCGGCCACTATGCCGCCGCGAGCCGGGCCGCCGGAGGAGCCATCGCGGCAGCCGAGCTGGCCGTGCAGGGCAGTCCGGCCTTCGCACTGATCCGACCGCCGGGGCATCACGCCTCGTACAACCGGGCCTGGGGAATGTGCTACTTCAACAACATGGCCATCGCGATAAAAAAGATCAGGCCAAAGGCGGAGCGGGCGCTGATAATCGACATCGACCTGCACTTCGGGGACGGCACGGTAAGCATTTTCCGGGGCGACAGCAAAGTCAAGATCGTAAATCCGGGATCGGTTGACATCGACTACAGCTATCTCGGCATGGACTGCACCGGCTACCTGGGCCAGATCGAAAAAGCGGTGGACGGATTCGAGTTCGATATAGTTGGAGTGTCGGCAGGATTTGATACCTACGAAGAGGATTGGGGCGGGCTTTTGAGACTTGAGGACTACAGGGATATCGGAGAGCTGATTTGCCGGATCTCGAAGAATTGCGGCGGAAGGAGGTTTGCGATTCTTGAAGGCGGATATCACCCGAATCTGAGGCTGTGCGTCAGAAGCTTTGTGGAAGGCTTTTGCTAAACAAAAGGAACCATTCACGCCTCCAGGAAAATATTCCAGATCGCCCAAAGCACGGAAACGGTGGCCGCAAAGAATACAAAATACATCAGATCCGAAGAGATATTGAGATTCAGCAAATGAACCAGATCGTAAAAAACATAAGCCACATACGTAAAAGCGATGAACCAGCCATATTGTTTCTTCTTGGAAACGGCAAGCATCACTGCCAGGAAGGCAACGGCTATCTCCAATAAGATCGAGATCATTTGCAGGACACTTATCATTTCTACTCCCAAGTTAATAATTAAAATTTTTTGTATATAAACTTATGGAAGAAGCTGGAAAGAATATCAGGCTTTAGATAAATCTTTGGACCAAGATAACCGTTAAGTAGAAAGCAGAGGGATAAACTGGATGAGAAATAAAGAAAATCGGCAAAGAAATTAGAAGAAAAATTAGAAGAAAAAGAAAAATTGAAAAAAAAAATTAGAAGAAAAAGAAAAATTGAAAAAAAAAATTAGAAGAGAACTCAACAGGTAAACTGGAAAAGAAGAAGACAATCCAAGTTATCCCAGGATGATTGCTCTGACTACCGCTTTCAATCCCCAAAAAAGCGATCTGCCCGTATCCCTGCAGCGAGCACTGCAAGGCTCGCCCCTGCGCACCCCTGAAGGAGGCAGGCGTTTTGTCAAATGGATGCTGGTGCTGCTCCTAATCACATTCCTCGGCCAGGCCGCCATCTTCACCAGCATGTCCGTTTCCGCCACGCAGGTCTATTTCTCAGGCATGGCTCTGGCGCTCGTCTCATCCGTTCCCACTCTGGCTCTCATTCACTATCTGGACCGCAGGGAGCGCGAATCGTCCTGGCTCCTGGCCGGAAGCCTGATTTGGGGGGCAGTCATCGGCACGGGTCTCGCTGCCGTTCTCAATGCATTCGGCTTGGGCCTGATCGTTTTAACTGAGACGCTGGGGTCCATGACCATCCAGGATCTGGACACCACCAACGAGATTCTGACGGCCATAACAGTTGCACCGCCCATTGAAGAGCTGACCAAGGGGCTTGGTGTGCTGCTCATTTTTTGGTTCTTGCGCGCCGAGTTCGACAACCTCAGGGACGGCATAATCTATGGCGGACTAATCGGTCTTGGCTTTCTCATCGCCGAGTACTCGATCTACCTGGTGGACGCTCTGCAGGAAGGCGGCAGCCCGCCCTACCTGGAGCTTCTGGCGCTGCGCAATGTCTTCTTCGGCGCAAACTACCATGTAATCTGGACGGCCCTCTTTGGTGCCGGCATCGGTCTGGCCCGCCAGACTCAATCGCGCTGGGTCAGCCTGGCCGCGCCGCTGATATTCTATTTGCTGGCAGTCTTCTGCCATGCCCTCAACAATTCGCTCGGCATCGTCCTGATCAGCACGCTCCTGGGGGCCTTCGGCATCGACATTGAACAGAATATGAGCCTTGATATGCTGCCCGCCATCTGGACATCGGCGGCGATCATGAATATCGTGGTGCAGTTCTGGGCCTATGCCCTTTTGGCCCTTCTCTTGATCAAGAGCGGACGTGATGAGATCCGGGTGATCCGCCGCTACCTGGCGAATGAGATTGGCCGGGCGGTGACGCCGGAAGAATATGTGCAAATAGAGAATGAGAAGCTCTTTATGTCCCGCAGGATTCCCGGATATTCAGGAGATCGAGAAAAGGCCATTGTAAACGCCCAGAACGAGCTGGCCTTTCGCAAATGGCACCTGGCCAACGAAGGAATCGATATCGAATCGGACCCTCTGGTCGAGGCGTGGCGCGAGGATATCGCAAAGCTGCGCGGCCTGGACGCTGAGCCGCTCAATGCTGTATTGGATTCAAGCTCAAAAACAAATCCCGTGTAGCGGATTATTTTTATGAATCCGGCAAAATTAACGATCAATATTGCATAGGTTTAAGTGATGTAAAACGATGATAGATTTTGAAGTCTCATGCCCATAGGTGTTTACGTCTGTCACTGCGGCCTGAATATCGCCGGCGTCCTGAATGTGGAAGAGCTGAAGGCGTTTGCCGAGAAGCTGCCGGATGTGGCCGTGGCCCGCGATCTTCAATTCTCCTGCTCCGATATCGGCCAGGAGCAGATCCAAAAGGACATCGCCGAATATAAGCTTGATCGAGTGGTCGTGGCTGCCTGCTCCCCCAGGCTGCATGAGCCGACCTTCCGACGGGCTATCGCCAAAGCCGGTCTCAACCCTTACATGCTGGAGATGGCCAACATCCGGGAGCAGTGCTCCTGGGTGCACATGGATCAGCCGGCCCTGGCAACTCAGAAGGCCAAAGACCTGATTCGCATGGCTGTGGCCAAATCGGCTCTGCTCAAGCCCCTGATTCCCGAAGAAATCCCTGTCAGCAAGGATGTGCTGGTTGTCGGCGGAGGCGTGGCAGGAATTGCCGCCGCTCTTGATCTGGCCGATGCCGGCCACCATGTCTTCCTGGTCGAGCGCCGTCCCACCATCGGAGGCTACATGGCCCTGCTCACGGATGTTTTTCCCACCAACGACTGCTCCATCTGCGTCCTGGGGCCGAAGATGTCCGAGGTCTTCAACCATCCTAATATCACTCTCATCACCTACGCCGAGGTTCTGGGCGTAGAGGGAAGCGTCGGCAACTTCACCGTCACGGTGCAAAAGAGAGCCCGCTACGTGGACGAGAAGCTTTGCAAGGGCTGCATCAACGAGTGCTCTGCCGTCTGTCCGGTGGAAGTGCCGAACGAGTACGACTTCGGCATCGGAAAGAGAAAAGCCATCTACGTTCCCTACCCGCAGGCCGTTCCGCTGGCCGCCTGCGTGGACCCCAAAGCCTGCATCGGCTGCGCCCGCTGTGTGGAGGCCTGCCCTGCGGCTGCGGTCAAGCTTGACCAGACGCCTGAGGAGTTCAAGCTGAATGTGGGGGCAGTCATCGTTGCCACCGGCTGGCAGCCCTTCGACGCCACCCGAAAAGAGGAGTACGGCTTCGGCAGGTACAGGGACGTCATCACCACGCTGCAAATGGAGAGGATGCTCAATGCCTCCGGGCCGACCAAGGGCGAAGTGGTGCGCCCCAGCACGGGCGAGATCGCCAGGTCCATCGCCTTTTTGCAGTGCGTCGGTTCAAGGGATGCCACGGTCGGCAACATCTACTGCTCTCGCATCTGTTGCATGGCTTCCCTGAAGAACGCGCAGCTCGTCAAGGAAAAGTATCCGGAAACGGACATCACCATTTACTACATCGACATCCGGGCCTGCGGCGAGGGCTACGAGGAATTTTATGTGCGAGCCCAGAAGCTCGGCATCAACTTCGTGAGAGCAAGGGTCTCCCGCATCGATCAGGTTGACGGAGACATCTTCCTGATCTTCGAGGACACGCAGACGGGCGAGTTCAAGCGCGTGCGGCACGATCTGGCCGTCCTTTCAGTGGGATTGGAGCCCGACAAGAATGCAGAGGTGCTGGGGGGCCTGCTCGGCCTCTCCCGCCGCCCGGACAGGTTCTTTGAGATCGCTCATCCCAAGATGAGGCCGGTGGAGGCTCACATCGACGGCGTGTTCATCGCAGGCTGCGCATCGGGCCCCAAAGAGATCCCCATCTCCATCGCCCAGGGCAGCGCAGCCGCAGCAAAAGCCATCAAGCTTCTTCATAAAGGCGTCCTGGAGCTGGAGCCGACCTCGGCCTATGTTAATCAGGATATTTGTTCCCGCTGCAAGCTTTGCGTGGACATCTGCCCCAAGAAAGCCATCTCGGTGAAGAGCCCGGCTTACGTGGACGAGGCCGCTTGCAAGGGCTGCGGCTCTTGTGCTGCCGCCTGCCCGCTGGACGCCATCGACATGCGCCTCTTCTCAGACGAGCAGATCGTGGCCCAGGTGCGGGCCGCCACGGAGGAGAAGAGCGAGTATCCCCTCATCGTGGCGTTCCTGTGCAACTGGTGCAGCTACGGAGCAGCGGACCTGGCCGGGACCTCTCGCATCCAGTACCCGACCAACGCCCGCAACATCCGGGTGATGTGTTCGGCCCGCGTAGATCCGAGCTTCGTCCTGGAAGCATTGCGCCGGGGAGCGGACGGGGTCCTGATCGCAGGCTGCCGTCTGGGCGAGTGCCACTACCACAATGGAAACTACCAGGCGCTGCAAAGGGTGAATGTTCTGAAGGGAGTTCTGGAAAAGATCGGGCTTGATCCCGGTCGGGTCAAGATCGTCTGGTGCGCGGCCAGCGAAGGCGAGATCTTCGCCAAGGACCTCAAGGAGTTCATCGCCGAGCTGAAGGAGATGGGTCCAATCGGAACCGAGCTGAAAAAGAAAAGTGGGGAGGCTGCACTGCCATGATGGAGATCGAGAAGGACATGGATGTCGAGGGCACTCACATCATTGTCAGGCAGAGGACAAAAGAGACGGAGAAGACGCTGGATTACGATTACAAGAAATGCGCCGGCTGCTCCATTTGCGTGGCTCTCTGTCCCAAGAAGGCATTGCAGGAGGGGCCGCTACAGGAGATCGCCAAGGGCCTGGATGCGCCGCCGGTGCTCATCGACCTGGATGCGTGCGTCTTTTGCGGGATGTGCGCCAACTTCTGCCCCCTGAAGGCGTTCAAGATGACAGTCCGAGAGATACCGAAACTGCCCGAAGACGCGGAGGCGAAAGCGGAAGCCGAGACGGCCTCTGCATAAGTCATGACCCAAGATGCCAAGGAAAACCAGGAAACCAAGAACATCAAGGACATCAAGGACATCAAGGACATCAAGGACATCAAGGACATCAAGGACATCAAGAAAACTGAAAGCACCAAGGACTTCGGGGAACTGCCACAGTACCCGAAGCTGGTAGCAGAAGCCGTTCCCAATGAAAAATGTCTGCCCTGCATCCTCTGCGAGCCGGTCTGCCCCACGAAGGCGATCAAGGTTACCTTCAACAAAACCCGCGAGGACTTCGGGCCGCTGCGCACCGGAATTAAAGGCAGGATCGATATCGATCGAGAGAAATGCAACCTCTGCGGCAGGTGTGCGAGATTTTGCAAAGCATTTCTGCTGGTGGACAAGGGCGAGAAGGTGAAGAATCCCCGCGATCTGGTGCCGTACGAGCAGTTGCTGGTGGATGAGGAGCTGTGCGACTACTGCGGACTATGCGTGCCCCTCTGCCCGGAAGAGGCCATCAAGGTTGAGGGCGAGCCGCTGAAAATAGAGGACGCAGAGGGCAGCAAAAAGATTGAGGAAATATTCGAGGGCAAGATCGAGATCGATAAGGATCTGTGCATCGGCTGCGGCAGGTGTGCCCAGGTCTGTCCCTACGAAGCGATGGACATCAAGAAGCCCTTTGAGGGCGAGATCAATCTCATCGAGAAGAATCTGGCGCGCTGCGACCCTCTGGGCTGCCAGGCCTGCTTCAACGTCTGCCCGGCAAAATGCTGGTACGTGGACGAGCGGGGAAAGGCCGCGCCCGTCAAGGATCAGTGCATCTACTGCGGGGCTTGCGAGCGAGCATGCCCCGTCTCGGCAATTGAAGTGCAGAGATCCGGTGTTCGGCACACGGACATTCAGGAGACTCCCTGGGCTGAGGAGTGGAAGGAAGCCATCTCCGCCATCAAGAGCGGCGAGCGAAAGATCCCGGACGTGAGCGGGGCAGTCGTGCCGCCCATAATCGAACGCCCACCCCTGCCGCCGCCGGAAAAGCCTGTGGTGGACCCGGAGCTTCTCAAGCTGGTGGACGATGCGCTCAAGCCGCTGGTTCCCCTGCTAAGGAAGCCGAAGGTGAGACAGATTTTGGAGCGGGAGCCCGCCGAGCAGGCCAGCGAGAAGATCGTGGATCGTCTGCATAAAGATGAAGCCAGGAAGGCCGCAGCAGTCGCAGGAGGGAAATGAAATGCCGGATTTTGACGCCGACCGCAAGTTCAAACAGGATGTCCTGCGAATGGCCGGGCCCGAGGTGCAAACCTGCATCCAGTGCGGCACATGCTCGGCCAGTTGTCCCACGGCGCACCTCATGAATCCCAGCATCCGCAAGCTGATTAAATACTGTCTGGAGGGCAGAAAAGAAGAGGCCCTGAAGAACGATACGATCTGGCTTTGCACCTCCTGCCTGCTCTGCACGGTGCGCTGCCCGCGCGGCATCCGGCCAAAATCTGTCGTCGCAGCCCTGAAGGACATCGCAGAGCGCGAGGGCATCAAGAGCAAGGACGCAGCCTACGAGCAGATCTTCCAAAAACAGATCCGGGAGTATGGCCGCATCTCCGAGCTTCCCCTCACCGGCGAGTTCCTGCTCGTATTTCCCCAAGCCGCCGTTCAATCCATGCAGATGGGACTCGAGATGGCACCGCGCGGCAAGATCAGCCTGGAAATTGAGAAGATTAAGCCCGCGGGCCGAGAAGAAGTCAAGAGGATCATCGAGGAGCTGGGAGGAGAATGAAGCTTGCCTACTATCCAGGATGCGTTTCCCTGTCGACCGGGAAAGAGATGGACCTGTCCACCCGCGCCGTCTCTGCCGCGCTCGGAATCGAGCTGGAGGAATTGGAGGACTGGAACTGCTGCGGGGCAACCCACGTTTCCAATGAGCTGGTCGCGACCGGCCTGTGCGCCCGCAACATGGCCCAGACGGATCTGCCCATCATGACCAGTTGCTCCATCTGCTACAGCAATTTGAGAACGGCAGCAAAGCAAATGGAAGACCCGGACGTCAAGGCCAGGGTGAATGCCGTCCTGACCAAAAAGTACAGCGGAGCTAATATTCGTCACGCCCTGGATGTCATATTGGAAGTACTGGAAAAGAACCAGGATCTCTTGGTTGTGCCCCTGAAGGAATTGAAGGTCGCACCCTACTACGGCTGCCTCCTCACCAGGCCCAGGGGCGTGGACAGCCCGGAGTTTCCAACAATCCTTGAAAAGCTCATCAAGAACCTGCAAGCCGAGCCCATCGACTTCCGGCTCAAGACCTTCTGCTGCGGCGGTCCCATCTTCATGCCCCAGCAAAAGGCGGCTGAAGACATAGCGTTCAAGATTTTATCGGAGGCAAAGAAGGCTGGAGCCGAGGTCATCGTGACCGTTTGTCCGCTCTGCCACTTCATGCTGGATGCCAAGCAAAAGGCGCTGGAGCAGAAGCGCGGCGAGAAGATCGGCATTCCCGTGCTCTACGTGACGCAGTTGGTGGGCATCGCTCTGGGCCTCGGGCCGGAGGAGCTGGGGCTGAACATGAATTCCGTATCACCGATGCCGATGATGGAGAAAGTGTACGAGAGAATTATCGAATGACAGCTAAATGCTGCAAGCAACCTAACCACGCATCTTTAGTGAACGGGTAAAAGTTGATAGAAAAAAATTAGTATTACTATGCGAAGTAGTCTGGCATGAAAATACTGAAAGAGTCGTCTGATTACCTCGAAACGAAAATAGTTTTTATCAATAGCGAAATTTCAGAGACAACTAATAAACTAAACGACAATAAAAAAAGAGTTGAAGCGCTACGAAAAGAAAAATATGATATTGATTTAAAAATTGATGCGATAAAGACAAGGATGGATGCTAAAAAGAAAAATGCGATAACGGCACTTATAATAACATCAATAATATCAATAGTTATATATTCAATTAATACCCTACTTTCAATTATCTTGTTTATTCTTATGGTATTGCTAACATCAGCATATTCATTTAAGGGCTACGGTGATTGCTTCGAAGTCTATCAGATACAAAAGACTCTTTCCAAGGAAAAAGCTAATAAAATCGAAGAATATGAGATAATTATTCATCAATTACATGATTCATTGACCCATCTGACTAAAAAAAGGGCACAATCTAGAATTCCAGTGATGAAGTGAAGGCAGGATATATCCACGAGAAAATATTTAATCTTCAAGCAGATGTATCCTGTGTGACCCTTCAGTGACTCAGATACAATTTAACCTAATG
>Ga0074195_1003096_pt1 | contig 16489 bp, 19 predicted proteins | sample EPASupsiteHSE623_FD_64525 | JGI IMG/M metagenome (GOLD analysis project Ga0074195, IMG submission 64525) | Bioremediated contaminated groundwater from EPA Superfund site, New Mexico - Sample HSE6-23 | ecosystem: Environmental > Aquatic > Deep subsurface > Groundwater > Contaminated ...
GTCTATAAGAAAGTATATACATCTTTCTTATAGATCTAAGTGCAACCAACGGCTATCGCTTTCGCCTAGGATCGCGTCAGCCGGGTTTTCTAATTGTATATAGAAAGATGTGATAAGATATGGAACAGCAAGTGATTATAAACACACAAGAGAACTCATTGCAGGGAGTACTGCACTTGCCGCAGCCTTCTAGTCAGGATAAATCTCCTGTGATCATTATCTGCCATGGCTTTATCAGCAGCAAAACCGGCCAGCATAGGTTATTTGTCCAGGCGGCCAGAGAACTCTGTAAAGGCGGGTATGCCGTTTTACGGTTTGATTTCAGCGGCTGTGGCGATAGTACCGGTGAGTATAAAAATGTCAGCGTTTTACGGCAGCTGGAAGAAACCCAACGTGTAATTGATTTTGTAGCTCAGCATCCAGAAATTGATGGCAGACGCATTATTTTGCTGGGACACAGCCTTGGAGGCGCAATTGCGGCTGCTACTGCCGCCAATGATAATCGAATTCATAAACTAATCTTATTGTCGCCAGTAGCATCGCCTTTTAGAGATATTGTAAATATCGTTGGTGCTATGCTATATGAACAGTGCCTGAAAGATGGGGTTGTCGACTATGATGGTTTTCAACTAGGAAAGCAATTCTTCACCTCTTTGGCGAAGCTTCATCCTTTGAAACAAGCTGAATTATTTGGCGGAGATGTGCTCATTGTTCATGGCAGCGGCGATTTAGAGACCCCTTTGGAAAACGCCAGATTATACCAGAACACCTTTAAAAGACGGGGGCTCAGCCATTGCGAATTGCAGGTGGTGCAAGGTGCTGACCACACCTATAGTTCAACGGCGTGGAAAACAGAGTGTTTTGCTATGCTGCTTAAGTGGCTTAATAGGGATCGTCAATATAAGCTTAGCCTTGTGCACTCATTTTGTACATCAGCAAGACCATTAGCTTGTACTGTTGCAAAATGAATGATCAACGGACTCGAAGTCCGTTGATCATTTGAAGTATGTTATTGATTAACAAATATCAGGAAGCTGCTACAGGGAGTATCAATACAATATAATCAAGATTAATCGCTATGTTTGTTGTTAATTGTGCGATAGTAAGCGGGAACCCTGGTGGTAGTATTGCTCCAGTTACACGTAGAATTAGAAATGTCTCTCTTTCTGTAATTTTACCATCAACATCAATCTTTTGGGGAAATAGATTGCAATGGTCGCAGTCACGGGGAAGTTCTTTGTTGTCAACTATCGTTCCAGTTAAAACCAGCGGTGAAAATCCGGTTGTTGCGCCACCGAGGCCTGGAACATCAACTAGAACAGTAACTGTGCCCCATTTGTCCCATTTGTCGTGCCTCATACATTCACTCCTTTGTAATTTAAACGGAGTAACCTCCTCTTATAAGATATTCATTTATAATGGTAAATGTGATATGTAAAGATGAAAATTAATTATACTAAATTTAACTTGGTAAAACGGGAGGCTGCATTATCCGTGAGGATTGTCGATAGGAAATTAAAAACAGGTATTGACATTTTGCTATTGTAATGCTAACATTCTATTAATTTCAAATTAAACTCTTATCTAGAGTGGTCGAGGGACTGGCCCGATGACACCCGGCAACCGGCGCGATGCGTTGAGGTGCTAAATCCAGCAGGAGTAATCCTGAGAGATGAGAGAAAGGCGCGGAAATAATCCCCCTTTCCTCGGAAAGGGGGATTATATTTATTTATACTCAGGCATATTTAAGGTTATTGTCCATGGTATTAGCTGATCAGGAACCTGAAGGCTAAGATGTATCCGCAACAGCGGAGATATCTTAGCCTTTTTATTTGTCTATAAGAAAGTATATACATCTTTCTTATAGATCTAAGTGCAACCAACGGCTATCGCTTTCGCCTAGGCTCGGCGTTAGCCGGGTTTTCTAATAAAAAAATGGAGGGATTTATTTTGGTAAAGTTTCGTCGTTTTAGTGTTTTTTCAGTATTTGCTTTTTTAATTGGTGTAACTGTTCTTGTGGCTGGTTGTGGTGGTCAAAAGGCAGCAAAAGAAACTGCTGTTCAAGAAAAAAAAGGTGTAGTCGAGTTTAAATACCCTGACAATCCTTACTTTGATCTTTTTTATCTGGCAGATCAGCTAGGATACTTTAAAGATGCCAATGTTCGTCCTAAATATGTCGGTAAAATTGCCGAGGGGCAGGTTATACCTTCTGTTATTTCCGGGGCAATAGATTTTGGCAATCGCCATACACCGCTGGTAATATCAGCAATTGCCGGGGGAGCTGATGTTAAAATTATTGCTGCCGGTACGCAGAGCACGCAGAATTCTCCGCATATGAAATATTTTGTCCGCAAAGATTCAGGCATTAATAACCTCCAAGACTTAGTCGGCAAGAAAATCGGCATAAATAGTTTTGGGGCCTGTTCCGAATATGTGACAAAAAAATTGCTCAAAGATAACGGACTTGAAGGAAAAGTGCAATTTGTTCAAACACCAAATGAACAGCTTGACCAAGTACTTAAGCAAGGATCTGTAGACGTTTCCATTATTCATCCGCCTACTTCCGGACGGGCAGAAAACACACCTGAGTTTAAGAAGTTATTCAGTGATTATGATATTGATAAAGGCTTAAGCGGTATGAATCCGTATACTGTAAATGGTAAGTTTGCTCGTGAGAACCCTGAGGCCATGAAAGAGATTGTAGCAATTTTAGCCAAAACAGCTAAGTGGGTTAAAGAAAATCCAGAAGAGGCCCGCCGTCTTACAGCTGAACGTTTAAAAATGGATGTTAGTTTGGTTGAGAACTATGCTTACTATGAAGATCAAGTGATTCAGGCTCCTGAAATCAATTATTGGATTAAATGCCTGGAAGACGAAGGCAAAATTAAGCCTGGTCAGGTAAAACCAGAAGCTATTTACACGAATGAATATAATCCCAATTATAAGAAATAAAAAGGGGTGAGATTATGATTGAAATTATCGCCCAAAATGTTTGCAAGATCTTTGAGACGAAAGATAATAACGGAAATAAAGAAAAAACAGTAGTTCTTGATGATTTTAATTTGGAAGTCAAAAAGGGTGAGTTTTTGGCCATATTAGGGCCCAGTGGTTGCGGTAAATCAACCTTTTTAAGTATCTTGGCGGGCTTAGCGCGCCAAGATACTGGGAGGGTACTTATTGCCGGCAATCCGGTTTCTGGAACCGGTCAGAATCGGGGCGTTGTATTCCAAGGCTATGCGTTGTTTCCTTGGCTTACAGTATTGGAAAATATTCAGGTTGGGCTTGAAATACGCGGCTTGTCTAAGAAAGAACGCGAGCCAATAGCGCGCGAATATTTAGCACTGGTAGGCTTGCAGGATTTTGCAAACCGTTATCCTCAGCAGCTGTCAGGCGGAATGAAACAGCGGGTAGCAATTGCCCGAGCTCTTGCTTATGATCCCGATGTATTGCTTATGGATGAACCATTTGCTGCCTTGGATGCGCAAACAAGAGAACTTCTGCAATTAGAGTTGCTTAAAATATGGGAAGATAGCCGAAAAACGATTGTTTTTGTTACTCATAGTATTGATGAAGCTGTCTTTATGGCTGACAGGGTTGCTGTCATGCAGGCTCATCCGGGAAAAGTTAAAAAGATTATTGATGTCAACTTGCCTCGTCCGCGCACTGAAGAAGTTCGTAATTCTGTTCAGTTTTCAAAAATTAGGCAAGTAGCCTGGAACTTGCTGCGCGATGAAGTTTTAGCTCAATCACCATCAATCAATGTTTTAAGCCAGAAGCGCCGGGAAAGGGAAGTCGTATGAGGAAACTTACTAATTGGTTTACAAAAGAAATCGGTAAAGCAGCTGGAATTATAATAGCCCTGTTGCTCTGGGAAGCAGCGCCACGCTTGGGGTGGGTAGATGTAACGTATGTTGCGCCACCGTCAGAGGTATTTCAATCGCTTGTAGCGTTATTGCTATCAGGTGATCTGATGACACATACATTAAGCAGTCTGAAGCGAGTTTTGGCTGGGCTTGTACTAGCTATAGTTTTAGGGATTGGCTTGGGAATCTTTATTGGGTTATTCAAAAAGATTGAATACGCATTGGATTATTTGTTTCAAACATTTCGCCAGATGTCGGCGTTTGCATTATTTCCTATTTTTATTCTGTTTTTTGGCATCGGAGAGGTATCTAAGACGGTTATCGTATTTTGGGCTTCTTTATGGCCGGTATTGCTCAATACAATCAGCAGCGTCAAAGGTGTAGACCAGTTGTTTATTGACTCTGCCAAATCCATGGGAGCATCACGGTTGTATATTTTTTATAAGGTTATTCTCCCTGCCTCCGCGCCCGGTATTTTTACCGGTATCCGGCTTGGTGGTTCTTACGCAATCATGGCCTTAGTTGCAGCTGAAATGATTGGCGCCCAATCTGGTCTGGGTTTTTTAGTGCTATACTCTCAGGAAACTTTTAAAATTGAAGATATGTATGCAGCCATAATCGGGTTGGCCCTGCTTGGCTTAGCCTTAAATTGGTTCTTGGGATTTATCGAAGAGAAAATGACCAGTTGGAAGCAAAAGTCTTCATTGGGAATGTAAAAGTATTAAAATTGTCATATATAATGTAGCGTCTCATAAATTAGGAGAAAGAAATAAAAAGCATAAGAGAAAAGGGTATTGGGCTGATCAGTAAACTGAAGGCCGGACTTTTTGCATAATCGTGCATGAGTCCGGCTTTTTGCATTGGTGGTGATAAAATGAACGTCATGATCGTTGGGGCTGACCATATAGGCAACATAGGGAAAAATCTTCGCGAGGTTTACTCTATCACGAATATTGACCATGTATGTGGTAGAAATGTTGCTCACCGTAAAATCAAAATACCCCAGGCTATTTCGTTGATAGTAGTGCTCATTGATTATATCAATCACGGCACCGCGCGGCGTGTTAAAGAAGAAGCTAAAGCAAAAGGAGTACCGGCGATTTTTGCCAAGCGATCATGGTGTTCTCTTCAACAACAATTGGCTAATTTTGAAATCGGTGAAAAGTGGAGGTGTAAGACTTAATGGGCTATTCAAATATTGAACACCTTATTAAGCATCCGTGCTTTCACTGCGAAGCTTATAATAAGTTCGGCCGAATTCATTTGCCAGTTAGTCCCTCGTGCAATATTCATGCCGCTATTGTGCACGAAGAATTAATAAGCGTAATAACCGGCCAGGACTGAACCCTACTTTGCTGAGTCCTGAAAAGGCATTGCAGGTACTGGATAAGGCACTGAATTTATGTCCGCAAATAACGGTAGTCGGCATTGCAGGACCAGGAGATACATTGGCTAGTCCTCATGCGATAGATACTTTCCGTGTGGTTCATAAAAAATATCCCTCTTTGATTAAGTGCCTCAGCACCAATGGGTTGCTACTCAGTGAAAAAGCCAACTCGTTGATTGATGTTGGAGTTAAAACAGTAACTGTTACAGTAAATGCGGTTAATGTAGAAATATTAAACCAAATTTGCTCATACGTATTGCACAATACTCAGTATATGACAGGCGACATTGCTGCACGCTGGCTGATATTGGCTCAAATAGCCGGAATTAAGAAGGCAGTAGAGCTGGGGATTGCTGTGAAAGTTAATACCGTTTTAATACCTGGCATAAATGATCATCATATCGGTGAAATAGCACAAGTAGTGGCTCAAGCGGGAGCGCAGTTCATTAATATTGCTCCGCTTATTCCTCAGCATGAGTTTAGCAACAAACGGCCGCCTACTTACCTGGAATTAAACGCAGCAAGGAATGTGGCTGAGGAATATCTTCCTGTTAATCGCCAATGCTGTCAATGCCCAGCCAATGCTTGCGGCATACCTGGTTCGGGAATTGACTTAGCTGATCAGCTTTATAAACATTGAGAGACTCAATTGTTGAAAGCGCGAACTAAAGAAAAATATGGAGGTATACAAAATGAACAAAAAATTAGTACTGCTGGTTATTGGGCTGTTGGTATCTGCGATAATTCTTGGAGGCTGTGGAAGTAGTGATAAAGCTTCAACACCAGCTTCTAATCAGAATAAAGTACTGAAGGTCGGGGCAACTGCGGTACCTCATGCAGAGATCCTTAATTTTGTGAAGCCACTATTGTCAAAAGAAGGGGTTGATCTTCAGATAGTTGAGTTTAGCGATTATGTTCAACCAAATCAGGCATTAGCCCAAAAAGAATTAGATGCTAACTTTTTCCAGCACATCCCCTATCTGACTAAATTCAGTACTGAACGCAATTTAGCGCTGACTTATACAGTGCCAGTTCATATCGAACCGATGGGAGTATATTCAAAAAAACTTAAAAGTTTGACTGATCTGCAAATTGGCGCACAAATTGCTATTCCTAATGATCCGACCAATGCCGGGCGTGCGTTGGCGCTACTAGAGAAGGCTGGTGTTATTAAGCTTAAAGAAGGTTCGGGAGTTAAGGCAACAGTTAGTGATATTGTAGATAACCCTCGAAAGTTAGACGTTCGCGAACTTGAAGCTCCGCTGCTGCCTCGTGCCTTAGATGATGTTGCTGTCGCTGTTATCAATACTAACTATGCTCTTGAAGCTAAACTTTCACCTGTCAAAGACGCTATTTTTATCGAGCCTAAGGATTCACCCTATGCTAATGTGCTGGCGGTAAGAAAAGGGGATGAAAATAGACTGGAAATCCAAAAGTTATCAAAAGTATTAAATTCGGGAGAAGTAAAACAATTCATCAATGATAAGTATCAGGGCGCAGTGGTTCCGGCGTTCTAAGTCCGACTGTAACTTTCAGTTTTGCGGTTTAGCGTACTTTTAAAGGGCTGTCAACTTGCAATTATTAAGTTATAGAATGTTATGCGAGGTGATCGCAGAGGTGATGAATTTATGAATATTAATTGGCAATTTATTATAAGTAATTTGCCATTATATCAAAAGGCAGCATGGCTTACGTTAGAGCTGGCAATAGGTGGAATATTCGCATCGTTGGTCATAGGACTGTTGTGTAGTGTTGTTTTGTATTACAAAACGAAAGGACTGGAGCAATTGGTTCGAGCCTATATTGAGCTTTCGCGAAATACGCCGCTGCTAATCCAGCTTTTCTTCTTGTACTATGGTTTTACCAAAGTAGGCATAAACATGAGTGAGTATACTTGTGCAATCCTTGGACTGTCCTTTTTGGGTGGAAGCTATATGGCCGAAGCTTTCCGCGGAGGTATAGAATCAGTAAGTAAGTCGCAAATTGAGTCAGGCCTTAGCATCGGGCTCTCCAAACTTCAACTGGTTCGATATGTTATTCTTCCGCAAGCATTCTCGGTAACCATACCATCATTAGGAGCAAATTGCATCTTTTTATTAAAAGAAACATCAATTGTAGGTGCCATCGCCGTTCCCGACCTTATGCATCTTACTCAGGATTTAATCGGGATGTATTATCAAACGTTTGAATCGCTTCTTGCACTGGTGGTTGCCTATCTTATTCTTCTTTTACCCCTATCAATTGGTTTGACCTGGCTGGAAAGGAGGGTGCGCTATGCTGAATTCGGGAATTGATGTGCTTCTTGAAGGAATCAACATGCAGCGTTTGTTCGGCGGCTTGCTGGTAACAGCGCGCATTGCCTTTATCTCAATTGTTGTCGGATCCTTGCTGGGATTTATTCTTGGCTTAATCAGAACATCAAAATCAAGCGTGCTACGATTTGTTTGCCGGTTTTACCTGGAAGTCTTTAGAATCATACCTATCCTTGTCTGGTTGTTCGTTGTTTATTTCGGCGTTACCAGCTTGCTCGATATCCACTTGGACGGTGAACTGGTGGCGCTGATTATATTTAGCCTCTGGGGCGCAGCCGAAATGAGTGATATTGTAAGGGGTGCGTTAGAATCTTTACCGAAACATCAAATTGAATCAGGCCGGGCGATCGGGCTTAGCTTTTGGGGACTTTACCGGTACGTACTTATCCCGCAAGCTGTAAGGCGCATGTTGCCTGGCGCCATCAATTTATCAACTAGAATGGTTAAGACTACCTCGCTTGTTGTCTTGATCGGTGTTATTGATGTAGTGAAAGTCGGCCAGCAGATTATCGAACGCTCACTTCTGAAAGAGCCCACTGCTTCTTTTTGGATTTATGGGCTAATATTCATACTATACTTTGTTATCTGTTATCCCTTGTCAAAGTGGTCGCAGAAATTGGAAACTAAATGGGAGAGTTAGTGGGGCTATGACGATTAACGAGAATAACCCAGTGCTGCTTGAAATAGCAGATTTGCATAAGGAATATGACGGAAAAACGGTGTTGAGCGATATTAATCTTAGCGTCCACAAGGGCGAAGTTGTGGTTATTTTGGGACCATCAGGGTGCGGCAAAAGCACACTGCTTAGATGTCTGAACGGGCTTGAATCTATTCAGGGAGGTGAGATAGAGTTTTCCGGCAAAAGCCTTACAGATACAAGTGTAAATTGGCAGGAAGTTCGTCAGCAAATAGGTATGGTATTTCAGAATTACGACCTGTTTCCGCATATGACAGTGATTGAAAATATACTTTTAGGTCCTACGAAAGTGCAAAAAAGAGAAAAAAACGAGGCGCTGGAGCAGGCGCAGCAGTTGTTGGATAGGGTGGGATTACTTGACCGCAAGGATTCTTATCCGCGCCAGCTATCCGGAGGACAAAAGCAGCGCATTGCGATTGTGCGAGCCTTGTGCATGAATCCGCAGATTATGCTTTTTGACGAGGTTACGGCAGCACTTGACCCTGAAATGGTGCGAGAAGTACTTGATGTTATATCCGGTCTCGCTAAACAGGGAATGACGATGCTGATTGTAACGCACGAAATGGGGTTTGCGCAGGCTGTTGCTGACCGAATCGTATTTATTGATTCCGGAAAGATATGTGAGATAACAAAACCTGATGAGTTTTTTGAAAACCCCAAGACAGAGCGTGCACAGCAATTTTTAAATATTTTTCAATATAAAAAATAAACAAAGGGGAAGATGGATGATGAACATTAAAAAGCTTTTAGCAGTATTTCTAAGTACCTTATTCTTAGTAGGAGTATTGGCAGGTTGCGGATCGAATACAAACACAAAAACGGATTCCAAAGCAGAACAAACAGTAAACAAGAGTTCTATTGAAGAGATCAAAAAGCGGGGAACTATAAAAATTGGCATATTCGGCGATAAACCGCCCTTTGGTTATGTAGATGCCAATGGTAAAAATCAGGGTTATGACGTATATATTGCCAAAAGGTTTGCAAAAGACCTTCTAGGTGATGAATCCAAGATAGAATTTGTATTGTTAGAGCCAGCCAGCAGAGTGGAATATTTGCAGACCAATAAGGTTGACCTCGTATTGGCTAACTTTACGGTTACCGAGGAAAGAAAGCAAAAAGTTGATTTTGCCAATCCCTATATGAAAGTTGCACTTGGTGTGGTTTCAGCAAACGGTCAACCAATTACCTCGGTTGAGCAATTAAAGGGCAAAAAACTGATTGTTACCAAAGGGACCACAGCTGAAACTTATTTCACCAAAAATCACCCTGATATAGAACTCTTAAAGTTCGATCAAATCACGCAATCCTTTGAGGCCCTAAAAGACAATCGTGGTGCAGCTTATGCTAATGACAATACATTATTGTTTGCTTGGGCCAGAGCAAACACCGGCTTTAGCGTTGGTGTTCCAACATTAGGCAGCCTTGATACAATTGCGCCTGCAGTTAAGAAAGATAATAAAGAGCTTCTCGACTGGATTAACACTGAGTTAGAAACCCTTGGAAAAGAAAATTTCGTTCACAAAGCGTATGATGCAACTCTAAAACCTGTATACGGTGACTCTATTAATCCGGAAGACATTGTAATTGAAGGCGGGAAATTAAAATAAAATTTGTGGCATAGAATTTTAGCAAGATTTAAGAGCTGCATTATTTTATCATGCCGATTAGATGGCGAAAGGCTGGAAGCAAATTGTTTTGTTTTTCAGCCTTTCTGTAATCTGGCAACCTGCTCTTTTCAAATTGGCGTAGTTACTATTTTTATTAGGAAACACCGTTTGATCCAGTGGTCTATGGCAGCGCAATGTAAATCCAACAAAAGAAAAAGCCTGCTGTAAACAAAATTTAATATTGGCTAACACAGATGCTTTAATAACGGTATCCGTTAGGTATGGAAGGATGAACATCTCAACGGGAAATCGAGAAACAGGTATTGACATTTAACTGAGGTGATGCTAACATCTTAGTAACTTCAGATTTGAACTCTTATCAAGAGTGGTCGAGGGACTGGCCCGATGACACCCGGCAACCGGCGCTTATGCGTTGAGGTGCTAAATCCAGCAGGAGTAATCCTGGCAGATGAGAGAAAGTGAGCGTAGTAAACGAACTCCTTTCCTCGGAAAGGGGTCTTATTTATTTCTCGGCAGTTTCAATAATAATATTTGGGGGAAGTTATGGCTAAAAACACATCAATAAAATCCGCAAGGAATGTTATAGATTCAGATGCCTTGGATAAAGTAGAACTTTTGATCAACAGTACCTACCACGGGTCTGTAACTTTTATTATTCAAGATTCCTGTGTTATTCAGATAGAAAGAAGCGAAAAGCTTAGACTTAGCGACTTGCTTAATAAGCCGTCAACAGGTGCAAAAACTAACGACAGCTCCAGGGTTCGCGCCAAGATATTAGAATCACTCAGCGGGCTGAAATATGGTCAGATTGTCGTGGTAATTAAAAATGGAGCTGTGGTACAAATAGAAAAGACAGAAAAAAGCCGGTTTACCGAATGGGAGGGGGTCGACGGCGAGGGTATCTAATTAAACAGCTGATCAGAAAACTGAAGGCTAAAACGCGCCGGAAAGGCGCTTCGAATTTTATATATAAGATGGAGGGATTTAACAATGGCATTACCAGAAAACTTACGCTTTGATTCACTTGCAGTACATGGAGGACAGGAGCCTGATCCGACAACAGGGTCAAGGGCTGTGCCAATATATCAGACCACAGCTTATAACTTCCGCGATAGCGAACATGCTGCTAATCTTTTTGGATTAAAAGAAGCGGGAAATATATATACACGTATTATGAACCCGACGACGGATGTATTTGAAAAACGTATAACAGCATTAGAAGGTGGCGTCGGCGCACTTGCTTTTGCTTCAGGCCATGCGGCAATTAGTGCAGCGATTTTTAACATCGCGCAGGCCGGTGATGAAATTGTTAGTTCGTCCACTCTCTATGGCGGTACATATAATATGTTCGCATATACATTGCCGCGTCTGGGGATTAATGTAAATTTAGTTGATGCCAGTGACCCTGAAAACTTCCGCAAAGCTATTACTCCCAAAACCAAAGCTTTGTATGCGGAGATAATCGGTAACCCGAAAATAGACATCTTAGACATCGAAAAGGTAGCGGCCATTGCTCATGAAAATGGCATTCCTCTTATCGTTGACAGTACTTTTGCAACACCATACTTATGCAGGCCGTTTGATTTTGGAGCTGATATCGTTATCCATTCTGCTACTAAGTTTATCGGCGGTCACGGTACTTCAATGGGCGGAGTTGTTGTAGACGGCGGTAAATTTGACTGGGGCAACGGTAAGTTCCCGCTCTTGAGCGAACCTGATCCTAGCTACCACGACATGAGTTTTTCGCAGGCTTTAGGCAATATTGCCTTTATTATGAGGCTTAGAGTACAAATATTGCGCGACCTTGGAGCATGTCTCAGCCCATTCAATAGCTTCCAGTTTCTCCTAGGTTTAGAAACCTTACATCTTCGTATGCAGCGGCATGCCGAAAACGCCCAAAAGGTAGCTGAATTCCTTGCTAAGCATGAGCAGGTAAGCTGGGTAAGCTATCCCGGACTGGAAAGCCATCCTGATAACAAGCTAGCTAAAAAGTACTTGCCCAAAGGGCCGGGCTCAATACTTACCTTTGGCATTAAAGGCGGTCTGGAAGCCGGTCGGAAGTTCATTAACTCTCTGAAATTGTTCTCGCTTTTAGCAAACGTTGGTGATGCAAAGTCGCTGGTAATCCATCCGGCAAGCACCACTCATTCCCAGCTTACACCCGAACAGTTAGTAAGTGCCGGGGTACCGGAAGACATGGTTCGCTTATCGCTTGGCATTGAAGATGCTCAGGATATTATCGAGGATCTTGAACAGGCATTAACAGCATCGAAGTAAATCGAATAAGAATTATAGGCTGATCAGAAAAACTGAAGGCCAAGACTTGTCCCAAGATTGGGATCGTCTTGGCCTTTCTTTATTCAGGAGCGAATTTAATGAAAGATATTAATTTTAAAAAGCAAATAACAGACTATGCGCGCAGTCTTGGCGCGAACCTAGTAGGATATGCCCCTGTATCCCGGTGGGCTGAATTTAATGAAGTTGAAGAAGATTACCGACCGGAAGCAATTTGGGGAAATGCTAAGACTGTTATTGTTCTCGGGATTCCAGTCTTGCTGCCTATTTTAGAAACGACCCCATCAATAAATTATGTTGAACTTTATAACACCACAAATACAATGCTGGATCAGATAGCTTATCGTTTATCAGTTTATCTTAATGATAGCGGTTTTGCATCCATATTCCTGCCTAGGGATGGCTATGGCACTATTGATATACTGGTTAAAAAACCAGTTGCATCTTTCGGCCACGTTTACGCTGCTAAATACGCTGGTTTAGGGACAGTTGGTTATAATCATACTCTGCTTAATGAGAAATATGGTCCGCGGGTTCGTTACGTATCGATATTCACAGAGCTGGAAATTGACGGCGATGAGGTTGTTGATAAAGACTTATGCATCAACTGCCGAATCTGTGAAAAGCTTTGCCCATCGCAGGCCTTTACTCCACGTGAAGGAAGTTTGATTGCCAATATGGACAAAGTAGCCTGTGCTAAGCATCATGCCAAACTTCGAGATGAAGAACGCTATCCCTGCGGGATTTGTATCAAGGTCTGCCCTATTGGCCAAGACCGAAAGCTCTATAAGAGCAGCGATATGAATCTTTACCTTAATGAAAAAGAAGCAATCCTGAGTAACCCGGATGATCCGCACTACCGCTCATGGGTTCACGCTCGTCGCCATGGATCCAAGGGAGATAGAATATTCTAGGGAGGTTTACATATGAGAATAGAAACAAAGGCTATACATATTGGACGCGAAAAGGATTTGCAAACAGGTGCAATAGTTCCCCCAATACATTTATCAACAACCTTTGAACGAGAGGCAGACGGCAGTTATCCAAAGGGGTATATATATACACGGTTAGCAAATCCCAATCGGGAATCCTTAGAACAATGCTTGGCAAGTCTTGAAAACGGTGAGTGTGCTGCAGCCTTTTCATCGGGCTTGTCAGCTATTATGACAGTATTTCAGGCTCTCTTGCCAGGTGATCATGTTGTAATTTCCCGTGATTTATACCATGGAACAACTAAGATGCTAAATGACATTTTTGTGCCCTGGGGGCTGGATGTCACATTTGTCGATACAACTGATAGTGTGCAAGTGGAACAGGTATTGCGGAAGAATACCAAGGTAGTGTATCTTGAGACACCATCAAACCCGCTTTTGAAAATTACCGATATCAGATTAATATCTGATATCGCCCATAAGGTTGGAGCAGCTTGCGTTTGCGATAATACCTGGCCGACACCTGTTTTGCAGCGCCCGCTGGATCTAGGCGCTGATATTGTAGTTCATTCTACTACTAAATATTTTGGCGGGCATAGTGATGTACTGGGCGGTGCGGTTATAAGCAAGGTCAAAGATGCCTTGTTCGATCGCATTAGAATGATTCAGCAGATCGGCGGCGCAGTGCCGTCACCGTTTGACAGTTACTTAGTACTGCGAGGCATTCAGACTTTAACTTGCCGGATAAAGAATCACTCTGAGAATGCTCTTAAAATTGCTCAATTTCTTGCAGCCCATCCTAAGATTGAACGTGTCTTCTACCCGGGCTTGCCTGATCATCCGGGGCATGACATAGCCGTTCGACAGATGAGCGGTTTTGGCGGGATGATGTCCTTCCAGGTGGTAGGAGGAAAAGAGAAGGCACTGGAATTAACATCAAAGCTAGAAATAATTGCTCGGGCAACAAGCTTAGGAGGAGTTGAAAGTCTTATCGAACATCGGGCTTCTATTGAAGGTCCTAACACCACAACTCCCGATAATTTGCTGCGGTTTTCGGTAGGTTTGGAAAATGCAGAAGACTTAATTGAAGAACTTACTAATGCGTTAGAATAAAGGGGGATTAAACAAATGCGTAAGTTTATTTATATATTACTTATAACTTTTCTTGCAGGAACATTAGCTGGCTGCGGCAGTACGCAAAGTGCCAGCCAAACGCAAAAGCCGATTAAAGTTGGTGTAACAGCCGGCCCCCATGCCGAAATTATGGATGTAGTCAAGAAAGTAGCCGAAAAAGATGGTCTTAAAATTGAAGTAGTTGAGTTTAATGACTATATTCAACCTAACGTTGCTTTAAATCAAGGTGATATTGATGTAAACAGCTATCAGCATCAGCCTTGGTTAGATAACCAAATTAAGGACCGGGGTTATCAACTTGTTCCCATTTCTAAAACAATTATCTTTCCAATGGGAATCTACTCAAAAAAGGTGAAAGGCATTAGTGAGGTAAAAAACGGTGCAATCGTTGCCATTCCGAACGATCCTACTAATGGCAGCCGAGCTTTAGCAATCTTGGAAAAGAGCGGTCTGATAAAAATTAATCCAAGCGCTGGTATCAAGGCGTCAGCTGCTGATATAACTGAAAACCCTAAGGGCCTTAAATTTAAAGAATTAGACGCTGCCCAAATCCCGCGTTCACTTGAAGATGTGGACTTAGCGGCAATCAACACTAACTATGCTATGGTTGCCGGCCTTCTTCCTAACCGAGATGCAATTGCTATTGAAGATGGCAATTCTCCTTACGCTAACCTGCTTGTAGCTCGCACTAAGGACAAGGACAACCCGGCTTTTAAAAAGTTAATTAAGGCTTATCAATCACCTGAAGTCAAACAATTCGTCCTGGATCATTTTAAAGGCTCTGCCCTTCCAGTATGGTAGTTGCTCAGTATTGACAATTTAAATTTTTGATGATAAAGTCAACTCATAGATATAGGTAACCCTATAAGTTATTTAGCTGATTGGAAAAACCAAAGGCTAAGAGTTGAAAAAGCTCTTAGTCTTTATTTTTTTACTAAAATCTATATAAACTTAGGAGGCATGACATTGGAACAAGGTACTTTACGAGTTAAAGCTGGCCTGGCAGAAATGCTTAAAGGCGGCGTTATAATGGATGTTACAACCCCGGAACAGGCTAAAATTGCCGAAGCGGCAGGCGCATGCGCCGTCATGGCACTGGAGCGTGTCCCAGCTGACATTCGAGCCGCCGGTGGTGTAGCCCGTATGGCAGACCCGACGATTGTCCTTCGGATATTAGATGCCGTAACAATCCCGGTTATGGCGAAAGCTAGGATTGGTCATTTTGTCGAAGCTCAAATTCTTGAATCACTTGGCGCTGATTACATTGATGAAAGTGAAGTCTTAACTCCGGCAGATGATAAATTTCATATTAATAAACATCAGTTTACTGTTCCGTTTGTCTGCGGAGCCAAAAATTTAGGTGAAGCGCTTCGCCGAATTGGTGAAGGTGCCGCTATGATTCGTACAAAAGGCGAGCCTGGCACCGGCAATGTTGTAGAAGCAGTCAAGCACATCAGGCAAGTAGCTAGCGAAATCAGGCAGCTGCAGAACTTGCCAGAGGAAGAAGTAGCCGCTTTTGCTAAAAATATTGCTGCACCGCTTGAGCTTGTTTTAGAAACTAAAAAACGCGGCAAGCTGCCGGTTGTTAATTTTGCTGCTGGCGGCATCGCTACTCCTGCTGACGCTGCTTTAATGATGCATCTAGGCTGCGATGGCGTATTTGTCGGTTCAGGTATATTCAAGTCCGGTGACCCTGCTAAACGTGCTAAAGCTATTGTTGCGGCAACTACATACTATAATGATGCCAAAATCTTAGCCGAGGTTTCTAAAGATCTAGGTGAAGCGATGGTCGGCATTGAAATATCGACAATTCCTGATAGTCAAAGAATGCAGGAACGCGGCTGGTAAGGGAGGACTGCAAATGAAGCAGACTAACGAAAAATTGGATGAACTTCTAAAACTACTAGAAGGTCTTGAGAGCGCTGTTATTGGTTTTTCAGGCGGTGTTGACAGTGCATTTCTAGCTGCTGCTGCCTATAAAATTTTAGGTGATAAGGCTGTGGCAGTAACGGCCTACTCAGAAACCTTATCGGCGCATGAGGAGCAGGACGCAGTTGCAATTGCAAAACAAATCGGGATTAAACATTTCTTAATAAATATTAGTGAACTTAATTGTACTGATTTTGTCAAAAATAACGCAAATCGCTGTTATTACTGTAAGAAAGAACGATTCGGGGCACTCAAAGACTGGGCGCAAGAAAATGGCTTTGCATGGGTGCTTGAGGGCTCCAACGCCGATGA
>Ga0074195_1003097_pt1 | contig 16474 bp, 14 predicted proteins | sample EPASupsiteHSE623_FD_64525 | JGI IMG/M metagenome (GOLD analysis project Ga0074195, IMG submission 64525) | Bioremediated contaminated groundwater from EPA Superfund site, New Mexico - Sample HSE6-23 | ecosystem: Environmental > Aquatic > Deep subsurface > Groundwater > Contaminated ...
GACGAATGTTGATAATTCAGCAAATGATACCACTGTCACCACTTTTCTAAAAAAATGTATTGGTGAAATGAATTTCAGCGCAGAGACGATTCATCAGGAAATGCGTACGAGGAACATTTTTCTGGCAAAGATTTCCTGTGATTTAAATAAAAACTGCATTTACATTTTCAGATATCTTGATCAGAAGAAAGAACAGTTTGTATATCTCCTGAACGATGATATAAACATAATTTTAAACGAAGAATTTTCAATAATTAAAGAATACGCTGAATGTTCAGGTATTTCTATTCTTATTTCAGACAATCAGAATGGAAATATTGAGTTTGTGAATCAGCACCTGTGCGACCTTACTGGTTTCACTAAAGACGAACTAATAGGAAAACCACATTATTCGTTATTCGATATATACAGTAACAGTGACATTTTCAGGAGATTCCATAAGAGAATGGAAAATAGTCAGACATACGATTCTACCATTAAAACAGATTTGAGATTAAAAACACATGACCAGAATCTTGTAGATGTTGAACTAGTAGCTGTTTGCAGAGGAACGGGTACATCTTCAAGGTGGATATTCTTTTTTTCCGGTAAGCAAAATACTTTGGATGGTTCATCTGATCTGAAAGAACCTACACCTAAATACAGGTCATTTCCTCTTGTACTTTCAGAAATTAAAACACCATTGAATAATCTGTATGGATTAAGCCAGCTTGCAGCCGAAGAAACAAACCCGGTCAGGAAAAATGAGTACATATCAGCAATTTACGAAAACTCCGGCTTTATAAACAGACTCTTTGCCGACATACATGAGATACAAAAGATCGAGAACGGAATAATACCTGTATCAGTTTCTGACTTTGAAATTAGTGATATTATGTCAAGTGCATTTGATGATGTAAGTAAAATTCTGAAAACTGAAAAAAACACCAGATTAAGTATTTTACCTCTTGCACAATCCCATAATTCAAATATTAAACTACTGTCGGATAAAGGAAAAATTTTACAGGTTTTTAACCTGACATCGCAGATACTAGTGCAGGTAAGAAAAAGCGGAAAGTTTAATATTGGGTTCAGAGAACCTGACAGCAAAGGGATGGTCAGTTTTTTTATCAGGTATACATCAGACAACAGCAATCAGGTCCACGAGAATATAACTAAACCTGTCCATTTCCTTTTTGAAAGGAATGATATTGTAACCGACATTCAGTTCAGGTTAAGCAAACTTATTATAGAGCTTCTTGGAGGCCGTTACACCTACTATTCCGACTATGACTATCAGGAATTCATTTTCTCGCTTCCATCGCTTAAAAAGGTAAAAGAAGAAAAGATACTTCTTAATAATAATTACAGCTTCAATAAACAGAAGATTCTGGTGATGATCAGCGATAATGCCCTTAAGAAAGTTTTTGACGAAAAATTCGCTGAAATCAATCTGACTGTATCATACGCCGAAGAAGGTATAAGTGTCCTAAATGCTGTAAAAAAGAACAACTTTGATGCAGTTATTATTGATCTTTCAGGAGATAATCTTGACGGGATTGAAACAATATGGACATTAAAGCACAAGGGAACAAAAATCCCTCTTGTTGCAGTATTCGAGTTAGACAATAACAGCCTTAAGGAAAAATGCCTGAAGCTGGGATGCTCTGACTTCTTTTCGAAGCCGGTTAACGAAAGTATAATGATACATAAACTGCACAGATTACTGATTAAAAAATAATCTGATCATAGATCAGCAGCATTTAAAGCTTTAGTATTTTTTTTTTTGAACTTTCTGGTGTCTTATTGCAATAGCAGTTGTTACTGTATGCAGGCAGTCAGGTTTCGCCCCTGACCACATCATTCTTTTTCAGGACGGAAAAATGGCGGGGTCTGGAAAGAATCTCCAAGAATAACTTTATCATAACTATGTCAATTTTTCTATAAATTAAGATGTGTTTGCCAGATAATTCTGATACTTTTTTTGTACTGCCCCTAAAAATTCATATTATTGTATACTGTACAATATCATTATGAATATGAAAAACATTTTAGCCATTTTATTGTTATTGAATACAGCATCCTGGGCCTTTTCGCAGAACTGGACAATTGCAATTCATGGCGGAGCCGGTAACATATCACCAGAAAACACTGCAGATTCTGCTGCTTATAAAGCTGCACTTGACACAGCCCTGACAATTGGGGTTACTATTCTTGAATCAGGAGGCTCATCAATTGATGCTGTAGAAAAGGTTATTTGCTATCTGGAGGACAATCCGCTTTTCAATGCAGGTAAAGGTGCTGTAATTAACTATAAAGGTGAAGCGGAACTCGATGCTTCAATTATGAACGGTCTTAGCTTACAGGCTGGTGCCGTAGCCGGTGTAAAGGATGTTAAACACCCGATTAAAGCTGCAAGGATGGTCATGGAGAAATCCGAGCATGTTTTCCTTACCGGTAGCGGAGCGTCGGAATTTGCAAAGCTAAACGGCCTTGAGATTGTAGATAACAGCTATTTTATTACTGACAGCAGGAAAAAAATGTGGGAAAAATCCCAGAAAAAACCGGATGGAACTGTGGGGTGTGTAGCAGTTGATATAAAAGGCAATCTTGCTGCCGGTACTTCTACAGGAGGTATGATGAACAAAAAATACGGACGTGTTGGTGATTCACCTATAATCGGCGCCGGAACTTACGCCAGCAATTCATCATGTGCTGTATCGTGCACCGGCCACGGCGAATTCTTTATCCGAAATGTGGTTGCTTTCAATATTCATTCACTGGTGCTTTATTCAAAGATGGACATAGGTTCAGCAGCTTCGAAGGTTTTCGACGATTATCTTACACCTCAGAAAGGGACAGGCGGAGTAATAATTGTTGATAAAATGGGAAACTATCACTTTGAATTCAATACGCCGGGAATGTTCCGCGCAGCAGCAACTTCAACAGGCACTAAAGAAATTAAACTCTTCAAATGAAAGCGATAGGAAAAGAAAAAGTACTCCTATCCTCCCGGATCAAATTACTTTGGTTCTCCCCTATTTTAATTATTGCTGTTATTGTAAAATTTCCCGACTGGCGACGATCCTGGCTTTTATCGAATTACGGACAGGAAACCACAGCCACAATCGAACTCTGCACTACAGGCGGCCTCAGAAACGAATTCGATGAAATGAATGTATTATTCTCTTTCAGCTATAAAGGTAAACAATACCACGGGTTCGAATCTTGCGAAGTTAACCAGAGATATGTTTTCAATCCAATGGGACTACCAATTGAACAGGGGCAAAACTATATTGTTTTGTTTTATCCCGACGACCCCGGTATAAACCGTATTCTGCTTGATAAACCTATGGCAGTTAACATGGGATCGTACCTGTTTGATGTTGCAGATATTCTGGGACAGACAGACGAATTTAAATCCCTGCCTCCTCTTAAACGACTCTGCCTGGCAATCTCAATTTTCAAAAACTTTCATTTCGACGGATGGGCAAATATTATGTTTCACGATGAATATCTGTTCGAGAATTTCAGTAATAACGGATTTACTTACCGGAAAATGATAGGTTCAGAAGAATTTAAAACCAAAACAAAGAACTGCGATTTGTTACAGTGATCGTATTTTTTCTTATTTTTGGAGAAAAGCTGTTTATGAAAAAATTATCTGTTATATTATTCGTTTTTACTTTGCATTTCTCCACAGCAAACTGCCAGCCATGCAGCAACTATTGCCTGGGGTTCGATTTTCAGTATTGTATGGACCTTTTCAGCATCGACACAAATGTGCAGAACAACATATGGCAGATAGGCCCGCCTCAGAAATCTGTTTTCAGTTCAGCACAGACAGGTTATAATGCAATTGTTACCGATACTCTTAATACATACCCTGTTAACAACATATCCACCTTCACTGTTACAAATTCGGCAGGTTATGGCGACGTTTACGGTATCTCAATATTTAATGGCAATTATTACGTAAACTCCGATTCATTAAACGACTACGGAACTATTGAAATGTCGTTCGATATCGGGAACACATGGATAAATATTGTTGATGATACTACTTATAATTGCTTTTACTGGCTTCAAAAACCTGTATTAACTGGCAATTCAAATACATGGAAATACTTCGAGGCATACTTTTACGAACTTGGTTCTGTTTTCAATATTGAATATGGCGACACAGTAATGTTCAGGTTCTCATTTTTCAGCGATAGTATATACGATAACAGAGATGGCCTTATGTACGACAATATTTGTTTTGGTGAATTTATCGAAGGAATTTCCGAAACTCATTTTACGCCTGTCAGGTCATCAGCTTTCCCCGTTCCGTCAGATAATTTTGTAACAATATCTGTCGAAAATCCTTCAAATGCGGCCTTCGAAATAAGTATCTACACAGTTAAATCTGTGCCTGTTCTTAAAATTGAAAATCTGACAGAAGATGAGTATAAAATTGATGTAAGCCGTTTTACACCCGGAACTTATATGTATAAACTTACAAATTATACCGACAAAAAAAGAAGCTGGGGAAAGTTCGTAATGCAATGATTTTATTCCAAAGGTCCCTCACCTTTTTGATTCTTTTTTAAAACCTGTGTGCGTTTTTAATTTGTAGAGGTTTTAAATGCTTACATTTCTTCTTTTAATCGTATGGTGCAAATGCTGTTATTTTCCAACTGTCACCAACTTTTTTAATTACTAAATGCTCATCCGAAGAATAAATTAAGTCAGTTGTTTTTACAAATCCTTGAACTTTTTTGTCAATAGTATGGATTTTTGTAAAGTCTGCTTTCATAAAATCATTGTCAATTTCTACTATGTCGTATTTTAAGATGCCAATTTTTACAGAAGTCAATTTAGGTTCCTGATATACTGTCACTTCTGGTGAAATGCAAACGGCTGTAATATACCAATCAAATTCATATTTATACTTGTTAAACGCATTATTTGATTGAGCGTATGGGATACAAAATATTTGTCTTCGTCATCCTCCCAGGTTCCACCCAAAGCCAATATTCTATTAAGAATCGGCCACAATTCAGATTTGTTAGGTATGTCAAGTTTCCAATTCTCCGAAAACTCTTTGATTCCATAAATTCCACCACCATAACTAACAACTATTCCTGTGTCAAGGGATTTAAAAAGTCCTTCGGTGTCTTTGTTCGTAGCAATATTTTTCAAATTTTTAATGAATGAAACTAATGTTGGGTCACTTCCGCTTTCGTCAACGGGTAAAATTTTGTAATCTATTTGATCTGGCTCAGTTACAACATCATTGCAAGAGTTAAATGTGTCTGACAAATTGTTTTTGTAAGTTTGTTTATGATTGCCACCACAACCTATAAATGTTAAAGTAAACATTATGTATAATAGTCGTTTCATTGTTGAAATCTTAGGTTACTCCAAACGGGCGGCGCTATGCCCTGTGCAATTTACGATCTTTTTCTCAATCTGCGAGTCATCTGCATAATACATGGCATCGTGTTAGCGATAGCAGTTCATTGTAACCATTTCTCAAAATTAGAGCTATTAATTACTTCATAAAAAGCCTCAGGATATGTATTTTTCCATTGTGACGGAATTTTTACCTTACTATCTTTCCATTTAAATTCATAACCAAACAATGCCCCGTTACGTTCTTCAACCCAATCGATTTCCTGTTGTTCATATGTTCTCCAGAAATAATTATTAGAAGAAATACTGTTATACTCCTGATATTTTATTCTTTCGCTGATCATATAGTTTTCCCATAACTGCCCTACGTCATTCCTTGATTCAATCGGATTAAAATTAGCGATAATTGCATTTCTTATTCCGTTATCCAGAAAATACCATCTTGAATTTTTAGTTATTTCTTTTCTTAAATTACGACTAAACCCTTCAACCTTGTGAATAATAAAAACTTTACTTAACAAATCAAGATATTTCTCAACTGTATTCTTGCTTATCCCAAGCTGTTTTCCTAACTCTTGTAACGAAACTTCACCTCCGAGCTGAAATGCAATAAGACGAAGTAGATTAAATATTTTTTGAGAGTTTTTAATATTTTCATAAACAAGAATATCTTTCAATAAATAGGAACTTACCATTTCATTTAAATAATCAATCTTGTCAGCTTTATTTGGCAATTGGAGTAGTTCAGGATAATTCCCAAAAATCATTCGTTCTCTTATTTTATCGATCTTTGTAATATGATTTTCAACCTGATTATACTCACTTTCAGATATTGCAAATAAGTTGAATGTGTGCTTCCTGCCTGTTAATGGTTCACCTGCATCTCTGGAAATATTAAAGGATGATGACCCGGAAATAATAACTTTTAGTCCCTTTATTTCATCAACCATTAGTTTTAATTTTAATCCAATATCTGGTATTTTTTGAGCCTCATCAATGTAAAGCAATTTGAATGATCCTATTATCTGTTTGTAATTCTCAATTGATCTTATTGCTAATTTATCATGAACATTAATATCCTCCCCATTTAAAGTAAGAACTGGTTCTTTCAATTGGTTCAGAATTTCTTTAACCAAAACAGTTTTTCCAACACGTCTTGCCCCAAAAACTATTACTACTTTATTTGGCTTTAACTTTTTAATAATATTTTCTGTAATTTTTCTTTTAATAAAATTCATAATACCGTCATATTAATGACGCAATTTATATAAATTCCGTCATATTACAAAATCTTTAGTGGTTTTTTTTTGATTTGGTAACGTTGCAGGATTTGGCGGGCATTTCGTTTCAGTTCATGTCAAGCCGCTGAAAAATTTGACCTTTATTAAAATTGTCAATTTGCACAAACAGCCCGCTAAAACTTGCATGGTGTTCTCCACTGTAATTTATTGTATTTCAGCTTCGATAAAATTGTCTATTATAAGCTTGTCGCCAGGTTCAGCACTGTCAAATATAAGAATCAAGTCAACATTGGTCTTTGGCTTAAAATTAACAATAAATTCTTTTGTTCTTAACGATTTTGGCATAAATTCTAAGTCGCAATTTGGGTTGGACATGCAGATCGGGTACCAAGCAATCGCTTTTGGATGAATAATTTTATTTGTTTTTTTATTAGTTAAACTGATGTTTTTATAATGCGATTTAAAATAAAATGTTGAATCAGTCTCTTTGTTAAAAGTCAACCAAACTCCTGTCCAGGATTTTTTGTTTATTTTTTCACATTCTTTATAAGTCCAAAAACAATTTCTGCAAGACCATTGTGTCGGAACATTTAATGATTTTGGCAAATCACAAGCACTTGCCGGTTTCCAGATATTACATTTAACAACCGATTCTGACTGTGCATGTGTAACAATTGTCAAAAAGAGCGCAAACAGAATAATGCATGATGTTTTCATGATCGTCAATATTTAGTGTTTATTATAGTTGGTATCGGTTGGAGCAGCGTACGAGCGTTGCTGTTATAGGTAGCCCGTTATGATATAGTATCATTTTTTATTCTTTTGTGTTTGCAGTATGTCTTCACGCTTAAGATTATAACAAATCTGAATGAGTTCGGGCCACTCTGGCCACTCGGTCCATTCTGTTTTATTAATTGTAACCGACTCAAATCTTAAATATTCGCTTTTAGCCAAGCAACTATCAATGTAATCAGCCCAACTATTACTTATTTTGTCAGATTCTATTCTTATTACATCAACAATTGTAAATCCGTAAATTCTGTATGAATCATTAAGTAGTTTACCATTTTTGTCTGTTATAGCTAATTCACAGCTATTACAGCCTGGAAAGTCTCCGATTCGTTTTATACATATACTATCATTATGACAAAGTCGTAAAAAATTATCATACTCAACCGTATTTTGGTTAAAGCAAATATTTGTCATAAAAATATGTAATATCAATGATAATGTTTGTTTCATTTATTTTTCACATTTTATTCCACAAAGGTATAGCTTTTTCATTTTAGTTTCCTTTTATCAAATCACTAACAATTAATTTGTTGATATATTTATTTTTTCTTTCTTCTTATCCTAATAATTAAAAGTAATACAATTGCTAATATAAAAATGAATATACATACATAAATAATCCAGATGTAAGGACTTATATTATCAAAGAAGTTTGATGATTCCTTATTTAAATTTGAATTAGTTTTTTCTACTGGCTTTTCTCTTACCAACCATCCAATTTCAGGTCGTAGTGTTAAAGTTTTTCTATCTTGCCTTATTCCTATAAATCCAGATAAAAACTCCATTTCATAATTTTGGAAATTATAATCCCAAATAAAGGAAGCTTTTGAAAGTCCATTTGGAAATTCATTTGTACACAATCCATCTCCAAACTCTTCTGGTTCTTTATCAATAAATGGGTTACTTACCAATAATTTCTCATCTCGATTAATATATGGAAAAAATTTTATAATCCAGCCTGTTATATATGGGCCACCGCTTTCAAAATCTTCTTTAAATATATTTATCCAAAATGCTATATCAATTTTATGGTCGTAAACATTAATAAATTGCTGTACAATAGGTTCAAGCGAGTTTATCCAATTATCTATTTTATACCCTCTTAGTTTTTGTAAGTTATTTTTAATCTTCTTCCAGTCTTCTTTTGTTCCCTCAATTTTTACTATAGGTATACCACAAGCGGTTGCATATTCGTATTCAAAATACCCACTCATAGCATCCAATAATGCTACTTCAAAAGCAGCTTTTTCAACAGGCGTAGTAGTACTAAAAGATTGTACAAATATGTCGTATATATCAGGTTTTATATATTTTGATATTGAATCTGAAATGATTGGAAATGATAAAGGCCATGGTGATTTTGAACTTCCTTTTATAAAATCCGGACTAATCTTTAGTGTGTTAATAATTAATTTCTTTTTACCATCAAATTCCACTATTTTTTTCCTTAAAGTTTCATTATTTATATTTACATGTTGCGAAAATCCCTGACAAACTAGTAACCAAATCATATCAGGGCTAATACTAACTGATCGATGATCCATAAATGCCATGAAAAGTGTGGAAATCATTGGATGAATACCAGTTGATACTAATGTCGTATTTCTTAGTTTAATATCACAAGCTTCAAATTTGCTATCAATTCTTTCTTCAATTGCTTTTACGTAAGAAACCTCTTTTAATGGTTTACTGGCTAACTCTAAATCTGCACATTTAATTTCAATCTGCGCGAAAGCACATAGATGGCAAATCGCAATGATACACATACATATAATACGTTTCATATATTTCGATTTAAATGTTGCTCGTTCAATTAGTGAATCCATTTCGTTTATTATAAATATGTAATATTTCGTCAAAATTTCATGATATAAATATGTGGTCGGCCAAACTAAACCCTTTGTCATTTTTTTTATTTCTGTCATTAGTCATACTCAAACCAATTTAATGAATCAGGATTTGCACTTTGTCCAGTTAATTGAATTGTAAAGAACACAATAAATATAGCCAAAATGATTTTCATAGAATTTGTTCTTTTCATTGTTAATTTGTTTTTAAACTTGTGTCTAGCGTTTTTCAATATGAAACGGTTGGGTTTTTGGAGTGCGTTCTTGTCCACCGACAAGAATGCTGAAGCGAGAACCAAAAGCTCACAAATCCACTGAAACAGGCATGTTTTATGACCCGTTGTTGGCTGCTGCACATTTTATTATGTTTTAAATCTTGTCATTTTTGTTTTATTTGCATTCCTGGTGCATTTACAGGTCTTTTTTCAAATCCGAATTTCTCATAGAATTCAAATTTATCTTTTGCTGAAAATAATTGAATATCACGTATCTTAGAATCAATACACTTTGTTACTAATCTATCAAGTAGTTTGCTCCCTAATCCTTGTCCCTGATAATTTGGATGAATAATCAAATCCACAATTAACGCATGATGTATTCCATCTGCAATCACTCTGCCAAATCCAACTAATCTATCTGAATCATAGATTGAATTTGAATACCAACTATTTTTTATTGCTTTTTCCAAATCTTGTTGCGTAAAATTATATTCGTCATTCCAACCAGTCGTAAGAAATAAATCCCAATACGCTTTTGTGTCAGGTAATGAATCTGTGAATACTATCATATTTTTATCATTTTTTTTTAAAAATTTTTGTTGGTATCAAATTGCCTTGTGTTGCTGCCAACAAGTCGATAACATCAACGAGTTGATGTTATATCGACTTTACCTTTAACTGGCATGAGAAACATACATTCAGCATTACAGACAGTTATCGACTTGTTAGGGTTTTTCATTGATTTTATTTCACGTTTTTGAAAATAACATCAGTTTTACAAATACAAATTTAAACTATTTCACATTATTACCAAAATAATACACATTGTTAATAGCAGGTTATAAATTAGAACAGAGTGAGAGCCAAGTAAAAACAGAGTTCGAAACATCGTTCTCGCTCTGCTTATGCCGGTACGGTATTACGGACAAGATTTTTTTTTAAACCGTTATCCAAAAAGGGGAAAGATAACAAAATATAAAAAAAAGCGGGTTTTACTTATAAGATTGATTCAAATAAAAATCACGAAAAAAATAAAGTTTGAGAGTGAGAGCAAATAAAAAACAGAGTGAGAAACATCGCTCTCGTTCTGTTTCTCACTCTGTTTTTGTAGCGCGGGGCGGGATTACGGACTGATGTTTTATTTAAACCGTGATCCCCAAAGGGAGAAGCATACAAAATCAAAAAAAAAGCGGGTTTCACCCGCTCAGTATATTTTTTCATTCGTTAATGTAAACAAGTTTACATTCCTCCTGAAAAACAAAAGCCACGCTTTCAGGTGGCCTTTTTTTTGATTTTGTAGCGCGGGGCGGGATTGAACCGCCGACCTCATGATTATGAATCATGCGCTCTAACCAGCTGAGCTACCGCGCCATTATATGCTTAGCGAAATATGGGAATAACCCTTTCGTTTAGCTATTTTGTATTTACCGGATAATTCTGGTTAAAATGTCAACACACAGGTAAACATTGATTTTTTTCGGTAATAACAGGATTTTTTAAGAACATTTTCGAAAAATAAGATCTTTCATTTTTTCGGACTGCAAAAATACATTTTTTTCGTAAAAAATTGCTCAGTTCGATTTTTTTTCTTAATTTTAAAAATATTCAACCAAATCTAATATTATGGCTGATAAGATTCAATACACACTTGAATTCGGGCTAAATACATCACCCCGAGTCCTGTACCCCAGGCTCAGCACACCCAGCGGGCTTTCAGAATGGTTCTGCAATGATGTCAACCTAAAAGATGATACTTTTACTTTTTTCTGGAAAGGCAATGAGGCAAAAGCTAAAAAGGTAAGTTCTAAAGATTTTAAATTCATACGTTATCAATGGGCTGAGGATGAAGGCACTGATTGTTTCTTTGAATTTAAGCTCGAAACACACGAAATAACAGGAGACGTAGCTCTGTTTGTAACCGATTTTGCTGATGAAGAAGAAGTAAAAGACGCTCAGGAACTGTGGGATAACCAGATAGGTAAACTAAAACGTGTCCTGGGCATCTGATAATTCAGTTTTGCTTACATTTATAACCTTGCACTTAACAAATATTAAGTGTAATTTATTATATGTTTTATGTTAAGTCTTCTTTATTAATACTTATATAAATAAAACTAAGTTAATCTTTATAAAAGAACTGCTGTTCATTTAGGATTTCTCTTTTAAATGCTAATTTTGTGCAGATTTTTTTTAGCGCATGAAGCGACTGCACATATACATGATCAAATCGTACATCGGTCCCTTTGTATTTACTTTTCTCATTTCTGTTTTCCTTCTCCTCATGCAGTTTTTATGGAAGTATATTGATGAGTTTGTAGGAAAAGGTCTTGATATGTTCGTTATTGCAGAGCTTATGATGTATGCTTCAGCCAGTTTTATTCCCATGGCTTTGCCGCTTGCAATTCTGCTTTCATCAATTATGACATTCGGTAATCTTGGTGAACATTATGAACTCGTTGCTCTTAAATCCTCAGGAATCTCCCTGACAAGAATAATGACCCCTCTTATCGGGTTCACTATACTTCTCAGTATTTCAGCATTCGCATTTTCGAACTACTTCCTGCCCTATGCCAACCTTAAGTTCTATTCACTTTTGTTCGATGTCAGAGAACAAAGACCCGAGATAATTGTTAAGGAAGGAATATTCTACAACGGAATAGATGATTTCAGTATCCGTATTACAGGACGGAATTACGACACCAAAATGATGTATGGTGTTTATATATTCGACCATAGACAAAGGGCTGGAAATAATGTAATTATAATTTCCGACTCTGCGCAGATGGATATCTCTAAAAATAAACAATACGTTATTCTTGATCTTTTCAGTGGAGTAAAATACGAGGAAGTTAAACGCCAGAATGACGAGGAGCCAATGGGCGATTATTATCCTCATCAGATTGATGAATTCAGAAGCCAGAGAATAACAATAGAACTTGAAGGTTTTGCATTCTCAAGAACCGACGAGTCCCTTTTCAAGGAACATTACCATATGCTGAGTCTTGTGCAGCTTCAGCAATCTATCGACAGCCTTAACGGTGAACTCCAGAAACGTGTTGATGTATTCGAATCAGGTGAGATCAGAAGTATTCTTGATAAAACAAGTGATTCTGCTCTTGTTAACTTTGATTCTGCTACAATTCAAAAGAATCAGTTCTGCTTCGACAGTTTATGGGATAAAACACCAGATGCTGTTAAAAAAGCAGTTCTTGCAGCGGCATCTTCACAGTCGCATGGCAAACAAACATATATAATGTCGACTTCTGATGAATTTGATTCACGAAAAAGCTGGATCTCAAAACATGAAATTCAGTGGCATCTTAAGTTCTCTCTTTCTGTTGCCTGCTTCATTCTTTTCTTTATTGGCGCACCTCTTGGAGCAATTATCAGAAAAGGTGGTTTTGGGCTTCCTGTTGTAGTATCTGTGCTTTTCTTTGTTTTTTATTATATAATCTCTATCACTGGTGAAAAGTTCGCTAAAGAAGACCTGATACCTGCTGCTGTTGGAGTATGGAGCTCTTCTGCTATTCTTCTTCCTATTGGTATATTCCTTACCTACAAAGCATCAAGAGAGTCCACAATGTTCAATCTTGAAATCTACATGAAACCAATAAACAGAATAGTTAACTTTGTGATCAGAAAAAAAAGAATGCCGGAGGGGGTAAATGAGGATTCTGCAAATACATAATAAACTTCCCTATCCGCCTAAGGACGGAGGATCTATAGCAATCTGGAACCTGTCGAAAGAACTGGTGGCACAATCTCATCAGGTTACCATACTTGCAATGAACACTAAAAAACATTATTTCAGAATTGACGACATTCCTGAAAAAGAAAAGGAAAACCTTAACATTATCTCGGTAGATGTTGAAGCTCCTGTTAAAGTTACAGGACTTGTCTCAAATCTTCTTTTCAGCAGTCAGCCTTATAATGCGGTAAGATTTATTGACAAAAAGTTCAGGGAAAAGCTTATTCAGACTCTTCGCAGCAATGTTTTTGATGTTGTTCAGCTCGAAGGCCTTTACGTTACACCGTATATTCCTGTTATCCGAAAGTATTCAGGTGCAAAGATTTCTTACAGGGCCCATAATGTTGAACATGAAATATGGAACCGTATAAAGTCAAATGAGCATTCCTTTTTTAAAAGAAAATACCTTGATATTCTTGTCAACAGGTTAAGGGAATTTGAGCTTAAATGGATTAATGAAGCAGATCTTGTTCTGCCAATAACTTCAAGAGATGGATCTGAGTTCCGTACTCTTGGTTGCAACAGGCCCATGCACGTTTGCCCTGCTGCAGTCAACCTGTCTGAAGTTATTCCTCAGCCCCGCAAGGCTGCTTTTCCTTCATTGTTCTATATCGGAGCACTCGACTGGGCTCCCAATCAGGAAGGACTTGTATGGTTCTTCGAAAATATATGGAGCAACATACATCAGAAATTCCCTGAAATAAGCCTTTATATTGCAGGAAGAAATTGCCCCGAGTGGCTTCGTGAAAAAATTGACCAGCCCGGAGTTGTTTACCTTGGTGAAGTTGATAATGCCTATGAATTCATGAACAGCTACTCTGTGATGATTGCCCCTCTTTTTTCTGGAAGCGGGATGAGGGTAAAAGTAATCGAAGGTATGGCACTGGGCAAAACAATTATTACAACATCAATAGGTACAGAAGGTATTGAGACTACAAATGGTCAGAATATACTTATTGCAAATAATGCTGACGAATTCATGTCGCACATAATTAACACGGTCTCTAACAAAGCTGTATGTGATAATATTGGCAAAAGTGCAATGGAGTTCATTCGCAGGAATTACGACATTAAACAGATAACACGGCAGCTGATCCGTTTTTACGAACATAATGCATCATAACTTTAATCATTTTGCTGACATTAGTATTTGTATAACTTTGAAAAAAAAGAAAAGTGAAAGATTTTAAACTGAATACGATCCCCGAAGCCATCGAAGAAATAAAAAAAGGGAACATCATTATTGTTGTGGATGATGAAGACAGGGAAAACGAAGGTGATTTTATTACTTCAGCACAAAAGATAACAACCGAAAAGGTCAATTTCATGGCTAAAAATGGTAGGGGACTTATATGTTGTGCCATTCCGGAATCCCGATGCAATGAACTTGATTTACCTATGATGGTAACTAATAACACATCTTCACACGAAACTGCTTTTACAGTAACTGTAGATCTCCTCGGACATGGTTGTACAACAGGAATATCAGCTTCCGACAGGGCAAAGACAATAAAAGCTCTGGTTTCTCCGGGTACTGAACCTGGTGACCTCGCCAGACCTGGTCATATTTTTCCTCTTAAGGCTAAAGAACGCGGTGTTTTAAGAAGGGCCGGACATACCGAAGCTGTTGTTGATCTTACAAGGCTTGCCGGTCTTCATCCGGGAGGAGCACTTGTTGAGATCATGAACGAGGATGGTACCATGGCACGTCTGCCACAACTAATTAAAGTTGCAAAAAAATACGGACTTAAGATCGTTTCTATTGCAGACCTGATAAGGTATCGCTTAAAGACAGACAGTATAATCGAAAAAGGAACCCGTGTAATTCTTCCTACAGCTCATGGCGAATTCAACCTTATTCCCTATCGTCAGAAATCAAACGGCCTTGACCATGTTGCCCTTATTAAAGGCACTTGGAAAAAAGATGAACCAGTTCTTGTAAGGGTACATTCTTCTTGTGTTACAGGCGATATATTCGGATCACTCAGATGCGACTGCGGACCTCAGCTTCAGAAAGCAATGGAAATGATTGACAACGAAGGTAAAGGAATAATTGTTTATCTTAATCAGGAAGGAAGAGGTATAGGGCTTTTCCACAAAATAGAAGCTTACAAGCTGCAGGAAGAAGGAAAAGATACTGTTGAGGCAAATATTGAACTTGGTTTTAAACCCGACGAAAGGGATTTTGGTATAGGAGCTTCAATTCTTCATGACCTTAAAATTACCAAGATCAAATTAATTACAAATAATCCGAAAAAACGCGCAGGACTCGAAGGTTATGGGATTTCTATAGTCGAAAACATTCCTCTTCACATAAGACCCAATAAGTACAATAAACGATACCTGGAAACCAAACAGGTTAAAATGGGTCACGAAAGAGAAAAAAAATAACAGAAAGTTATGTGGCAATATGTATTTCTTATTATAGAAATTATAAATATTGTTGCTATTGTATATATCCTGCTTGGTATTTTTCTTGAAAACAGGCCTGTAAGCCATATCCTTGCATGGGGGCTCGTTTTCATTCTCATCCCTCTTCTTGGAATCCTTGTCTTTATAATTCTTGGCAGAAACATTCGTAAAAAAAGAATATACCTAAAAAAAGGAAGAAGAGACGTTCTGAAACTCGAAATGCTAAAATGCCTTCAGGAAAACACAATTAAAAATCTATACTCCGAAAATGAAAATAATACTAAGCAAAAACTGATAAGGTTGCTGCTGAACAACAACAAAGCATTCATTTCGGACAACAATACCGTAAAAATCCTTAAAAACGGTTCTGGTACCTTTCCCGAAATATTTGAGGCAGTTAAGCAGGCCAAAAATCACATACATCTCGAGTATTATATTTTCAGTGACGGAAAACTGGGCCGGGAACTTTCAGATATTCTTATAAATAAAGCTTCTGAAGGCGTTAGGGTCAGGATAATATATGACGATTTCGGTAGTTGGGGCATAAGAAATGATTTTTTACTTAAACTCCGTAAGAACGGTATTGAATGCCATGCATTCATGCCCGTAAGAATACATCAACTTGCCACTAAAATAAATTACAGAAATCACCGTAAAATTGTTGTTATTGACGGAAAGACTGGTTTTATTGGTGGACTGAATATTGATGATAAGTATATGGATGGGGATCCTGACCTCGGTTTCTGGCGCGATACTCATTTAAAACTTACAGGCAGCTCTGTTACTGCTTTGCAATCGATCTTTCTTACCGACTGGTCATTTGCATCAGGCAATACTCCT